>Ga0209211_10005671_pt1 | contig 18497 bp, 15 predicted proteins | sample RifGroA2_FD_183992 | JGI IMG/M metagenome (GOLD analysis project Ga0209211, IMG submission 183992) | Groundwater microbial communities from Rifle, Colorado, USA - Groundwater A2 (SPAdes) (version 2) | ecosystem: Environmental > Aquatic > Deep subsurface > Groundwater | place: Rifle, Colorado... | reverse complement strand
CCGCTCTCCTATATCGACTCCAACGTGCAGGGCTTTGCCAACATCCTGGAAGGTTGCCGCCACAACGCCGTACGACATCTGGTATATGCCAGCAGCTCCAGCGTATATGGCGGCAACACTGCGCTCCCCTTCAGCGAACATCACAACATCGACCACCCGGTCAGCCTTTATGCCGCTACGAAAAAGGCCAATGAACTAATGGCCCACACTTACAGCCACTTGTTTGCTCTGCCCACCACCGGGCTACGATTTTTCACCGTCTATGGGCCCTGGGGCAGGCCCGACATGGCCCTGTTTCTGTTCACCAAAGCCATCCTGGCCAACCAACCGATTGACATCTTCAACCATGGCAATATGGTGCGTGACTTCACCTTTATCGACGACATCGTGGAAGGGGTGCTTCGCGTGGCCGACAAACCCGCCACGGCCAATCCTGCCTTTGACCCCGCCAATCCGGATCCCGCGACCAGCAACGTGCCCTACCGGGTGTTCAACATCGGCAACAGCCTGCCCACCCCGCTGATGGACTACATCAAGGCGCTGGAAAACGCCCTGGGCCGCACCGCCAAGAAAAACTACCTGCCCATGCAGGCCGGTGATGTGCCCGCCACCTCGGCTAACACCGACGAGCTGAACAACTGGGTAGGCTTTAAGCCAGACACGGACATGGCACAGGGCGTGGCCAAATTTGTGGACTGGTACCGCAGCTATTACAAGGTTTGACATGCTATGAGTTGAACACCACCAATGAGGAAGGATAAGCATTCATGAAACTCTCAATCTTTGGTACCGGTTACGTCGGTCTGGTCAGCGGTGCCTGTCTGGCCGAGGTGGGTCACCATGTGGTCTGCATGGATGTTGACCCGGTCAAGATCGACAAGCTCAAGGCAGGCATCCTCCCCATCTGGGAGCCAGGCCTGGAAGCGCTGGTGGAGCGTAACGTCAAGGAAGGCCGCCTGCACTTCACCACTGACGCCGCCCAGGCCGTGCAACATGCGCAGGTGCAGTTCATTGCCGTGGGCACCCCTCCGGACGAAGACGGCTCGGCCGACCTGCAATACGTACTGGCCGCGGCTCGTAACATCGCCCGTCACATGAGCGAATATAAGGTAATCGTAGACAAATCCACCGTCCCGGTCGGCACCGCCGACAAAGTCAAACAAGTTATTCTGGAAGAACTCAACCAGCGCGGCTCGCTCTCCAGCTCTGACCCTCAAACCCCAAGCCTCGACCCACCCTTTGCCGTAGTTTCCAACCCCGAATTCCTAAAAGAAGGCGCGGCCGTAAACGATTTCTTAAAGCCAGACCGCATCATCATCGGCACCGACAGCGAACAAGCCAAGGCCATCATGCGCGAGCTATACGAACCCTTCAACCGCAACCATGACCGCACCATCTACATGGACACGCGCAGCGCCGAACTTACCAAATACGCGGCCAACGCCATGCTGGCCACCAAGATCAGCTTTATGAACGAGATGGCCAACCTGGCCGAACATCTTGACGCCGATATTGAACAGGTACGCCGGGGGATCGGCGCCGATCCGCGTATCGGTTTCCACTTCATCTATCCCGGCTGCGGCTACGGCGGCAGTTGTTTCCCCAAAGACGTGCAGGCCCTGACCCATACCGCCAAGCAAGTTGGCTACGACGCGCAACTGATGCAGGCCGTAGAGGCGGTGAACAACCGTCAAAAGACCACCTTGTTTACCAAACTAAGCCAACACTTCGGCGGTGCGGCAGAGTTAAAAGGCAAAACCATCGCCGTCTGGGGTCTGGCTTTCAAGCCCAACACCGACGACATGCGCGCCGCCCCCAGCCGCATCCTGATGGAAGCCCTGTGGCAGGCTGGTGCCAAAGTGCAGGCCTTTGATCCGGTGGCCATGCCGGAAGCGAAACGCATTTATGGGCAAAACACCAATCTGATCCTGTACCCTGACAAATACGCCGCGCTAAAGGATGCCGACGCACTGGTCATCTGCACCGAATGGCAACAATTTCGCGCACCCGACTTTGCCGAAATGGAAACCAGAATGTACAGCAAAGTCATCGTAGACGGACGCAACCTGTATCAGCCCCACAAGCTCCATGCCGAGGGTTGGGCATATCTCTCGGTGGGAAGGGGTGCGATGTAAATCTCCGTCAAACACATTCTGTCTGGCTCATAAGTTGGCCGCAAGTAATGTGCACGATTTGCTCAGAAAAAAACTTGCAAACGCCAGGTTGCCTTCGCGTTCGACCTTTATTTTGTTCGTTATCACAAATAAGGTAGATGCGGTGCATGCTGAAAGGTCACCTTTTTACGCATGCACCCAAACGGCGGTAGCATGCGTAAAAAATGAGACCAATAGATGATATGACGCTGCAAATTACCTTAAGTCCTTAAGCCGTTTTACTAAACAGAGAACAACGAAATAACCACGATTGTTACTCCAGATGACAACAAAACGGGGATTTCCGGACGGACACTAACTAAGGAGTCATAATATATGAATTTTACAGTTGAACAAATCGCCGAGGAAGCGCTTTCCCTTCCGAGCGAAGCGCAGGCGTTACTTGCTGATCGCCTGGCTGAAAGTCTTGACCCTTTGGAAGATGGGTATATCCGGCAGCTTTGGGTGACCGAAGCACGCGCGCGTCGTGATTATGTCAGGAGTGGTGCGGTTAAAACCATCCCTGGTCAAGAGGGATTGGAACGCTTGCGGAAATCGGTTACGCGATGAGATTCGAGTTTCACCCTGTTGCACTTGCTGAGTATAAAGATGCCGCACACTATTACGCGAGATGTCAGGATGGTTTGGAACTTCGATTCATTACAGCGGTGGAACATGTCGTCCAGCAGGTTATTGAGGCGCCTGAACGCTGGCCCGTGCTTGATGAAGATATCCGTCGATGCCTGACTCGCATTTTCCCTTATGCCGTCCTTTATTCGGTGTAAACCGATTACGTGCTGGTTCTCGCTGTAATGCACAGTCACCGCGAGCTAGGATATTGGCGCAAACGTATCGCAAAAACTATCCAGACATAAGTGAAATAGTGGTTGGAGCCTGTTTTTCCCGATGCCCTGATAGCGAGTTTTGAGGGAAACGCATGAAATCACTGGCGCCCCCCAAATTCCACTCGCGCCCTTGATATTGCTTCGCGCAATGGGCGCAAACTGGGAAATATGCCAACATCAATCATGGATGAAGTTCTGGCAAAGCTTGCGCCGATTTTTGAATAATCTTTGCAACGAATGCAGTCCTTTGCTTTTCCCATTTTTTCTCGGACCAAGATGAAGCCAAATCATACAGTTATCAATTCAGTAAAACGCCTATGGCGGCATCTGAAGAAGCACCGCAAGTACCAGTGCGGCTTGCTTCTGGTGTTAATGCTGATCAGCGCGTTCGCTGAAGTAATCAGCTTGGGGGCGGTGCTGCCTTTTCTGGGAGTACTGGCCGCACCGGAACGAGTTTTCCGGCATCCCCTGGTCGCGGAGTTTGCCCCCAAACTGGGGATCACCAGCGCCGAGCAGTTACTTCTTCCTTTTACCATAATCTTTGTGCTGGCAGCCGTGCTCTCCGGGGCTGTCCGCTTGCTGCAGGTCTGGGCCAACACTCGTTTTGCCTATGCGATTGGGCATGATTTAAGTGTCGAGGTATATCGCCGGACTCTTTATCAGCCTTATCATACACACCTGGCCCGCAACAGCAGTGAGGTAATCAGCGGGGTAGATAAGGTTAGCAGTGCGATTGTGGTATTAACAAATACACTGTTAATCTGTGGTGCAAGCCTTATCGTCTTGTGCTTGGTCCTGGCTTTATTCGCGATAGATCCGTTTGCCGCCTCCATCGCCTTCCTGGGATTTAGCGCTATTTATGGAGGGGTAACCTGGTGGGCGCGCCAGCATTTACTACGTAACGGTCAGCGGATCGCCGAAGCGCAAGTCAAACGCATCAAGGCCCTGCAAGAAGGGCTCGGCGGCATTCGTGATGTCTTGCTCGGTGGCAAGCAGCCGGCATACAGCAATCTTTACCGGCTGGCAGATTGGGAGATGCGGAAAGCCGAGCGCAGCAATCTCGCCATTGATTTTAGCCCCCGCTATATAGTAGAAGCACTGGGAATGACGCTTATCGCTTTCCTTGCCTTCGGCCTCGCGCGTCAAGCCGGTGAAATGGCAGCGGCTTTACCGACGTTGGGTGCTCTGGCCATGGGGGCACAACGCCTGTTGCCTAACCTGCAGCAAATATATGCCGGTTGGGCAACAATAACCGGCCGGCAGGCTTCTCTTAAAAATGTCTTAGAACTTCTCGACCAACCCTTGCCACAAGAAATGCTGCTGTCGGCACCATCACCTCTCGCTTTCCGGGAAGAGGTTCGTTTTGACTCGGTCCGGTTTAAATACAGCACCAATGGTCCGTTGATTATTGATGGCCTTGATCTTGTCATTCCGCGCGGTGCCAGAGTCGGCTTTGTCGGCAGCACCGGCAGTGGCAAAAGCACCACTATTGACCTGTTTATGGGCCTGCTACAACCGACCGTCGGCCAGATTCTGATTGACGGCCAGCCATTGTCCGGCGAAAAAATCCGCGCCTGGCAGCGCTTAATCGCCCATGTCCCGCAAAGTATTTTTCTGGCGGATACCACCCTGGCAGAAAATATCGCCTTCGGAGTGCCCTTAAAGGATATTGACCTGGAACGGGTCAAAAAAGCGGCAGGCAGCGCACATATCGCCGAGTTCATCGAGAGTAATCCACAAAGCTACCATGCCATGGTGGGCGAACGGGGAATTCGCTTATCCGGCGGTCAACGCCAACGGATTGGCATCGCCCGCGCCCTTTATGACCAGGCAGAGATTATGGTTTTTGACGAAGCAACCAGTGCCTTGGATAATACCACCGAACAGGCGGTGATGGATGATATTGAGAAACTGGGACGGAATTTAACAATCCTGCTTATCGCCCATCGTCTTTCCACAGTGCAACGCTGTGATCTGATCGTTGAACTGGATCAAGGCAGGGTGGTGGCCCAGGGAACCTACGAGCAACTACTGGAGTGCAGCCCGACTTTTCGTAAGATGGCACGCGCAAATGAAAACGTACCGTCAAATATCGATCTTATTCGGATAACTACCCAGAGCTCCATACCCTAAAATTTACCCACAGATTCTGCGGATGAACCAACATGAGTCTCCTCCCAGATACCTAGTAAGTCTCGCACCTTCTAAGTAACTGATGAGGCTCATGCTTTTCAACTATTCAACAAAATTCCTCACACCGATTCCCGAGAGGAACCAACCTTTTTACTAGGCACCGTCAATAAGCAGAGAGATAAGACATATGAAGACAACTATTTATGATACTATTCGTGCAATATATCGAATAATAGTAAAACTTAAACTACTAATACGCATTCAATGTGCTTCAAGTGAAGATATAGTTATTAGCTTTTTCGGTAATAAATTAAAACATGACCAAATCGTCACTGGAGGATTTGTTAAATTATTTCATTTGAAAAATAATTATAAATCGAGCAATGAATGTTTTAATATTTTGTATTTAGTAAGCAGTGCATTACCGCCTTATGCGGAGGAGTGGATAAGCATTGCAAAAAGTAAAGGAATAAAAGTGATATGGAATCAAAATGGAGTAGCCTATCCTGCTTGGGCCGGAGATAATTATAATGAAATAAATGCAGTTCGGAAAAATCTAATCCACAGATCAGATTATGTAATATATCAGAGTATTTTTTGTAAAAATAGCTCGGATATATATCTGGGAGATTTTAAGGGGGGAAAGTCGGTTATTTATAACTGTGTTGATACAGAAGTTTTTAAAAATTTTAACCGGGGTAAGAGAAGAACCCCATTTACAATATTGGTTACAGGAAGCCATCACCAACGAGAACGCGTATTACTATCCATTGAAATTTTGAAAAGATTAAGGGATTCTGGCAACGAGTTTGAGATGATAATTGCTGGAAAGTATTTGTGGAAACCGGCTGCAGGCTTTTTGGATGCTCTTGAAGAAGCGGTTGCATACGCAAAAGAAGCATGTGTGTACGAATATGTGGATTTTTTGAATGCTTACACACAAGAAGCAGCTCCAGAACTTTATAATCGGGCGCATGTTTTATTACATTTAAAATACAATGATCCTTGCCCGACTGTACCCATTGAAGCTATGGCTTGTGGTGTTCCTGTCGTTGCCTCAGCTTGCGGTGGAATGCCGGAATTATTGGGCAAAAAAGGAGGAATTTTGTTGCCTGTTGAGCAGAGCTATGAAAAACAATTTTATCCTACGGCAAAAGATGCGTGCCAAGCAATAGTTGAATTATCACTAAATTGGAATAATGCTAGTCTCTTGGCAAGAGATAGAGCACTTTTATTTGATAGAGTACCTTGGATAAAATCTCATGACATCATATTCAGGGAGCTTTTACTGTCCCCGCCGGGGAGTGTTCCCACTCAAATCGTGATGGAGGAGAAACTCCCAAGAGAGTTTCAAGCAAATCAATGGCCCCAATAAAGTGCATACTTTCTTGCCATTCTCTTAGCCCACATGTACAGCAACTATATACAGGCTTCAATATGCTTGCTGAAAATGGGATAATTGATGTTACACAACATATCATCAGGCCGTATATTCATAATACTAATGTAATTCAATACTTGAAAAATTCTGAACATGCTCATTTAGTAGTTGAGCTGCTGTCTGAATTAAACCAGAGAGTTGTTCTTTATTTTGATAATCATGATGCTATGGAAATAGATGAGAAAAATCTACAAGCTTGTGATATTTATTTCAAACGTTCATTTTCACGTCAATACATCAATGAATTCCACGCTAAATATGCAGAGAATATTTTTCCTTTAGGTTTGAACTATCATGTCCTCCCTAATAAAAGCAGCATTATCGACTTACATCGTAATATATCATTATCGAGGTCAATTAGTAGTAAGTTTGATAATTTTTTATCATATATTGATAGAAGAAATATAATTAAGTTTCAGCCTAGATTACAAAATATCCAATCTTTGCCTTTATGTGCGCTTAAACCTAAAGTGCTATTCATGGTTGCAGCATATGATCCATATAACACTCCAGAACGGCCTAAAGCAAAAATTGAAGAGAGAAGGCATAATAATGAAGTCAGAGCAAATTGTGTTCGTTTATTACGCAAGGAACTTGGGCCAAATTTTTATGGTGGATTTGTTCCTAATAAATACGCCATAATGAAATACAAAGATGTCCTTTTAGATAATCCAATAAATGCAAAAAAACAAAACTATCTGCAAATTTTGAGTAACTTCTCTATTTGCATTGCCACAACCGGTTTGCATGGCTCAATAGGATGGAAGTTTGCAGAGTATGTTGCTTTCTCAAAAGCTATTGTATCTGAAAAAATACAATATGAAATTCCTGGACATTTTCAGTCAGAGCATAACTATATTGAGTTTTCTTCGCCAGACACCTGTGTTGATCAATCTATTAGGTTATTAACCAATGAACAATTGAGAACAAAATTAATGTTCAATAATTCGATTTATTATCATCATTATGTTAAGCCAGATAGCTTAGTAATGAATGCGATTTTGCTCGCTTTAAAGAAGTTGCGTTTACCAACTGGGTGATACTCAATAATTTAGCGTTTTATCGATTGTTGTCAAGCGTTTATTAATCAACCTACCTCAAAATAACGGAACAACATAATGTATGCACCAACGGTATCCGTACTGATGTCAGTTTATAACGGCGAGAAATACCTTAAGGCGGCTATTAATAGTATTTTAAATCAGACTTTTAAAGATTTTGAATTTATCATAATTAATGATGGATCAAAGGATAACTCGGTAAATATTTTAAACTCGTACAAAGATAAACGTATTAAGCTTATACATAATGAAACTAACATGGGGCTTCCGAAATCTCTTAATATTGGCCTTAACCTATCCACGGGTAGATATTTAGCCAGAATGGATTCTGATGATATAAGTTTTCCACAAAGATTGGAATCACAAGTGACATACATGAATAATAATCCGGATATTAGTTTATGTGGTACATGGATTAAATGCGTTAATGAGTTAAATAATTGTATATCAATTCAAAAATATCCGGTTAGACATGAAGAAATTAAGAGCATGATGTTCTGGAAAGTAGGAGTTTCGCACCCATCAGTAATGTTTAAAAGAAAAGATTTTTTAGATAATAATTTGTATTATGATGAGTCTTTTATCTGTTCGCAAGATTATGAACTTTGGGTTAGAGCGTTACAGTATATTAAGTTTTCTAACATACCAAAAGTACTGCTTGCCAGAAGGTGCGGTAATCATCAATTGGGTAGCAAATTGCAAAGCATACAGCAAAAAAATGCCTGCATAGTTCGTGAACGCCAACTTTATGCCATAGGAATAAACCCAACGGAGGAAGAAAAAAAAATACATGCGCTTATTATGATGCCAAAAGATTTGCATACAACTCTTCAGCTTTCAAAAATAGGCAGGTGGCTTATGCAAATTAAGGGAGCTAATTGGCAACATAAAATATATTGTGAACCATATTTCTCAAATCAATTATCAGAACTATGGTTTGAATGCTGCTACTGTGGGGCGGCCAATGGTAATTGGGCGTGGAGACTTCTTTTAGAATCTCCACTGTATGATAAAAAAGTTATTAAATTAAGGTCATTAGCGAAGTTTATTGTGAAATTTTTAGAAAAGTGGCCCCGTGAATTTGAACATGAGGTCGGTCATAAATAGTGGACACCAAATCAGTTACGTTGCGGCTTGCATTTTATAAAACCGACGATCAAAGGCTACCGGACAAGGCATAAAAAATGCGGCATCTTGATAACGACCGATATCAGGAAGTTGTAAAAATCATTTTCAAGGTTCCCATATGACTTATTACACCATAATCAAGATGAACGTATGATGCAATCGCACATTTCTGGTGGTCGGGTGCTCGTGCTTGGGGATGACACCCGCGCTTTCCTCGCCTGCGTTCGCTCACTCGGTCGTGCCGGCATCGAGGTACATGCTGCCTGCTGCCCGTCCGGTGCCGCAGCACGATATTCCCGCTTCCTCACCACATGCCATGACCTGCCCCCCTTCGGTTTACCAGACGGCCCTTGGCTTCCGGCGCTTCAGCATCTCGTTGAAACAGTGGGGTTCGACCTTGTGCTGCCGGTGGCGGATTCCACGCTTGTTCCGCTTCACACGGCACGCGACTACCTTGCCCGACCGGAAATTTACGCAATCCCTTCGCCGGCGGCGTTCGAGGCTTTTTTCGACAAGGCGAAGACGACGGAAATGGCCCGTTCGCTCGGGGTACCGACGCCCCCCGAATCGATAGTGCATAGTGAAGCCGAGGTCTGCGCTGCGTGCGCGGATCTTGGGATGCCGCTTTTCGTAAAGCCGCGCCGGAGTTTCCTGCCCGAGCGACCCGCCGAAAAATTCCTGGTCCACTGTTGCAAAACCGAAGCGGTGGCGACCGAAACCGCCATGCGTCTCATCACGCTGACTGGATCCGCCATCCTGCAGGCACCCACGCCTGGACACGGCGTGGGAATCGAAGTACTAGCACGGGATGGGGAGATTCTCCTTTCGTTCGCTCACCTGCGTCTTCATGAACCGAAGAGCGGCGGCGGGAGTTCCTTTCGTATGGGCATACCAGTTTCGCCCACGTTGCTCTCCGAAGTCGCACGGATGTGCCGCGCTGTCTGCTACACTGGCGTCGCAATGTTCGAATACCGGATCGATCAAGCTACCGAAATACACATGTTACTTGAAGTGAACGGACGCTTCTGGGGCTCACTGCCCCTCGCCGTCACATCCGGTGCGGACTTCCCCCGCATGCTCTTCGACCTTCTCGTGAATGGACACATCGGTCGCATACCGTGTCCACGTACTGGCCTTAGATCCCGTCATCTCGTGAACGACTTCAACTGGTGGCTTGGGTTGCTACGCGGCCGTGAAGAGGGTTCTTTCCCACGCGCAGTGCTCCGCGAAACGATCGCGCTTCTCGATCTTCACGACCGTATCGACTCCCTAACGCTCGACGATCCCCGACCCGCATTCGAAGAACTCCGCGGGATCGCTCACTATTTCTACGGAAGAACCCGCGACGGCTTTGTCCTTTCGCACACCACACGCAATCCAGAATCCGCCGCGGCTCGCCTGCTTGCGGCTGCGCGCCGAGCACGTTCCGTGCTGTTTCTTTGCAAGGGAAACATTAACCGTTCGCCGTTCGCCGAACTCACATTCGCCAAGATCGTAGCACACAGAGTCAAATCGGCATCATCTGGGCACTACCCAGAATCGAATCGTCCGACGCCGACAACGGCACGACACGCCGCTCTCGCCTACGGGATCAATCTATCCGATCATCGTTCCACAATCGTTACCCCCGAAGCGCTCCACTTTGCCGACCTCGTAATCGTCTTCGACGGCGAGAACTACCGTGCCGTGACTGCACGACTTCCTGAGGCACGCGGCAAGACACATCTTCTCGGAGTCCTCGACGGCATCGCGGAGATTCCCGATCCTGATGGGATGGACGAGGCCGCATGCGGCGAGATTTTCCGTCGTATTGCATCACTTGTCAACCGTCTTGCGGAGGTGACATTCGAGTCATGAAGCGCCGTCCTTTCTTCATCGTCACTGTCGACACGGAGGGCGACAATCTCTGGGCACGTCCGACGAGAATTACCACAGCGAATGCAGCCTTCCTTCCCCGTTTCCAGTCCCTTTGCGAACGCTACGGCATACGCCCCGTCTACCTGGTGAACTACGAGATGGCCGTCTGTCCAGTTTTCCAAGCCTTCGGCCGCACGCTCATCGCACGCGACGCAGCGGAAATCGGTGCTCACCCTCACCCGTGGAACTCTCCACCCGTGATCGAGCTTACCGTTGACGACATGCGTCATCTTCCCTATCTGACGGACTATCCAGCCGACGTGATCGAAATGAAACTCCGTTACCTCACCGACCTTATAGAAGAGGTCTTTGGCATACGGCCGGTTTCGCACCGCGCCGGCCGCTGGGGATTCGACGAACAGGTCGCCGCCATTCTCGTCCGCCTCGGCTACCGGATCGACTGCTCCGTGACGCCCAACCTCTCCTGGCGGGATGTGCCGGGCACGCCAGGAGGGAAGGGAGGAGCTGACTATCGCGACTTCCCTGAACAGCCTTATTTCCTTGACTTGGAAAATATTTCGCTTGCGGGGAAAAGCCCCTTGCTTGAGGTGCCAATGACCATACGACGCTTTGGTGGTCCAACCATAGAACAATTACGCGCATACCTTCCGCACGGCAAATTCGTGCGAAGAGTACTTAACCGTATCTATCCGGAGGATGCATGGCTCCGCCCGTGCGGCGGACATCCGGAGCGTCTTGCACGTTTGCTCCGCCGTTGTGCCGCCGACGGCCACATGCACGCACAGTTCATGATCCACTCTTCGGAACTAATGCCCGGCGGCCATCCCAGCATAAAAGACATATGTGCCGTCGACCGTCTGTATGCACAGATAGAGACGCTCTTTTTCGAGGCAGCCCATATTGCACGCCCCATCACGCACCGGGAATTTTATGAGATAATGTGCAACTGAAATACACCCACAGATTCTGCGGAAGAACCTTTTATTCTATCACCTCACCAAGCCACGGTGTCAGTTATGAATGCAGGAATAGATAAACGACGAAGATATAGTGAGCTTGATGTATTCAGAGGTCTGGCAATCATATCCATATTATTATATCATTATACCACCAGATATGACCAGATATATGGTCATCCGGCAATGTTATTTGAGTTTCCTTATGGGAAATATGGAGTCAAATTCTTTTTCATGCTCAGTGGTTTTGCAATTTACATGTCGTTTGAATCTGTTAAGAGTAACTATCAGTTTGTAATGAATAGGGTTTCAAAGCTATATCCAGCATATTGGGTGTCCTTGTTAATTACATACGGTACTGTGTCCATATTTTCGTTACCAGGGCGAGAGGTTACTCCCTTGGATGTAATTATTAATTTAACAATGTTGCAGGATTGGATCAGCTTATTCTTTAACGTAACTCATGTTGATGGCGCTTACTGGACACTTTCAAGGTTTATCTCATTTTATCTTATTGTATTTATGATCAATAAATTAAATTTGAGGAAGCAACTTCATTTAGTTCTACTGGTATGGTTATTAACAATTGTTGTTTTGAAGTTAGTTGGCGATTTACCCGAAATATTAAGATTGATTTTTCTTGAAAATGAAGGGATTTTCTTTATGATTGGAATCCTTTTTTACATGTTAAAAGAAGATAGCCGTAAGTTGTCAACAATTTCAATCTTGGCCTTATGCGTAGTTGCAACATTGATATTCGGTGGGAGAACAGGTCTTGTCTTTGCTTTGTTGTTTTCGATGTTGTTTGTACTATTCATTTGTAACTATCTTGCTTTTATAAATTGTAAATCTTTAATTTTCCTAGGTAGTATTTCTTATAGTCTGTACTTATTACATCAAAACATTGGATTCATAATAATTAGAGAATTACACAAAATTGAGTTGAATTATTTTCTAGTTATTATCATTCCAGCGACAGTATCTATAATTATGGCAACATTAGTTACATATTATATCGAAAGACCTATGGTGAAATTTCTGCGAAGACGAGTTGTATGAGTGCACCCCTATTCCTGAATCTCTCTCTATCGGAGTCGCCATCTCTTCACCATTGCCAGACCAAACCTCATACCAGATCCCAGCCTCTGCCTGTTTATTCTCGTAGTCGGCATATTGACACATTTATCTTCAATAAAGGCGTATTGATATAGAGTTTTAGAACCATTTATATATGGAGAACTTGCGCCAATGAAAATCAGGATTGCTCATCTTGTTGAAGACATGGGGATGGGAGGTATTGAAAAGATCATCCAATCAATCTTTTTATCTTATGATAAAACTAGATTCGAACACTTGTTTCTTTGCTTAAGCCGCGGTGGGATAATATACGAAAGCATTAGAAGCAAAGGAGCCCAAGCTGAAATATTAGGGATAAAGAATTATAATAGTTTTACTAGTATGCGTAAAGTGTCATTTTGGTTAAAAAAAAACCGTATTCATATAGTACATACCCATGCTCATCCCGCTGGGTATCTCGGCAGGACGGCAGCTTTTATGGCCGGAAATATTGGGCTAATCTACCATGTGCACACAATGCCTTTGGATCTAATGACACGCCATCATATTAAGGAATCGGCAATAGGTTTAATTACAGATAAAATACTTTGTATTTCAAACTCGGCCCGAGATTATCTGATAACAAAACAATTTTACGTAAAAGATAAAATTGAAGTTTTATATAATGGGGTAAATTCCCCAAGCAGTACAAAATTTATTGAAAAACCTGAATATCTTGCGGAAGGTTCCGATTGCTATCCAATCATTGGCATAGTAGCTTCATTAACTGAAAATAAAGGGCACGCCAGCCTGTTACAGGCATTCCGGGAGATAATCAAAGAATATCCGAAGGCCAGGTTGCTAATTATCGGCGATGGGCCGGAGATGTCTAATTTAATTAATCTATCAGACAGGTTGGGAATCCAACACAACGTAAACTTCTGTGGCGTTCAACAAAACGTGTTTCCTTATCTGGCCTGCCTGGATATTTTTGTACTCCCCAGTATATTCCGGGAAGGATTCCCGTGTACCATAATCGAAGCCATGGCAATGGCAAAACCCGTAGTTGCCAGCAACCTGCATGGAATTCCCGAAGCTGTGCAAGACAACGTAAATGGGTTATTGTTCCCCCCGGGAGACAGTTCGTCCATGGCTAAAGCACTGTTAAGATTAACAAGAGATCAAAAAATGTCACGAGCGTTTGGGGAACAAGGCAAAAAAATTTATCAGGCGACATTTACTTTCGAACAAATGATGAAACGTCTTGAAGAAATATATGTTGAAATAGCGCAAAAGAGGCACCTTTTGCCCGATTGAAATTTTGTATTTAGTCTTCAAAGATCCCCAACCCCAAAAAAAATCTGCTGACAAGCTGAGGACAAAGTCAAGTGCCCATAGACGGACAGGAAAGTGCTTAGGATTCCAAGGAACAGACACTGTGATAACCACTAAAGCTGAGCTTCGATTCTTTTTAGAAACAGACAGAAAAGCTCTTGGTAAGGGATATAAAAAACCGAGATTATTTGATGATGATATCTGGCGATTTCAAATTTATTTAAGAAAAACCGAATATTATACGTATGCAAAAAAGAAACATCCTTTAGATATTCTTCTTAATTATTATTATAAATTTTTATTCCTTAGAATGAGTTTGAAGTTAGGTTTTTCAATCCCACGCAATGTGTTTGGGCCTGGTTTGTCAATTGCTCATTATGGGACGATTGCTATAAATTCAAATACACGGATTGGGAGTTATTGTCGAATTCATGAAGGAGTGACCATCGGATCCGACAAGGGAACTGCCGCAGCTCCTCAAATTGGCGACCGTGTTTTTATTGGTTCCGGAGCTAAAATATTAGGTGATATTATTATCGCGGATGATATCGCGATTGGAGCAAATAGTGTTGTTACCAAATCATTTACAACCCCCAATGTTACAATTGCAGGTATTCCTGCAAAAATTATCAGCGAAAACGGGTCAGCAGTGTATATAAGGAAGCCTTAAACTAAAAAAGTAAGCCTATAAGTGGAGAATCTGCTACCTTTTGATGGCCTTTTAGAGGCATAACTATGGAGTAGAAAAAGACAAAAAAAACGAGACAGAAACTCTCAGCAGCATTCAAGGCCAAAATGACGTTGCCAGCTCTGACAACAAGACGTTGGCCGCATTATCACAGCGGTTCGAAGTGCATCCGAACCAGATTACAGAATGGAATGAAAACGACAACTCAGCGTCCTTGTTTGTTGATCCGCACTGCTGCGATGAACGGGATTTTGTTTTTGGGGCCTTGACCGACCTTGCCACCGGGCAATTCGCCACCAAAATATGCATCATCGATCTCGATACGTTTTGAAAGTATGGAAAGACAAAAAAAAATCTGGAGTTATGATAATGAATAATTTTAATCAAAGGCGTTCGCTTTTGGTTACCAATGACTATCCACCTGTGGTCAGCGGGATCGGAACGGTTTTTTATAATTTGTTTCGTTTTCAAAATAAGGAGAAATTTTTCATACTTTGTCCTTGGGAAGCAAGGGGCGAGGAGTTTGATCGAAAAGAAGGCATGTCCGTGATCAGGGTAAAGATACCGACAGGTGAGTCGGTATTTGCCAAGGTTTCGAAAACTTTGCTGAATCTTGTAGCCATATTTTTTTACGTTCATAAGTTGAAAATCGGAAAGCTACATTGTGGACAGATTCTTTCCAATGGGATTGCTGGTTTATTAGTTAAAATTATTTTCAGAATACCTTATATAGTTTGGGTTTATGGCTCTGAGACTATTCGTTTTGGCGAATCGAAATTACTTGTGTTTCTGATGCAAAGAATCCTGTCTGCAGCCGAACTTATAGTTGCAAACAGTAGTTTTACGGAGGATGAATATCTTCGTTTCGGCGTCGATCGTAAGCGATTAATGGTGATAACGCCGGGTGTTGATACTTCATTCTTTGTACCTGCCTTAAAATCAGAGGAGTTGGTGCGCAAGTTCACTCTCCAGGGCAAACAGGTATTGTGTACAATTGCCAGATTGGATGAGAGAAAAGGGCATGACATGGTTATAAAAGCCATGTCGGTTCTGAGGAAAGAATTCCCCGATCTTGTGTATTTGATAGTTGGCAGGGGGAGGGAGAAGGAAAGGTTGCGACGCATTGCCACGGCAGAAAATGTTGGTGATGTGGTCTTTTTTGCCGGATATGTGGCGGATGAAGAATTGCCCGATTATTATAATCTTGGAGATATTTTCATCCTGCCTAACCGCGAAACAAGAAATACCGCCCTTAAGGGCGATTACGAGGGGTTTGGCACGGTTTTTCTTGAAGCGAATGCTTGTGGTAAGCCGGTTATCGGCGGGAGATCCGGCGGAGTTGGGGATGCTATTGAGGAACAGGTTACCGGCATGTTGGTTGATCCTGATTCGCTGGATGATATTGTGGAGACGGTTAGAGACCTATTGATAAACAATGACAAAATGCGAACAATGGGTGAGGCGGGAAGAAGCAGGGCTGTGGAAAGGTTTGATTGGAAAATCCTGGCAACGAATTTAAATAAAATCTTATAACCGGTAACACAGGTCATAACGACACCTGATTAGCGATAATCAGGTAACAACTTGTGAAATATGCCGGGGTGGCGAAGGCAGGCACGATATGAATTTTAAAAGAGGCCATTTGCCTGCTATGGTAGTGAAGATAGCGGCGGATATGATCAAAGGTTACAGTGGAAACCTGGCGGACATTGCCTGTGGCAAGGGTGTCCTTCTGGAAGAGATCCGCCAGCATGGCAATAAGAGTGTGATCGGGTTGGACTACGCACCCGATCAGTTAGCCGTTGCTCAGGCAAATGGAATGACCGTCGTAAGGGGCAGTATCTTTGCGATGCCAATTAGAAACAATGTCATGGACCTCGCGGTATGTTTCAATACCTTATATAACTTTCAATCGCTGGCTGAACTGGAGCCGTTTCTGGTTGAGATGGCGAGGATTGTCAAGGCGAGCGGCAAAATTGTTTTAGACATAAGAAATCGTGAAAATATTCCTTTAAGCATGAAATATTGGTGGCATATGAAGCTGGGCAAGCACCCAACAGTCTCTCATTCTCTGAACCGTTTAAGTGAAATGATGGGGGGATATGGCTGCCGGTTGATTTGTAAAAAAGCGGTGGGCATTAATAACCGTTACCTTGCCTGGGGTTATGTCCTGGTTTTTGAAAAAGAAGAGGCGTGAAGGATGATTCCGTCAACCGGCACTCCGGTAACTATCCCTGATATTTTGCAGGCCACTTTCACTTCAAGTGATTTTGAAGCGGAGATGCGCCGGTTGCTTGGCGTTAAGCATGTTTTGACCGCCAATTCGGGAACAACGTCGTTTTATGTGATACTGCTGGCGTTGAAGCGGTTCTTGGGCGGAGACGAAATTATCATGCCGGCTTATACCGCCCCATCTTTAGTGTTGCCAATAAAAAAGGCAGGCTTGAATTACCGGCTGGTGGATGTCTCCCTTGAGACCTTCAATATGGATTTAAGCAAAGCGCTGGATGCTGTAACGGACAAGACCATGGCCATGCTCTGTATCCACATGTTCGGGCTACCGCTGCTAATAGATAAGCTAAGAGAACAGACGGATGTCTTCATGATTGAAGACGCGGCCTCATCATTTGGTACCAGTAAAGACGGCAAGTTAAGCGGTGCCTTCGGTGATGCGGGGTTTATCAGCTTTAACCGTGGGAAAAATTTATCAACGGTTGCCGGTGGGGTTGTTGTCACGGATCGGGATGAACTGGCGGAGGCCGTCAGGCAGGAAATTGGCAAATTGCCCGAGGCCGATGTTAAAACTCGGTTGATGATATATGCTAAAGCTTTGGGGTTATCGTATGCGATCAGACCCTGGTTTTATACCTTGTTCAGCGCTGTCCTGTCCCGATTCAAATATACGACCGTACATGAAGGCTTCAGCAGCTTTCGTTATACCGATTTCCAAAGGTCGCTGGGCAGTGTTATGTTAAGGAAATCAGATCTGATTTTTCAGGCAAGAGCGCAAAAGGGAAGACTGTTGCATAATGCCTTTAGAGATATGAAAGGGATAAGAATTCCACTACTTTCCGAGGGATGGCGGAGTGTTTTCAATCAATTTCCCTTAATTATTGAGGATAAAACAAGGCGGCTGAAGGTGATGGAGGCAATACGCGCCGTTGGTCTGGAATCCACGATACTCTATGACAGTCCGATCCATGCAATTTATCCCGAGCCGGGCGGGCACTATCCGAACGCCGAATATATGGCCGAACGGCTTGTTCTGGTGCCAGTGCAACATTATGTGACGGATGACAAGCTTTATCAGGCAGTTGAGGCAATTGCAGGGGCCGTTCAATTAAGATAAAGAAGGATGGTTATGGAAAAAAACAAAGACATGCCATCGGTCAGCAAATAATGCATAGAGGTAAACATCAATGAAAATTGTCTACGTTCGAAGTTATTTTTCCAAGTTCAAGACCCTCTATGATTATTTAGAAGAGGCTCTGCAAAGAGCCGGGCATGAGGTTTACCCCTTTGATTACCGGGCCTATGGCATTCCGTCCCGGATCAGGAAATACAACAAGTACATCGAGGATGTCGGGCTCTATAAAATAAACCGGGACTTTACCAGATTGGTGGAGGAGGTCCGACCGGATATGCTGCTCATGTTGCATGGGTTCACCATTACCGCCTCTACCCTGCAGGAGATGAAAGATAAATATGGGATGATCACGGTCAACTGGCTCTGTGATTATCCCAGAGAGTTTGAGGTCGCCTGTCATTACGCCTCGCTGTTCGACCATTTCCTGGTTTCAGGCTCGGATGCCTTAAGAAGACT
>Ga0209211_10005667_pt1 | contig 18512 bp, 14 predicted proteins | sample RifGroA2_FD_183992 | JGI IMG/M metagenome (GOLD analysis project Ga0209211, IMG submission 183992) | Groundwater microbial communities from Rifle, Colorado, USA - Groundwater A2 (SPAdes) (version 2) | ecosystem: Environmental > Aquatic > Deep subsurface > Groundwater | place: Rifle, Colorado... | reverse complement strand
CTCGGGGTGGGCTGGAGCTTGTCCGGCCTTTCCGCCGTCACCCGCTGCCCCAAGACCATTATTCAGGATGGCGCCAAGGGCGGCATCAACTACGACGCCAGCGACAAATACTGCCTCGACGGCCAGCGCCTCATTTCCATCAGCGGCACCTACGGCGCCAACGGCACCGAATACCGCACCGAACGCGAAGGATTCAGCAAGATCGTATCCTACGGCAGCAACGGCTACGGCCCCACCTGGTTCAAGGTCTGGACCAAGTCCGGCCAGATCATGGAATTCGGCAACACAGCGGACTCGGCTATAGAGGCGCAAGGCAAGACCGCTATCCGGATATGGGCGGCGAACAAGATAGCCGACACCAAGGGCAACTACCTGACGGTGACCTACACTGAGGACAACCCCAACGGGCAGTACTACCCGAACCGCATCGACTACACCGGCAACACCAATGCCAACCCTGCGCTCGCGCCCTACAATTCCGTGAGGTTCGTTTACGCGACGCGCCCGGATATTACACCGCTGTATGACGGAGGGGCCTTGATAAAAACTACGACCCGGCTGACCAACGTTCAGACCTATGCAAAAATCAACGGCGTGGACACCTTGGTGAAGGACTACCGGCTAGCGTATGCCACGAGTGCGGCGACTCAGAGATCGCGGCTTGTTACGTTGACCGAGTGCAGTGGAGCGGTATCGCCTATTTGCGTGGGTGCTACAGGACTGCTGTGGCAGGCTGGTGCAACAACCCCCTTGGAACAGTCCGCAAGTTTTAATCTCAGTGGTTTGAGTCTTCAGCTTAGCAACAGAACCTTGGGCATGTTGCTCGGCGATTTCAATGGGGACGGAAAAACGGACATCCTGCGCTGGGGAGATACTGCCTCAAACAATGCGCTGTATGTCTCAAACGGGGATGGCAGCTTTACTTCATCCGGGAGCTTCAATCTCAATACTGCGAGCTTGCAACTCAGCAATGGAACCATAGGTAGTTTGTTAGGAGATTTCAACGGGGACGGGAAAACGGACATCCTGCGCTGGGGAGATACTGCCTCCAACAATGCGCTGTATGTCTCAAACGGCGATGGCAGCTTTACTTCATCCGGGAGCTTCAATCTCAATGCTACCAGTCTGCAACTTAGTAATAGAACCTTAGGTATTTCGCTCGGCGATTTTAATGGAGATGGGAGAACGGACATCCTGCGCTGGGGAGATAGCGCTTCGAACAATGCGCTGTATATCTCGAACGGAGATGGCAGCTTTACTTCCTCCGGGAGCTTCAATCTTAATGCCACGAGCTTGCAACTCAGTAATGGAACCATGGGCAGTTTGTTAGGCGATTTCAACGGGGACGGAAAAACGGACATCCTGCGCTGGGGGGATAGCGCTTCAAACAACGCGCTGTATATCTCAAACGGCGATGGCAGCTTTACTTCCTCCGGGAGCTTCAATCTCAATGCTACGAGCCTGCAACTCAGCAATAAAACATTAGGCATGTTGCTCGGCGATTTCAACGGGGACGGAAAAACGGACATCCTGCGCTGGGGAAATGCTGTTTCGAACAATGCGCTGTATTTTTCGAATGGGAACGGGGGCTTTACGCAGTCGAGTAATTTTTATGTCTACAACATGATGCTGGGCTATAGCACTGGAGTCTATGGGTCTTTGCTTGGTGATTTTAACGGGGATGGCAAGACGGATATCCTGCGTTGGGGAGACACATATAGCAGTAATTCGCTGCTTTTATCAAATGGAGACGGAAGTTTTACAAGGCCTGGAGGGTTTAACCTTAATACCACGAACCTGCAACATAGCAATGGAACTATAGGCAGTCTGCTCGGTGATTTCAATGGGAATGGAAAAACTGACATTCTGCGTTGGGAAGATGCTTACTCAAGCAATGCCGTGTTTATGAATACAACCCAAATCCCAGACCTTCTGGTTACCATCACCAACGGCATTGGTGCTACGACATCAATTAGCTACAAACCACTTACCGATGTTGCTATCTACACAAAAGAGGCGGCAGGTATATATCCTGTAGTCGATATCCAAGTTCCGATATACGTTGTCTCATCGGTTTCAAGCAGCAACGGTATTGGCGGGAATTACGTTAGCAACTATACCTATGCCGGAGCAAAGATACACCAGGCCGGTGGCGGCTTCCTGGGATACCACACTACTGCTAGCTCCGATGCACAAACCGGCATCAAGAGTACAGCCACCTTCCGTCAGGACTATCCCTATCATGGATTGCAGCTGAGCGCAGAGAAACGCACCTCTGGAGGCATTCTGCTTAATCAGGTCGATAACACGTGGAGTTTTGCAGCCAACCCTGCATGGGGGGCGCAATATCATGTTCCGCAGCTTATTCAAAGCGTGGAGCGCAGTTACGAACTCACCGGAGCATTGATAAGCACTGTAACCACAGCTAAATCTTTCGATGCTTATGGCAATCCAACCAGTATCATCGTTTCGACACCTGATGGTTATAGCAAGACTACGTCCAGTACTTACATTAACGACACGGTCAATTGGCTATTGGGAAGGCTGACTAATGCTGTTGTTATCAGTTCGATGCCGTAGTGTATGGATAAGTAGGTAAGGTGGGCACGGGATATCAGCCCACCCAGAAAAACAATCAATCAGTAAAACTGCAGCCAAGATTTGCCAAAGGGGAACGCAAATGCGCAATACCAATAGCCTGATTAACCGACTCGCAGCCCTGCTATCCGTATGTTTCGCACTGGGTGTTTTTGACGCCCAAGCCGCTACAGCCACACGCAGTTCGAGCTTTGTGTACGATACGACCACTGGCTTGCTTACCAAGGAAATTGTCGAACCGAATGATTCGCAATTATGCCTGGTCACTGAATATACCTACGATGTTTACGGCAATAAAACCACTGCCATCACTCGCAACTGCAACGGCAGCGCAGGCGAAGCAGCTGCCCCGGTAGTCGGCAGCGACGGCGTCATAGCACCGCGTACCACTAGCAGCACTTATGACACGCAAGGCCAATTTGTCGTTAATGCCACCAACACTTTGGGACACACTGAAAACCGTACCTATGATCCCCGCTTTGGCATTGTAACAAGTTTAACAGGCCCCAATGGGCTTACCACTACTTGGGTCTATGACGACGCGGGGCGCAAAAGGACGGAAACCCGTGCTGACGGCACTCAGACAACCTGGGCGTATGTGGCATATAACTGCCCCGGGTGCTACGGGATGACAGAAATTAAATATTACGTTTATACCGCTACCAGCGGTATCACAACGCCTTCATGGGCATACTATGATAGCTTGAATCGCAAGGTATTAAGCATTCAGGGAAACATGGACGGTACTTCCTACGTGTCTGAAAACACGCAGTACGATGCAAACGGAAGAGTTTTCAAAGCTTCTTTGCCATATTCCGGTACTACCACTATTAACAATCCTTATGTTAGATATACCGTTTTCAACTATGACATCCTGGGCCGGGTCATCACCGAAACCGCGCCTGATAACAGCGTCACCAGCAAGACTTATAACGGACTGACTACCGTTGTCACCAATGCCCTGAACCAAACCAAGACCATCGTCAAAAATACTCAGGGCCAAACCGTCAGTGTCATCGATACGCAGAATAAGGCGGTCAATTATATCTACGATCCTTTTGACAATCTCATCCAGACCATAGATGCCTTGGGTAATGTCACCACGCTGACTTATGATGCGAGGGGCCGCAAGACCGGCATGGTTGATCCTGATATGGGTAGTTGGACCTACGCCTACAACGCTTTGGGCGCACTCATCCGTCAAGTGGACGCAAAGGCCCAGACTGTCACCATGGCTTACGACCTGCTTGGCCGCATGACCAACCGTTCCGAGCCAGACCTCGTTTCCACATGGGTATACGATACCGCCTCGCACGGTATAGGCAAGATTGCCAGTGCTTCATCGGATAACGGTTACAGCCGTACTCACAGCTATGATGCACTGGGCCGTCCAATCGGTACCAGCACCATCATAGACAGCCCCACCCCATATGTGACCGGTACCAGTTATGATGCCTATGGTCGTGTAGACACCCAGACTTATCCGACTGGTTTTGCCGTCAAGAACGTGTATAGCGCCAACGGCTATATTAGCCAAGTGGTGAATGCTGCTGCCCCGGCTACCGTATATTGGACGGCCAACGGCATGGATGCCGCTGGCCACTTAGTCCAGCAAACATATGGGAACGGCATCACTACCAATCAAATCTATGACCTTGCCACCGGACGCATGATCCAGCAACTGGCCGGAACCGGCAACGCGGTGCAGAATATAACTTATCAATACGACAGCTTAGGGAGTCTTACAACCAAGAATGATTCCTTTGGACTCCTGGAAACCTATCTTTACGACAACCTTAATCGGCTTACTACCGCAACTGCACTAAGCAGCTTGGTTAATACGAGCACGACTTTTGCGTATGACGATATTGGCAACCTTATTTGCAAGTCGAATCTCTCGGCCTGTTCGGCCGCAACGCCCAACTACGTCTACAATGCCAGCGGACCTGCCAGCGTTCACCCCCATGCGGTCAGTCAATTCCTTGGTAACCTGCAAGGCAATATAGTCAACCCAACTTTCACCTACGATGCCAACGGCAACATGCTGAGCGGCGCCGCGCGAACTATCACGTGGACCTCCTTTAACATGCCTGCCCAGATTACCTTCGGTGCGAAATTCGACCAGTTCCAATACAATCCGGAACATGAGCGTATCAAGGAAACCGAAGTCGATGGCACTTTCATCGTATCCTTAAGCCCGAGATACGATACCGGCATCCATTTCGAGAAAATTACCAAACCTGACGGCACTGTTGAATACGAAAACTTTCTCTACGCAGGAAACGTCATGTTCGGGCAGATCGAGCAGTATGCCACCGTGGCTGCGCCCAGCACTATCACCAGCACCCTTGTGCGCTACTTTCATAAAGATAATCAGGGTTCCATTACGGCCATCACCAACGAGCTCGGAACGGTGGTTCAGCGCCTTTCCTATGAGCCTTTCGGCAATCGGCGCTACGCCACTGGGGTTGCAGCTCCCGACGGCTTTTTCCTGACTGGGGTTGCACGGAATACAGAGCATGGTTACACCGGGCACGAGCATCTGGACGAAGTTGGGGTGATCCACATGAACGGGCGACTATACGACCCAGTTCTTTCGAGGTTTATTAGCGCTGATCCGCATATACAAGATCCGTTCAACTTGCAGAGCTACAACCGGTATAGCTACTGCTGGGGCAACCCGATGGTTTGTACCGATCCGAGCGGGTACTTCTCATTCGGAGGCTTCTTTAGGGCGGTGGTATCGATAGCGGTAGCAGTGTATGCTCCGCAAGTTATCGCCCATACTGCGTTGGCTACATCCGTGGCAACTGCTACGGGAATTAGCGCTATTGCAGTCGGCAGTGTTACTGCGGGAGCGATTGTTGGAGCAATTAATTCTGGAAATATGCAAGGGGCGTTTACTGGAGCCGTAACTGCAGGGATGTTTGGTGGTCTGCACGACTGGGCACCAAGTGGCTTTCTTGATTCCGCCATGAAAGTGGCAGCACATGGTTCAGTTGGAGGCATAGCCAGTGTTCTGCAAGGCGGAGATTTCAAGAGTGGATTCATGTCAGCCTCGTTCACGCAAGCCGCTTCGCTCAGTGGTGCATTCAACGGAATTCAAAGCAGAGTAGGCAACGCGGTTGCGGCTGCGATGGTGGGTGGTACAGCGTCCGTGCTGGGTGGAGGAAAGTTTGAAAATGGCGCTGTGACTGGTGCGTTTAGTAGGCTGTTTAATGACTTGAAGTTTGAGGGGGTAGCTAAGACTGATCAAAAGGGAAGAATTTACGTTGAGGGAACGGCAACGCTAACTGACCAAAAGACTGGGGAGGTGCTCATGTCAGGGCCTGCGATATCTGGCCCATATGGTGAAGGTGCCTTACCTGGCGGAGATTATGTTGGCAATAACTTCAGAACAAGAGCTGAAACTGCAATGACTGTAAATGATTCGCAAGGCAAGGTTGGGTGGAGTGTTGATCTGAGTGATAAGGGTGGACGCACAGAACTTAGAATTCATCCTGATGGCAATGTATGGGGGACGCAGGGGTGCATCGCTCCACAAACGCAGGCGAGGGACTGGGGAAATAATTTACGTGAACAGATTAACAAGTACGGTTCAATTCCCGTAAAAGTGAGTTATTAGATGCGTACTTTTTACAGGACATCATGGGCACTATTCCTTGCTGCATTTCTATGTGATTCGGCTTATTCAGCGCAGCCTGAACAACCAAAATGCAGCCATCAATGCCAAGAACAGTATGCTAGGCAGTTTGCAAAAATTCTGTCGAAAACCAAGCCGACCATGGCGGATTATTTTGCTTTATTTCGTGAGCCGGAAGGACCGGAGGGGCTACGCTTTTTTAACACCACAAAAAAACGGTTAATTACGGGTGAAGATAAAGGCCATGTTCAAGAAATGACGCTTGCAGGAGATGCGTTTGACGAGGTCTTGGCGAGAGACAAGGGGAGCAGGAGCCCTTATATGACTTGCTTACGTAAACAATACGTCAACCGCTTGCCCAGTAAAAATGCAACGCTTTCAATATCTGTTGGTGCTGATAGCCAGCTAACAACAATCACACTGCTGACAAAAAAAATATCATGGAAATTTGTATTCTCTGACGGTGAACTACAGCCAGATAGTGTAATTACACCCGATGGGATTACGCTAGGTGATATGGCGGAAGACCGATGCGTACAACGCGAGTAAATCGATGGGCTTGTACTTGATTGATATTTGATAAAAACCGGAGATAATTTTAAATAATAGGGGGCAGACCCTGAGGTTTCCCCTCAAACATCCAATTTAGATCAATAGGTTATGCATTAAGAAGTGCATGCATGGCGCCGATATAGACTCCATTTCGGTGACCAAACGTCGATGGAGGCGGACCATGCATGCAAAAAAGATTGTAGACGAAATGCTGAGTGATTGCCTGCAATGTCTTCATGCAAAACAGGCGGAAGGAGTCAAGGTGGCGGTGTGCAGCGCGCTGGGAGGGGGACGTTTGAGCTTGAGCCAGCTTGCCCGTTCGGTAGAGTCTGCGACGACGATGCGCCATCGCGTCAAACGCATTGACCGGCTGCTTGGCAATAAAGCCCTGCATGCGGCCAGAGCGACGATTTACCATGAAGTGGCCGAACGGTGGCTGGGCGGAATTGAGCGGGTGCTGGTCGTGGTCGATTGGTCGGATGTGACAGCAGATCAGCGGTGGCATCTGTTGCGCGCCAGCGTATCGGTAGAGGGGCGCAGCATGACGCTTTACGAGGAGGTTCACCCTCAGCATAAATATGGGAACCGCACGGTGCATCGTCGATTTCTGGCACGGCTGGCGAAATTGCTGCCGGCAGGCTGCTCTCCGACGATCATGACCGATGCCGGTTTTCACTCGACCTGGTTCGACTTGGTGACGGAACGCCGATGGCAATGGATCGGTCGCATCAGAGGCAAGGATATGGTTTGCATTGCAGGTTGTCCGTGGAAGCGATGCACGGAAATTTATGCGGAAGCAACGTCCCGTGCGCGCGAGTATTCCGACGCTCTTTACGTGCGCAGCAACCCTACCGATTGCCGCTTGGTGTTGGTCAAACGCGAGGCTAAAGGGCGAGGCCGCCATACTCGCATGGGCAAACACTCTCGCGCCCGCGCCTCGCTCAAATCCGCCCGCAGTGCGCGTGAGCCATGGCTGCTGGCCTGTTCTCCGGGGCTTGCATATCTCAGCCCGCAAGCGGTTGTCGCTTTGTACGCCCAGAGAATGCGCATCGAGCAATCGTTCCGCGACATCAAGAACGAGCGGGGCGGGCTTGGCTTGAGCGCCTCTCGCTCGCGTTCGGGCAAGCGGCTCGAGATTCTGCTTTTGATCGGGCATCTGGCTGGATGGCTGATGCGCTTGATCGGCGAGAGCGCACAGCAGTGCCAGATGCAAATTCAATTCCAAAGCGTTTGCCGCCTCGACCACAAGGAAATCTCCGTGCTTACTCTGGCTCGCCGTGTTATTGATGCAGGATCGGACTGGCTGCGACGGCTTCGACCCATGGACTCCATTACCTCTCTTCATCAACAGGCTTGGGAGGCTTGCCATGGAGCATGAATTTGAGGGGAAACCTCAGGGGCAGACCACGATTAACGCCAACGTAAGCTGCTATGCAAAATAACTTTCCTAAATCGCTCTTTTGGCACACCCGTCGCACTGTTGAACGACTCGGCCTCCCCGGCGTCGCAGGCTTGGGATTGCTAGCATTCTGCGCGATATTTTACTTTGCCAATGAGATTCCGCTGCGCGAGGAGGTGCAAGCGCTGCAACACGAAGCGGTTGCGCTGCAGGCGCGTAGCAGGCCTACGCCGGAACAGGTACGGCAGCAACCGAACCGGCAACTGGAAGCGTTTTACGAATCTTTTCCCGCCGTAAAGGCCGCGCCGGATAGCCTGAGGCTGCTTAACCAGACAGCGCTCGAGCAGGGGGTGACGCTGGAGCAGGGCGAATACCATATGGTGCGTAACGGAGCGGACAAGCTGGTGCGTTACGAAATCTCGTTGCCGGTGAAGGCCGACTACCTGCACCTGCGCAAGTTTATTTCCCGGCTGCTGGCGGATATGCCGCATGCCACGCTGGACAGCGTGGATTTCCAGCGCCAGAAGATCAGCGATACAATGCTCGATGCGCAGGTTAAGCTAACTTTGTTTCTGGTGGAAAGATAACGCGGCATGTGGAAAGGCAGCACAATATTTCTGGGGTTGATGCTAACGGGTTCGTTGGCTGCTGCTGCATTGGTGAGCGTGGAAGATGCGCAAACCGGCGAGGTCGTCGCGCCGGCAGCAAACGGCAAGGTATCCCGGCGCGATGTGGCGGGTGAGGCACAACCCGCCATGCCGGTCTTGCAACTGGATAAACTGGCGCGTGCCGATGTGAGCGAACCACAGCAAGACCCGTTTGCCGGGAAATCCTGGTATGTGCCGCCACCACCTCCTCCACCACAACCGGCTCAGGAAGCTCCACGCCCAACCGCACCGCCTTTGCCGTTTGGCTATATGGGACGGATGCAGGAAGAAGACGGGCAGGCAGTGGTGTATTTGACGCATGGTAAGCGTGCCTACTCGGTAAGCCAGGGCGATACGATAGACGGCACTTACCGGGTGGACAGTATCTCACCGGCGCAGGTGACCCTGGTTTATTTGCCGCTGAATATCAAGCAGAGCCTGAATATCGGCGGCGCTAATATGTTTGAGCCGGGGCAGATGGCGAATGCCGGAAGCATGCGGCGATGACGCAGGGCTGGCAATTTGCGCGCAATGCGGCGGTTTGCGCACTGGTGATCGTTGCGCTGTTTGGTTGCGCTGCCGAACGACTGAACCGGGATGGATTGAAGCAGATATCCGAAGGCCAGTACGAGGAAGGTATCGCCAAGCTGGAACAGGCGGCGAAATCCGATCCGTCCAATTTGCACTACCGGGCGCAGTTCATCAACAAGCGGGAAGAAACGGCGAACCGTTTGCTGAGCGATGCGGCAAACGAACGGGTTGCCGGACATCTGGATGCCGCCGAAAAACTCTACCGGCGCGTTTTGGTAGTTGATCGTGGGAACGAACGTGCCGAATCCGGGATTGCCGAGCTTGTCAAAGACCGTCGCCATAAAACCCTGATCGAAGAGGCGCGGGCCTTGTTCAAGAAGGCCGATCCGGATGGCGCATTGGCAAAGTTGCAACCGGTCGTCATCGAAAACCCTGCCAATGCCGAAATGCTGGCGCTGAAGCGCGAGATCGAGGAGCAGCAAGCCAGGGAAACGCTGGCGGTTCCCACCCTCAAATCACTGTACACAAAACCCATCACGCTGGAATTCCGCGATGCCAATTTGAAAATGGTGTTCGAGGTGTTGTCGCGCACCAGCGGCATCAATTTCATCCTCGACAAGGATGTGCGTCCGGATTTGACGACTTCGATCTTTGTGAAGCGTGGGATGCTGGAAAACGTGGTCGATTTGCTGCTGACGACCAACCAGCTCCAGAAAAAAGTGCTGGATTCGAATACGGTGCTGATCTATCCGAATACGCCGGACAAGGTTCGCGAGTATCAGGAGCTGATGGTCAAGAGCTTCTATATCGAGAATGCCGATGTGAAGCAGACCATGAGTATGGTCAAGTCGCTGCTCAAGACGCGCGAGATATTCGTGGACGAGAAGCTGAATCTGATGATCATGCGCGATACGCCGGAGGCGATCAGGCTGGCGGAGAAACTGATTGCGATGCAGGATTTGGCCGAGCCGGAAGTGATGCTGGAAGTGGAAGTGCTGGAGGTAAAACGTTCGCGCTTGCTCGACTTGGGCATCAAGTATCCGGAGCAACTGACGCTGGCACCTATCGCCGGGGCGGGCGGCACAATTACATTGAACGACCTGAAAACCATCAACTCCAGCCGCATCAGCGCGAGCCTGACGAATACGGTCATCAATGCCAAGAAGGACGACACCGACATCAATCTGCTGGCCAACCCGCGCATTCGTACCCGCAACCGCGAGAAGGCGAAGATTATGATCGGCGACCGGGTTCCGGTCATCACGACGACCTCAACCGCCACGGGGTTTGTATCCGACAGCGTGCAGTACGTGGATGTCGGCCTCAAGCTGGAGGTGGAGCCGAATATCTATTTGAAGGACGACGTGGCGATCAAGATATCGCTGGAGGTCAGTTCCATCGTGAATCAGATTACCAGCAGGAACGGTACGCTGACTTACCAGATCGGCTCGCGTAACGCATCGACGGTGTTGCGGCTGAAGGATGGGGAAACCCAGGTGCTGGCCGGGTTGATCAACGATGAAGACCGCTCGACCGCCAGCAAGCTGCCGGGGATGGGGGATTTGCCGGTGTTGGGCAGGCTGTTCTCCACGCATCGGGACGATAAGCAGAAAACTGAAATTGTGTTGTCCATCACCCCACATTTGATCCGGAACCTGAAACGCCCGGATGCGCAAGCCTCGGAATTCTGGTCGGGCAGCGAGACGGCACTGCGATCCGCGCCGCTGGTGCTGCAGCGGATCAAAGCGCCTGCCGTTGATTCGAAAGCGAAGCCCACCGAACAAGAGCCTGCCTCTGGGAAAGCTGAAACGAACACTGGGGAAACGGGCGCGGCAGAAGCGCCGAGCTTTATCGGGTTATCCTGGCAGGGCCCCAAACAGGTCAAAGCCGGGGAGCAGTTCCAATTGGCGCTGATGCTTAAAACCAATGGCGGCTTGCGCAGTTTGCCGTTCCAGATGGCCTATGATCCCAAGGCATTGAAGGTGGTGGAGGTCGCGGAGGGCGGCTTCTTTAAACAAAACGAGGCACAGACAAGTTTCACCAGCAATGTGGATGTCGCCGGCGGGAAGATATTTGTCGGGGTTGTGCGCCCCGGTTCCGATGGTGCTGCCGGCGAGAGCAGTCTGGCTACCATCACTTTTAAGGCTCTTGCGCCGCAGCCGAAGGCCGAAGTGAAATTGCTTACCGCTACTCCAATCGGGGTTGGCGATAAGGTACCAAGCCCCGGCATGCCGGATGCCTATACAGTATCCATAGGCGATTAACCGGGTTGAACATATGATGGCGCAACGTGCCAGGGGATTCACGTTGATCGAGGTGGCGATTACGGCGGCAATCGTTGCCTTGCTTGCCACAGTTGCGTTCCCGATGGCGGAAGTGACATTGCAGCGCAACAAGGAGCAGGAGCTGCGCGCAGCCTTGTGGCAACTTCGCGAGGCGCTGGATGCTTACAAGCGTGCCGGGGACGAAGGCCATATTCTGCGCAAGGCCGGTGAGTCGGGCTACCCGCCAACGCTTCAGATGTTGGTGGATGGCGTGGAAGATGCGAAGAGTCCAGAGGCGGCAAAACCCCGGATTTATTTTTTACGGCGCGTCCCACGCGATCCATTTCATAAGGAACGCAACGCACCGGCCGAGCAAACATGGGGGAAGCGCAGTTATGCATCGTCGGCCACTGAACCCAAGGAAGGCAAGGACGTGTTTGATGTGTATTCTCTGGCGGCTGGTGCAGGATTAAATGGCGTCCCGTATCGTGAGTGGTAAACGCGGCTTTACCCTGATCGAGCTTTTGGTGGTGATGACCATCATTGCCTTGCTGTTGACAATTGCCGTACCGCGCTACTTCGGTAGCGTAGATAGAACCAAGGAATCCGTATTGCGTGCGAACCTGGCTACTCTCAGGGAATCACTGGACAAATTCTATGCCGACACCGGAAAGTATCCTGCCAGCCTGAAGGAGCTGGTGTCCCGCAACTATCTGCGCCAAGTCCCCGTCGATCCCATTACCGATAGCGCCGCCACCTGGGTGGAGCTTGCTCCTGACGATCCGCAAAAGGGCGGGGTGTATAACGTGAAGAGCGGTGCGCGCAACAAGGCGCGTGATGGAACGCCATACAGCGACTGGTGATTTGCGTGGCACGCGCTGACCAAGGCGGGTTTACCTATCTTGCCGTACTGTTTCTCGTCGCGGTGATGGGGGTAGCGCTGGCATCAACCGGCATGCTGTGGAGCACTGCGCAACAGCGTGAAAAGGAGCGCGAACTGTTACTCGTGGGCGACCAGTTCCGCAAGGCGATAGGACAGTACTATGAGAAATCGCCGGGAGCCGTAAAAAAATATCCCAATACGTTGAGTGATCTTTTGAAGGACGAGCGCCAGCTTGCCACGCAACGCTATCTGCGCAAAATATTTATTGACCCGATGACCCGGACAAGCAAATGGGGGCTGGTGCCAGCGCCGGAAGGCGGCATCATGGGTGTGTACAGCCTGTCCGAAAGCCGTCCGCTAAAGACCGCTAATTTCAGCGAAGCTAATCTGGCATTGGCGGAAAAAACGAAATACTCAGAGTGGCTGTTTGTTTATCGGCCTGTGCAGTCAAGGGTATCTGACTGACCTTGCTGTGGCAGTAAAGCCATTTCAAGCCCAGTTCGCGGCTTGGTTAAAGCAAACACCCAATGGAAAGCGTCGCGACCAGAACGATAGGGACGGTTGTTCATGCTACGGGCTATGCTGTGACCGGGTAGCCAACCATCTGCACGACAGCGTAAACCTCACCGGGCGCTGAGGGTCCGACTGTTGGATCTGGTGGCTGACCAAGTGCACGCCAGTGAAGAATTTGCCTTCCCCGAGCCGCCGGATGTAGTCCAGCATGGAATCCCAGTCCCTCGCTTCCGCGTTCAGCGTGACGGTGCCGCCCGTCACATCTGGCTGCACGGACAACAGGGCGACATCTTCGGTCATGCTCGATTCCAGCGCCTTGAACAGCTTGTCCCACGGAAAGGAAAGTTGCTCGATGGTTGCGGCGGCTTGCTTGAGTTGCGGTTCGATTTCCTTGGCGTCCGCAATATTGGATTCCGGCTGGCGCTCGTGTTGCTGCGCCAGGGTTGCCTTGGCGCGCTGTTGTTCGCCTTTCAGTTCGCTATAGCTGTCCGCCAAGACGATGCCTGCTGCTACACCGGCCAGCAGCAATAACAGTCCTGCCGTTTTTTTATGTGTGGTTTGGTTCCGGTGAAAGTCGAGATCGAGGCGCTTCATGCGCATCCCCCTATAACCGCCATATCAAAACAGGTATCTTCGACGAGCGGTGTGTTCTTGCCTGGAGGACGCAACGGATGAATAGCCATCCCGCCATCGGACGGCAATTTGAAATCCGGCTTTCCGGCGACATGCAGGTACACCGGTACAATACCGGCATCCAGCCCGCCGATCAGGGCTTCGCGCTGCAACAGGTCGGGCAGTTGTTTATCCGGTTCGCCGTTCAGCGGCATGCGGCGCACCGTGAACAATTGTCCATTTTTGAAAGTGACCATGACCACTTGCCCCGGCTCGGCCACGGCGATCAAGCCATCTTTTTCCCGCAACTGTTTGTAAAAACCATTGAACGCAGACATGAGGTACGGCCTGACCGAAGTCAGCCGCAGGGATGTTGGTGCCACCATTTTGGTGAGGGCATCCAGCAGTCCCGCATCCACCGCCGCGACCAGGCGCGGTTCGCCGTACCCGCCGCCGGAGATTTTGAGTTGCCACTGTTTTGCCGGGTCGCCATAGGTGTCTTCCAGCAGTATCCGGGCCAGCGTTTGTTCTTCCGCGCGACGGGTCACTTCCGCCGAGAACGGTATCAGTGCGTAACGCACGAAGTGGTCGGACAGGATCACCGTCACATTCGCGCGGCCCATCTTATTCGCATTCAACCACTGTTCGAGTGCGGCCAACGCAGGGCGCCAGCCATTCATGCCCGGCAAAGCGGTGCAGGGCAATATCGCCTGATGCGTCACCTTGCGGCGCAGTCCGTTCCCCAGTCCGAGGAGGATCGCCTGGTCCGGGCAGAGCACGACGCGCAGTTCGGAACTAAACAAAGGTAACACGGTTGATTTCCTGTAATGAGGTTTCGCCGTTGCGCACCAGCTCCAGCGCCGCTTCGCGCAGGAAGCGCGTACCGTTCTGCCGGGCGGCTTCCTTGATTTTGCGTATCGGTTCGCGCGCCACGATCAGTTCGCGAATCTCGTCGTTCATCTGCAATATTTCGGCAATCGCACGGCGCCCCTTGTAGCCCGTGCCCCGGCAATGGCCGCAGCCGCTGCCCTGCACGAAGCGGTAATTTTTTACTTCTTCCGGACTGATGCCGGAGTCGCGCAGCAGTTTGTCGTCCGGCCGGTATTCCGCGGCGCATTGCGGGCAGACCACGCGCAGCAGCCGCTGGGCGAGGATACCGTTCAGCGCGGAGACGAAGCTGTAGGGATCGACGCCCATGTGCATGAAGCGCCCCAGCACGTCGAACACGTTGTTGGCGTGCACGGTGGTGAACACCAGATGCCCGGTCAGCGCGGATTGCACGGCGATCTGCGCGGTCTCTTCGTCGCGGATTTCGCCGACCAGTATCTTGTCCGGGTCGTGGCGCAGGATGGCGCGCAGGCCTCGCGCGAAGGTGAGGCCTTTTTTTTCATTCACTGGGATTTGCAGCACGCCGGGCAGCTGGTATTCGACCGGGTCTTCGATGGTGATGATCTTGTCCTGGCCGTTGTTGATCTCGGAGATCGCACCATACAGGGTGGTGGTCTTGCCGCTGCCGGTGGGGCCGGTGACCAGCACCATGCCGTAGGGTTCGCTGATGAGGCGGCGCATCACTTCCAGCGATCCCGCATCGAAGCCCAGGTAATTGAGGCGCAAGCCCTTGACCTGATCGGACAGGGTTTGCTTGTCCAGGATGCGCAGTACCGCGTCTTCTCCCAATATGCTCGGCATGATGGAGACGCGGATGTCGATCTCGCGCCCCTTGACCCGTATCTTGAAGCGCCCGTCCTGCGGGACGCGCTTTTCCGCGATATCGAGTTCGGCCAGCACCTTGATGCGGGAGATCACTTGCTCGGCGGTTTCGCTCCCGGCGACGGAACCCACGCTACTCAATACACCGTCGATGCGGTATTTGATCGCCATGCCGCCGGCATAGCTTTCCAGGTGGATGTCGCTCGCTTCGCTTTTGAGGGCATCGTACAGCGTGGAGTTGACCAGCTTGACCACCGGGCTGGTGTCTTCGGAAATGGATTTGAGCGACAGCCCTTCTTCTTCCCTGCCCTCTCCCGGTTGGTGTTCGCTACGGTTGAGTATCTGGTCGATGGCGTGCAGCGCTTCTTCTTTCAGGGCGAGGTAGGCGGTGAGATCGGATGCCAGGGTCAGGTACCAAGTAGCCTGCCCCGCGATGCGTTCCTGCAGCCAGGCGATCAGCGCGGCGTCGAACGGGTCGGCAATCGCCACGATCAGTCTGTCGTTCCCGTCCTGCGCAACCAGCGCACCGCGCCGCATCGCATCGTGAAACGGGAGCACGTCGAACAGCGGCACCAGTTCGCGCAGGTTTTCCATTCCCAGCACCGGATAGCGCAGAGTCTTGCCCAGCCGGTAGGCGAATAGCTGCGGGGGTTCCGCGAGTTGCTCCTGCAAGACATCGAGCACCCGCCGCCCGGTGGCGATGCTTTGCGCCTGGCATTCGGCGATTTGTCCGGCGGGGATGAGGATGGTTTCCATTACGTGCGCTTGGTCGTGACGATAAGGGTTACTGGATGCTGCCCGCCAGTTCGAACACCGGCAGGTACATCAGCAGCACGATGCCGCCGATCACCAGGCCAATGAAGATCATCAGCAACGGTTCGAACAACCGGGTGAACCATTCCATCCACCGGGCGATTTCCTCGTCGTAGAATTTGGCGATCCGTTCCATCATTTCGCCCAAGTTGCCGGAGCGTTCCCCGACGCGCAGCATGCGGTACGCGACTTCGGTGGTGAGCCTGCCCTCCTCCATGGATTCGGATATCGCGCGCCCTTCACTGATGCGCTGCCGGGCATTTTGCAGGTTCGCCTGCATGGAGGGTTGCGACAGCAGGCCGGAAGTCATGTCGAGCGCGGTCACCAAGGGGATGCCGCCGTTGAGCAGCATGCCCAGCGTGCGGTACAGCCGCGCCAGTTGGTACAGGCGCAGGTGTTCGCCCACGGCGGGTATTTGCCAGAGTTTTTGTTGCAACCAGTCGCGCACGCTGCTGCGCGTCAGCGCATAGACGGTCCCGGCAAACAGGATGACGACAGCCAGGGTGATCGCGCCGCTATAGGCTTCGAAGAAGCGTCCCCAGCCCATCAGCAGCCGCGACATCAGCGGCAGGTCGTTGCCCAGGTCTTCGTAGACTTTGCTGAAGCGGGGTACGACATACACCATCAGGAACAGGATGACGAGGCTGCCGACGATCATTAGCAGCGCGGGGTAGATTGCGGCGCTGGCCACTTTTTTGCGTACCGCATCGAGTTGGCCGTGGTAGGCGAGATAGCGGGTCAGGGCTTGTTGCAGGTCGCCGGTTTTTTCGCTGGCGCGGATGGTGGCGATGTAGAGCGGGGGAAATACCACGGCCAGTTCCCCCATCGCTTGCGACAGGGGGCGGCCTTCGCGCAGCAGGCGGGTGAGCTTGGCGTACATTTCCTTGGCCTGGGTGTTCTGTTCCTTGTGCGCCAGGGTTTCGATGGCTTCGAGCAAAGGGAGTCCGGCTTCGAGCAGGGAGAGCAGTTCCTGGCTGAACAGGGCGAGGGGGAAGCGGTAGCGCGGGGTGAAGCCGGGCAGGATGGCCTTCACTCTGGATGAGATGACTTTGTAGCCTTCCGCTTCGGCGCGGCGCAAGGCTTCCTGGATATTCGCCGCGTCGTAGTGCAACCGGACGGTGCCTTGCGGTTCCTTGTAGGCTTTGATTTCGTAGTTCACAGCAAAGCACCGTAAGCACCGTTCGCCCTGAGGTATCGAAGGGTGAGCCTGTCGAGGGGCATGGATTTCAACGAGACTTCTTCAAGAAACAAGAAAGCATTCTTCATCATCACCAGTTGCCAATATCCGCCGCTTCGTCGCTGCCGCCCGGCTGGCCGTCCTTGCCGTAGGAAAACAGGTCGAATTCGCCGTGTTCACCAGGGTATTTGTACAGGTAACGGTTGCCCCACGGGTCGAGGGGGACGGCTTTGACGAGGTAGGGGCCGGCCCATTTGGTTTCATTTAGCGGGCGTGCCATCAGGGCCGCCAGTCCCTGCTCAACGGTTGGGTAGTGGCCGGTGTCGAGGCGGTATTGGTCGAGGGCTTTGCCGAAGGAGTCGATCTGGGCGCGTGCGGTCTTGATTTCGGATTTGCCGATCTGGGCGAAGTAGCGCGGGCCGACGTAGCCTGCCAATAGGCCGATGATGACCATGACGACCAGGAGTTCGAGGAGGGTGAAGCCGGGTTGTTTTGTGGTGGAACGGAACATTGAGTTGCAAGGATTTGGTGTGTTTGTTGGTGGATTTTACAAAAATAACTCGAAGCTGACCCGTTTAGTTATCGCAGCGTTTGATGCTTCCTGCCAGCGCTTTACAGTATCTTTAGTGTTTTCAGTCAAATATCTTTATTACCACATCAACTCCAAGGTAAGCTTTTTCTTCTGTACGAGCTTTACCGAAATCTAACAATGTAAGCTCCTTAACTTCAAAATTAGGGCTGTTTAATTTCTCTTTAACGAATAACTCCGCATTCGTTCTGTCAATAAACGCAACTAATGCACTGGTCGTATTATTTATCTTGACCATTGTGGGGGCGTAACTAAGCGTGCTGTCAGTAGGATAAATTGCAAATAGTTTGATCATTATTTAGTTGGAATTTCTGCTCCATCAGTCCATCCTCCTGGATTCCCTGCTGATCCACCTCCAGCAGGTTTTACCCAACCTTGTGGCACCCTAGGATCCCCTGGTGGATCAGATGGTCGATTATACGGCACTCCACCTGGAATTTCGTTCCAAGGCACCCAGCCACGACCTCGTGCCTCTCCTTCTGAATAAGGTTTGCCTGCCTCATTAACATTGAGAATCCAATTGGTAAACTTATCCGACCATGATACTTTCTTTCCTTCAGAAAGATAGGAGTCCAATTCAG
>Ga0209211_10005665_pt1 | contig 18515 bp, 15 predicted proteins | sample RifGroA2_FD_183992 | JGI IMG/M metagenome (GOLD analysis project Ga0209211, IMG submission 183992) | Groundwater microbial communities from Rifle, Colorado, USA - Groundwater A2 (SPAdes) (version 2) | ecosystem: Environmental > Aquatic > Deep subsurface > Groundwater | place: Rifle, Colorado... | reverse complement strand
TCCGTATGTTCCTGCGGTTGTCGGAGTACCGTTAAGTTTGATGCTTGAGGAAGTTGACGGGCCGAAACTCAAGCCAGGAGGGATTGAGCCGCTTGATATTGACCAGTTATAGGGTGATGAGCCGCCGGAAACGCTTAGTGTGTCACTGTAATAAACATTCCGGCAGCCGTCGTCCAGGGAATTCTGTTCGATGTAAAGGCTGGAATTGGAGATGAATATGCTGATATATTCAGTATCGGTATAGCCAAGCGCGTCCTGGACTTTTACCCTGAAAGTGTCATCATAAGTGCCGGCCTGGGTCGGGGTTCCCTGGAGCACTCCGCCATAATTCGGAGAGCCCTGGACCCCTGTGCTGAACCACAATCCTGGCGGGGGAGTGCCTGAGTACAAGCTCCAGTTTAATGAATAGCCGTTGTCATTGCAGACGTCGACCAGCTCGGAATACGGAATGCCTACAACGGCATTCGACATCGAATCGCAGATGTACATTTTCTTGTCTATTTGGAGGATGAAGTCCTTCTGGTGGCTGTTTCCCATCTGGTCGGTTGCCCGCGCCGTGAAATTGTAAATTCCGTCGTCGCACGGAGAGCTCTCGCCAGGGGCTGCACTTATCCTGCCGGTTGATTTGAGGGACAGGCAGAGGTCCATTTGGCCTGCTACCTGCGTCCAGTTGTAGGGAGGGGAGCCTCCTGCCGCCGTGAGATCGTAATTATATGCATACCACTCCCTCCCCACTGGGAGCGAGGAAGTCAGGATGTAAACGTCGTTTGCAACGGATACCGTGAAGGCCTTGGAGGAGGTGACATTGTCGGAAGAATAAACGTAGATCGTGAAGTTGAAGCTCCCTATGGCGCTCGGAGTGCCGGTTATTTCTCCGGTTGCAGGGTTGAGGGTAAGGTTGTCCGGAAGTGAGCCTGACACCGACCAGGAATACGGCTGTTCGCCCCCTATTGCCACCATTGTCTGGTTGTAGGGAACCCCGACATTCCCGTTTTCCAGGCTGTTCGTGATTGTGAGCTCAAGGGAATTGATGGTGACCGTGAACTGCTTCTGGGCAATCAAACCGACATTGTCAGTTGCCTTTATCAAAAAGGTGAAGTTGCCGATTTCTGACGGGGTTCCGCTCAGGTTGCCTGTCACGCTGTCCAGGGCGATGCTTGTCGGAAGCGCGCCCTCAATAACCGACCAGATATAAGGAGGAGTGCCGTTCACGGCCGTCAGGGTTGCGTTGTAAGGGATCTGAATATTGCCGTTCGGAAGGACCGAGTTTATTATGAAAAAGCCCCATGCGCCGCAGTAGCAGTCTGTCCCGCCAACCGAGAGGGGGATTGTTTTCTGCGCCATTGAGGTGCCAGCCACTGCCAGGAAGAGGGGCACTGACTCGCTGGAGTTGCAGGGATTTCCTGAAAGGACGCCTTGAGGGGAGAGCGTGAAGTCCTCCGGCAGGCCGGTTGCCTGCCAGCTGGCTGATGCTGGCTGCCCGTTGCTCCAGCGCGCCTCCAGCTGGGTGGCAGGGTATTCGGAATTGCAGGTGCCGTTTGGAAGGGAGGAGGTGAAGATGTAGAGCGACAGAGCTGACTGGTCATTGCAGTTCAGCACCAGCTTCTTGGTGCCGACCTGCGTCCGGTTGTCAAAATCCCCCTTGCTGTAACTGAAGTTGACGGCTATTTCATGGGGCTTCCCAGGCCTGCAGTCCTTGGTGTAATTGATGCTGATTGCGACCTTTTTGCCAGGGTCGATTGGCACCGAGGTGGTGGCGTCCCTTCCAAGCAGGCAGAAGGTGCGGTTTACCCCGTCAATGCTCACCCCTGTCAGGGAGACCGTCTCCTTTTCATCAGCGTTTGTAAGCACGAATACATAACCCGAGTTATTCTCTGTTATTTCAATTGGGCAGGGCAATGAGAGGATATGCGTGGCTTCGCTTATCCTGTAAGGCGCCGCCTCATGGCCCCAATAGGTGGCGGACTCTGCCTGCGAAATGGAGGTCTGCGCGCCTGACAGGTCTGAAATGAAATAGACCACTGTGATTGAAACGATGAGCATGAAGGCGAGTATGAGGAGATATTCGCTCGCACCTTGGCCGCGCAGTCGCATGAGGGGATTGCCAGCACATTATTTTTAACCGTTTGTCTTGAATGCTGCCAAATCCACTCTCATTCCGTCCTTTGCAGCTATGGTCCTGACGCCTGAAGCCTTCTGGATTTTTTTCGCCTCTTTTTCAGCCCCTGCCCTTATCAGGCGCATTCCAAGGTGGGTGATAATGCCCAGCTTAGGTTGTGCTTCCTGAAAGAGCCGGATGGTATGTGAAGTGAAAAGGTGCCCTGGAACGCCATCCTTTTTTGCCTTGAGGTTGTTTGCTATTAGAACATCGCAGCCCCTGTACTGATCAGATATCCCATAGAAGTATTCGGTGTCGGAGGTATAGCCCAAACTTTGGCCGTCCATCTCAAGTACGAAGCCTATTCCTGTTTTGTCATCGTGCTTTGTCCTGGTCGGCGTAAGCGATGCTTTTTTTCCATTTACGGCTATCGAGATTTTTTTTCCTGGTTTTGCCACTATCACGCGGGCAAGAGCACCCATGTGATAGGAGGAAATCCCCCTGTCGCCCTTTTCATCCCCAAGAATTACGCTTCTGGAACCGATGAGCCAGCCCTTCTTTTCGAGAGCAAATCCGCTCATTGCCTCTGCGATCACCCCTGCGTCGTTCACGTGGTCTATGTGGTTGTGCGTGACCACCAAAAGACCGACTTTGCGCGGATCCTGGCGGAAATCATGGCAGGCAATGAGTGCGCCTGGCCCAGGATCCACATGAATGGCAATAGACCCGTTTATCCGGAATCCGCCTGTCCTGCGGGCCTGCGAAATGAGGTTCCATCTCCCCCCTCCTGTTCCAAGAAAAACAATTTCCATATGCTCAACACCTGTAAAATGCGAATCCCAATGTGCCAAAAAGGAATAGGAGAACGAACGGGCAGGGTGGCGCCGAGCCTGCTGCCTTTTCTGCCAGGCTGCCCAATAATCCAGGGTCTTCGATATTCACTTCCTCTGTTTTTTCATAGACGTTGCCTGCCGAGTCCGACCAAAGAAGCACGGCATTGTGGGTGCCTGCCGGAAGCATAAGCTCCATTGTTTCGCGAGCAGCATAGGTGCCGCCGCCAATTTTTATGATCGGGTTCACTATGCCCCCGCTCATTGCGATTGTGATGGTTGCCTCAATGCCCCCTGTGGACTTGACCGCGCTCACATCAGTGATTGACATTGAGGGCTCCTCGGCAACGCTTACCACGGCATTTTTCTCGTCTGCAAGCCCCGGAGGACCGTAAAGGCGAACAGTGGCCTGCTGCGCCAGCATTGGCTCATTGGGAATAAATTCAAAGTCAAAATCAGTAGGCCCGATGATCCTGCCAGACTTTTTCTCAATGTGCCCGCCGAATGAAAACTCCACCTGGACATCGGTAGGGTAGGTTTTCGAGGAGACCCTGGCTGTTGCCATTGCCTGCTTGCCTTTCACCAATGATTGGGGCATGAAAAACGAGTCTATTGCAAGCGAGCTGTTGCTGCCTGAAATGTACTCCAGCCTTACAAAACCGCCGCCCTGCGCTGCCGCATACAGAGGGACAGCTCCGGGAAGGCTGGACTGGAACTGCACATTGCCCGAAGAAGAGGATATCCTGCCCTGGAATACTTCATCAGGGGTGATTACGTAATAGTTCTTGTTCTGCCTGGAGGCGGGCAACGCGAAAAGCGCGCTGTTTCGTTCGCCTGGCAAGAGGCTGAGCTTTTCCAGGGTTGCCTGCAGGGTGGGCAGCTTGGAAATCCTCGGGTCCACCCTGACGTCCAGTCTTTTGGTTTCCAGCATGGGCGAATTGAGTGTAAGGGGGCAGGTGAAAACATAATTCTTGGGGACGTCATAGGATGCGTAAAGCTCCCAGACCACTATGGTTTTTTTCCCAGGCTCCAGGATTGCATACTGCTCGCCTCCGCTTACGCTTACTGATTCGCCCCCTGTGCAGCCTGCGAGAACCAGGGGCACAACGCGGTAGTCCTTGCCGTTCAGAACCGCGTAGGCAAGCGTGGATTCGCCTGGCGCAAGGTCGGTTTCCACTGCCTTCAGAACGTAATCAGAGTCAGCTGCAAATGATTCATACTCCTGCATAAATATGTTGTTTGCAAAAGCTCCGCTCTTCCCGGTCGTGTCCCAGACCACCTCTGCGCCCGGATTTGAAATGGTTGCAAGCAGGGAGGGCTCGCGCGAAAGCTCGCTGAACTTGCCTGCCTCGATGTGCAGGGCGTCCAATGAGCCGACCTCGAACCAGGTGGGGTCAACCGGAACCCACTCCCCCACATAAGCCTCCGCCCAGGCGTGCCCCAGCCAGCCCGAGTACCTGTCGCTGTAGACGTATCCGTTCACGTACCTGGCAGGTATTCCTATGGACCTGGCAAGTGCTGCGAACAGGGTGGAATATTCGACGCACACGCCCTGCTTGTTCCGAAGTGCCCATACGGCGTCGTACTCCTGGCCCACGAGGTTTTCATTGTAGGTCATGTGCCTGTTCACGAAAATCGCAAGCCTTGCCACGCGCTCAAACGGAGTGGTGGAGTTTTCAGTGATCTTGAGGGCTAGAGCCCGTATCTCGGGGTCGTCGGACTGCGTGCGGCTGGTCGCCTCAACGTATTTTGAGTATTGGGACGGCACGATGTAGGAAGCTGGAAGCGCCGGGGTTGACCTGGAGTAGGTCTCCACATATATTTCCTTGGAATACTTGAACGGATTTGGGGGGTTTTCAACGTAAATCCTGATGTACTGGTTGCCTTCTGGGCCCTGCCTTGCCTGATCATAGGTTTTGACTTCCTGGTAGCTGCTCGACAGGGGAATGGAAAGGTTGATGTCGAGCGTCCGCACATCCGCGCCAAGAACGGAAACGGTTCCGTTCTCATCTATGGTCACGCTTGCCGACTTCACCAGCTGGGGGCTTTCAATGCCTTGGGCAAAGACCACGGGGAAAAAAGCCAATAGTAAGAGGAAAGCCGCTTTCTTCATTTCCATGGTTTCCTTTCAGTGTGGATTGTATTTAATTATATTTGTGCCCATTTTGGCTTTGTCAACAACCCGCGCCTAAAGGCGTGGGCTTGCTATGATGCTGGTGCTTGGGAACGGAAACGCCTTTACCCCTGCCTTCAGGCAGGGGCTTCGGGCGAGGGTTGTTGGTGGCAATGGAAATAACCGTGGATGGCAGGAAAGTGCGAATCAGGAGCGCAAGCACAGTGGCAGACCTGCTTGGCGCGCTCAAGCTGAATCCCGAAGAGACGCTTGTGAAGGTGAATGGGAAGCTCGCCCCAGGCGGAAAGAGGATCTCGCCGAAAGATTCAGTGAGAGTGATGAGGGTGATTTTCGGTGGCTAAGCTGGCTGCTTCTTCAAAATGCTTCAAGTGCGGCAAGCCTGCTGCCATTTCACTAAACTACATGCAACAGGATTTGTGCCAGTCGCATTTTACCGAAATGTTCGAGTCCCGCGTGAAAAGGACTGCGCGCGAGTACCGGATGCTTCGGAAAGGGGAAAAAATAGCTGTGGCTCTTTCGGGCGGCAAGGACTCCTGCGTGATGCTGCACATGCTCCACGGGATTTCCAAGTCCCTTCCCATAAAGCTGTTCGCAATAACCATTGACGAGGGCATAGCGGGATACAGGTGCCGCACGCTTCATGTTGCGAAAAGGGAATGCCGCATGCTCAAGGTGCCGCTGAAAGTGATAAGTTTCCACAAGGAATTCGGGAAAACACTTGATTCGCTCCTGAAAAAGAAAGGGGTGGAGCGCTCCTGCTCGTTTTGCGGAGTGATGCGCCGCTACCTTCTGAACAAGTTCGCGCGGAAAATGAAGGCTGACAAGATTGCGATCGGGCACAATTCGGACGACGTTGCCCAGACCGTGATGATGAACCTCATGAGGAACGAGCCTGAGCGGCTTGGCAGGTTCGGCCCGCTTTCGGGCGCTATTGAGGACGAGCTTTTCATCACAAGAATAAAGCCGCTGTTCCTTACCCCTGAGCGGGACATTGCAGCTTATGCGATCATGAAGGGGATTGAAATTGAATTTTCAGAATGCCCCTATGCCAGGCACGCTTTCAGGCAGTATGTCCGGGAAATGCTCAACAAGGCAGAGGAAAAGTACCCCGCCACCAAGCTTCGCATTGTCCGCGCCTTCCTTGCGCAGCAGAAGCTGATGCAGGACGGGGTGCGGATGAGGAGGGGAAAGGAAAAGATCCTGCGCTGCAAATCCTGCGGGGAGCCCTGCTCAAGAGAAGTATGCAGCCTGTGCACCATGCTGGAAAGAAGCTAATCCTTGCGGGGGACGTGATCCTCGAGAAGCTTCCTTGGCAGGAAGACGCTTGTGAGGGAAGGCGACCGGTTGTTTTCTTCGCTGCTGTATATGACATGGTAGTGGGTGAATTTGTCATTTCCCAGCAATCCTTTCAGCATCCTTTGGGGGGCGTATTCTCCGCTTTCAGTCACGTTGCCCGCCCAGGCGACTATGAATTCCTTCCCAGTTGGCAGCACGTTTTTTCCGTCCACAATTGGCTTTTCAGAAACGAAAACAGGCCGCTTGAACATGCCCCATCTAATAAATTTTCCTTCAACCTGCTTGAATATTTCTTTTGATTTGCCTTCCTTTTCCTTCAAGGCTGAAATGGAGAGGTAAGGGATAAATTTGGTTTTCAATGTACGCGCTTTTTTCGGGTAGAGTGATAAGAACCTTGGAAGGTGCCTGATTTCCTGCGTCATGACCTATCACCAAAGGCATCTAAATAGGCATCATCATAAAAAGGGTTCGGATTTGGCGCGGATTAAGCCAGGAATTTCTTCTTGGCTATCTTTTCCTTCAGATAGTCGCCCACGAACGAGAGGCGCGGCCCCTGCAGCGCGTCCTGCTCGAGCTTTCTCTTGGTCTTGAGCACTGTCTTCAGCTCTTCCACCCAGTCCTTGTGGTGCAAGATCCACTCGTAGGAAAGCATTTCCTCTGCGCGCTTGATGTCCACTTCCTTTGCCTTTATGGTGAGCTGCGCCAGGAAGTCATAGTCCTTTATGTCCCTCATGGTGACTCCGACGAATCTCGCTTCCGGGGTCGCTATGTCCTGGCCAAGATAGGCAAGGTTCATGCTGCCGGTCTTTATCGCCCAGTAGATGTACCAGCCCCATGCGTCGCAATCGGTGAACACGTAGACTGGAAGTTTCTTGCTCGCAAGCTTCCTGATGAGCCTTCTGCAGCCGCGCGAAGCCTGCCCTTTCGGGGTAATGAGTATGCAGTTCTCCTTTTTCCAGTACTTGTCCTCGTTCAGCCTCTGCCACATCGCGTCCTTTTCCACTACGAGAACGTAATCCGCATCCACGCTCTTGAATTCCATCCCATTGTCAACGTCCGAGGGGATCATCCAGCCGCTCCTGCCCTGCCTGGTGCAGTCTATCTCGTCTTCTGTGCCTCCGAACTTGTCGCGGAGCACTAGCGGGCCTGCCACCACGCCTTTCCGGTCGGTGTTCAGGTTCAGGTCCTCGCGCTTGACGTTCAGCGCAACCTCCAGGTCCTCCACAAGAGGGTTGGATTCGGATTGCTCGGAAAAAAGCTCCTCGTCAAGATTCTCCCCAAGCGAGAACTTTAGCTGGTAGAACAATCCCCTGATCGAGGTGTGCGCGTCTTCATTGAGGAACTTCTTGCACTTGGAGGCAATTGCGACGGTCTGCATGAACTTCCTTGCCTGCCCCACGTTCACGAACCTGCGCTCCTCTGTCTTGTCGCCTAAGCGTATGTAGCCGATCCCCTGGTCGTAAATTATGTTGCCCTTGCTCCGAAGCGCGGTGGTGAAGGTCGGGGTGCTTTTCGCCTTGATCTGCTCGAGCATGTCCTGCCCAAGCCCCTCGAGCTTCTTGATTACCTCCTCGTCCTTTGCCCTGCCTTCCTTTTTCGTTGGAACCATGAATATCACAGTGCAATCGAATTACTCGTCTATTTCCTCTTCAAATTTTTTCCCGTTCGTTTTACTCGCCATCCATCCGTCTATTCGTCAATGTCCTCCTCCTCTTCCACTTTCCCATTCTTGCCGTTTGTGCTTTCCTCCTCGTCCTCGCCATTCTCAATCTGGCCGGAGTATTTTGTTTCAATCAGGTGCACCAGCATTTTCTCAATTTCCGCTGATTTTCCCTTGCCAGCAAGCTCGGGCAGGTCCTTGGAAAGCTGCTGCACGTAGCGGAGTATCGCCTTTTTCCTCTCCTTGCGGTCGTGGTCGCGGTTGACGCCCGAAAGGTAGCGCTGCAGGTCGCGGGCCGCCTCCATTATGGCGTTTTTTATCTCCTGCAATATCTCATCCTCGTTGGAAATCGCCTGCTTTCCGGCGGAGGTGTATGGGACATAGACGCTTGAAATGTTCACGAATACGCTGATTGGCTCTTCCTCGAAATTTTTCAGCTTGTAGCGCTTCCAGTCGATTTCCTTCACCGCCTCTGTGATTGCGCAGCCGGAATTGTCAAAGAGCAGGGGCGCCCTGTTCGCATAGCGGATGACTTCGCTGCCTGTCATGCTGCCGTTTGCCCTGCCGGCTCCTCCTCCGTAGGCAAGCGCAGCCTCCACCATGAAGGGTATGCCCCCCTTGAATATCTTGGGCGAGCGCTCGGTGACCACCACAAATTCGGGCGCAAGGATGTTCCGAAGCGACTTTTCAATCTGCTCCTTTCCTATGGGCTTGACTGAATCTGTGGTGGGCGCGATCCACTTGACCTGCGGGTTTTGTATGGCCTTTACGAGCTTTTCAGCCTCGTGCCACTGCAGGTCGGATGGCTTTTTGTCAAAATCCAGGTCAGGGACCAGCGCTCGCAGCTCGTCCACCTTTGCCGCCGAGACCCTGGCGAACCTTTCCTGCAGGAAGGAGGAGACCCGCCTGCATTCCTTTTCCCTGTGGGCAAAGTCTATGAGGTCGTTTGTGGAAAGCCCCATGGGGTGCGGCTGGACCATCATTGGCTTTTCAGGCACGCTGTCCGAAGAGCGGGGAAATGAGGATTTCTGCCCTTCTGGATCTATGAGCGTGATGGAAAGGTGGGGATTGGCAAGCGCTGTCCTCCTGATATATTCGTAAACGCCAAAAGATGACTTGTCGAACTTCACGTCCCCCACTTCGGCCTCCACCCGTATGCCGTTCCCGAAATTGCCGTCCTCCTTGACTGCGTTCATGATTTTCGGCGAGTTGGACTTCAGGTCAATGGAAAGCTCGCAGGTTATCCTCTTGGTGTCATAGCGGCTGACCACCTTGACAGGCTTTCCGGTGGTTATCTGCGCATACATGGTGCAGCCAGAGGCGCCGATGCCCTGCTGCCCGCGCTGCTGCGCGTAGCGGTGGAACTTGGTCCCTGCAAGCATCATGCCGAGCGCTTTTCCGATGTGCTTTTCAGGAATGCCAGGGCCGTTGTCCTCTGCAACCACGCGGTATTTGCCTGTGTCCTTGTCCAGCTCGGTTATTGCAATTGTGACCTCGGGAAGCAGGCTCGCCTCCTCGCAGGCGTCGAGGGAGTTGGTGACATACTCGTGCACAATGGTGGTCAGCGAGCGGGTTTTGCCCGAAAAGCCTAGCATCTGCTGGTTCTTCTTGAAGAATTCCGCGACTGAGTGCTCCTTGAACTCCGTGAATATCTTTTCCGTCGAAGTAACCATTAGCTCACGTTCTCATTCATTTGTCGCCGCCCAAAATACGGCTGTGAGATTTAAAATAGGTTTCTGTAGGGGCTTGCCGCTTCACTTCGCCCAGAGAGCCATTGCCACGCCTGAAATCCCTGCGATTGCAGCAGCCGCCCCGAATGCTGGAACTGCGCCGAATGCGGCCCAGAGCGCGCCGAACAATACACTTGCTGGAAGATAGGCCGCGCCCACTGCCGAGTTGTATGCGCCCAGCGCCATGCCGCGCGACTTTTCTTTTGTTATGTCGGATACGTAAGCCTTGTTCACTGACTCGTCGGTTGAGACGAATACGCCATAAATTGCAAAGAGAAGGGCGACCTGCCAGAAATCGCCTGCGTATGCAAAGCCGACGCAGATAAGCGCGTAAACTACGAAGGAGGCTGCGATTATGGGCTTTCGCCCGAGCAGGTCCGAAAGCCGGCCTATTGGCACCGAAACAGCCGCATATACCATATTATAGAGTATGTAGAGGAGCAGGATGTCCTGTGCTGCGATTCCTATTTCGCTTGCGCGCACTATCAGGAGGGCAAAACTGAAGTAGGCAAGCGAGAAAAGGCAGGATATTGCAAGGAAGCTCCTGTAATTTTTGGGAAGGAGTTCCAATTTCCGCCAGAAGCCAATGCGCTTTTCCTCTCTTTTGTGTTCGATTCTTGCTTTCGGTTCCCTGACGAACAGCCAGATTATGCCAACTGCGATGAATGCCGGGATAATGGCTGCGTAGAATACCGTCTTGTAGGCTGATTCGCTGCTGCCAAGCGCGGCAAGAATAACGTATGCCAAGGCAGGCCCGACAATTGCGCCCAAGGTGTCCATTGCCCTATGAAGGCCGAATGCCATGCCCCTGTTTTTCTGATCGGAGGACGCTGCTATTATCGCATCCCTCGGCGAGGTGCGCACGCTTTTTCCCACCCTTTCCAGGCCGCGGAAGACCAGCATGAAAGGCCAGCTTGAGGCAAGGGCAATGCCTGCTTTTGAAACAGAGGAAAGCGAGTAGCCGATTATCACGAACTTCTTGCGCCTTCCTGATGAGTCCGACCAGTAGCCCACGAATATGTCCAGAAGGGAGGAGATGCTGTCTGCCACGCCTTCAATCAACCCGATAGCCTCTTTTCCCGCCCCCAGGAAAGCCGTTAGGAAAATCGGCAGGATGGGAAAAATCATCTCTGACGAGACGTCTGTGAAAAAGCTGACAATGCCCAGTATGATGACGTTGCTTTTGATGCCTTGCAACAGCTTCATGGGGGAATTCCGGGCTAACTGTTTATATTTTAAATATATAAGCAAAGACTTATATATGGCGGGGAAGGCTTTGCAGGCGGTCGCGGACGGCACACGAATGCTTCTTCTTCGGGAAATCCGAAAGAAAAAGGGCATATGCGCATGCGAATTGCCCCCTGTTGCAAAGGTGAGCCAGCCCGCGGTTTCCCAGCATCTCAAGGTCCTGCTGGAAGCCGGGCTCGTTGAGATGAGAAGGGTTGGGGTGAAGAGGATCTATTCCCTTTCTGAGAAAGGAAGGAAGGTCATGCGCGACATTGAGGGGTGGTGAGATGAACATCAAAATACTTGGCGGAGGATGCGCTTCATGCAGGAAACTGGAGGAAAATGCGAAAAAAGCCTGCGCTGAGCTTGGAATTGGCGCAAAATTCGAAAAAGTGCAGGATTACGCAAAAATGATGGAATTCGGAATAAGCTCCACGCCTGCGCTCATGGTTGACGGCAAGGTTATTTCCGAAGGAAGGACGCCTTCTGTTGCCGAAATAAAGGAGATGCTGGTGGAGTAGATGGGAGTACTCGAGGATTTTGCGGGCTGGGTGGTTCACAGCCTGCTCGGAATGCAGCAGAAAGAGAAGCTTGCAGAAGCCCTGAATTTCTTCATTTATGATACGATCAAGGTCTTCCTGCTGCTTGCTGCAATGGTTTTTCTTGTGGCAATAGTAAGGACTTACGTGACTCCGCAAAGGGTAAGGAAATGGCTGGGCGGCAGGAAAGAGGGAGTGGGAAACGTGCTGGCCGCCCTTCTTGGAGTGCCCACGCCTTTCTGCTCCTGTTCGGCTGTTCCTCTTTTCATAGGCTTTGTGGAGTCAGGGGTGCCCTTGGGCATCACTTTTTCATTCCTGATTGCCTCGCCGGCAATAAATGAAGTGGCGATTGCTCTTTTACTAGGCATGTTTGGCTGGAAGATAACCGCGCTTTACATTGGAACCGGCCTGGCAATTGCTATTGCTGCAGGCATGATTATTGGAAGGCTGAAACTTGAGGGAGAAGTGGAGGAGTTTGTCTACAAAATAAGGCAGAAAAAGTTATCCGAAAAACCTATGAGCTGGAAACAAAGGCTTGAATTTGGAAAAACGGAAACCAGGGATATCGTCCTGCGAGTGGCTCCTTTTCTTGTGCTTGGCATCGGAATCGGAGCTCTCATGCACGGGTATGTGCCTGTCGGATCCCTATCAGAGCTTGCAGGCATGGGCAATCCCCTTGCCGTCCCGATTGCTGTGCTGGTCGGCGTTCCCCTGTATTCCAATGCTGCAGGCGTGCTTCCCATAGTTCAGGTGCTCATAGACAAGGGGATGGCAATGGGAACTGCGCTTGCTTTCATGATGAGTGTGACCGCGCTTTCGCTTCCCGAGATGATCATACTCCGCAAGGTGCTCAAACCCAAGCTCATCGCGATTTTTGCAGGCATTCTTGCGCTATCTTTCATAGTTATGGGCCTGATTTTCAACGCAGTTATTGGCTGAGGAACGGGCAGTTTACTTGAGCAGTTTCCCTATCTCCTCCTCTTTTATCTTGCGGCGGCATTTTTCAAGATAGGCGTACACGTTCGCGTGCGGCGAGCCTTCTATAAGCTTGAAGATCGCGGTAAGGGCATAGTCCAGCGTTTCGAGCTTGGAAATGACCGAGACAGTATGCCCGTAGCAGGCGACATCAGCCTCGACTTCCTCCTTTATTATCTCCTTTGTCCTGCCCTTCTCCCCAATCACCCTTCCCATTATCCTGTGGATTGCCTTGGGCGAGCTTTCGAAGTCGCGAAGGTCGATTATCTTGAAGCCGTAGCTGTCGGAAAGCAATCGGAGGGCGACTGCGGGATCAAAGCCCCTGCCGATCGCCTTCACAATGTCCTTTGCTATGAATTCGTCCACGCTCTCGCCCGATATTACCACTTCGCCTTCGGATTCCACTGTCAAAGTCACGCTCATGCGGTGCTTCAGATAGTCCTTGGTCTCGCCTGATGTGCCAAGCAATGCCTGCACCCTCTCCTGCGGAATTTTCACTATCTGCATAACGAATCCCTGACTTTTGATTAATGCTAAATAATTTAATAGGGGGAGTTGGCTGAAGCGCCCAGGCTTTGCTTTATATGAACGACGCTTACATGAACTCCGCCAATCCTTTCTGCTTTTCTATTTCCTCTGTGAAGACGGATTCTATGTCCTTTCTCAGTATCTCGATCCTCTGCTTCATGTAGAGCGGCAAATGGTAGCGCTCCACCAAATCAGCTGAGTGCTGCAGGTACTTGGTAATGCCGCCCTTGTGTATGGTGAGGAGCAGCTTGCCCCCGCACTCGTTGCACTTGCCGGAAAGAGGTATTCTCCTGAACTTGATTTTGCAGTCCAGGCAGCGGAACTCCTGCTGCGAAAAGGAGCGCAGGTTTCCGTAAAGGTCTGGCAGGAAGTGGTGCAGGAGAAGCCTCTCGGCCGCATCGGGCGCGTTCACTGCGCGAATCTTGTCCTGAAGCACGAACTGCGCTTCGATTTTTTCGGACATGTCCTTGAATTTTAGGTAGGTGGACTCGTGCGGCCCTGCGTTGATCGAGGAGGTTTCATGCGTGTATGAGAGTGAGGAGTACTGCTCAACTTTCCCAAGCCGCTTTTTCACTGTTTCTATTTCGATTTCAGAAGGCGAAGCATAGCGGTCTGCAGCCTCATAGAACTCCGGCGGGTAGGCGCTGCAGCACTCCATAGCGTGCACCTCGTCGTCCACCTCTCCGGGCGGGATTTCGGTGGAAAGCACCAGAGGCGCGTCCATGGTGCCCCCGCGCGAAACAGGGAGGAAGGAGCGCGAGAAGTTCAGGAGCCCGTCCATGAGAAGGATCACGGTATCCTCGTCTCCGTCCGTATTCCTCCTTTTCGCGCAATGGAAGTAGGGGTGCGCAAAGCCAACGTGCGCATCGGAAAAGCCGATAATGCGCGCCAGGACGCCTGCCGAAGTGTGCGGCGAAAGCCCGATCACAAGCTGGCCTACGAGGTCCTGCTCGGTTTTCAGGCTGTAGAACGGCTGCATTCCGTAGAGCTTGGTCAAAAGGTCGTCTATGAACCCTGCAATCGCAAACAGGTACTTGGAGCCGTGCCTTGAAAGGACAATATCCTGGGGCTTGAGGGGCAGTATCTGCTCCTCGTTTGAAAGCGCCTTGCCGTGAATGTCCGATTTATAGCCGAGCTTTTTCAGCTCCGTAACCGAAACCGAAATCTCCTTTGGCTTGAACTGCGTGAGCGGTATGTCGGTTGCGTCAAAGCGGCAGGTTCCGTCGCGGAAAACAAAAACGTTGTGCTTTGCCCGCAGGATCCCCTTTTCAATAGCCTCGGGCATTTTCGATTCGGAAAAAAGCCCCTCCACGCCCTTCACGTCCGGAATTGCGTCAAGGTTCAGGCCGCACCTTTCCTGCGCGCGTTCCACCAGCTTTATCACGTCCACAGGCCGCTTTTCCCAGTAGTTGGTTGGGACTTTGCAGGAAGGGCATTCGGGCTGGCGCGTGGGCCTGCCGCACTTGCCGCACATGCGCTCATGGACAGCGTAGCCTCCGCAGATGCAGCCTGTGGAAATAGTCACGTTTCCGCACGCTCTGCAGCGCATCCTGGCGATTTCCACGTCTATTCCCCTGCCTTCGCGGTCGCCGCGCGCCTTCATGCGGTTGTAAACCTTGGTGATGCTGGCGTTCTTGTCAATTGACAAGCCGACCGGGAAAAGAACGTTCACGGATTTTTTCATCCGCCGCTCGCGCGCCTTTTCAGGCCTGCCCATGCGCGATCCTATGTAAGTCGGGCTCTTGGGCATTATCTTCATCCCTGATATTTCGCTCAGGAGCTCCAGGACCGGCTTTTTCTCGTCGAAAAGCGACTCGAATTTCTCTGCCGTGATTTTCCTGTCCACCATTATCCCCATGGTCTTGAGGAGGGCGTATGCGTGCTCTCCTTGTATCACGACCTTGCCTTTTTCCATGCTGTGCGGCACGCAAAGCTCCTCAAGCGCGGACTTTGCGGGCGCGGACTCCAGCTCAAATCCCTCGAGCTTCAGCAATCCGTAATTCGGCTTGCCTGTTTTCAGCCAGAGCGCAAGATCGCGCAGGGATTCGTGGCTGATGTCGTGCCAGAAATAGGTGTATCGGGGATGGAGCGGAACGGAATGCCTCCTGCAAAGCTGCACCGCCTCGCCTGCGGAGAGGTCGTGCTTAACGGTTTGTATTCCCGCTTTTTTTGCCTCAAGCTCGAACCTCTCCTCGCACCAGGCGCCAGGCAGGAGCGGGTGGTTGGATTTTGCAAAATCGCCGACGCTGATGAGCAGGTCGCCCAGGAACAGGATTTTTTCAACATCAGGGACAAGCTTTTGCGCCTCCTCGGAAGTGAGGGGCTGGACAACGCTTCCGTCCTTGAGCTTGACCACAGGGCCCATAATGCTGTCGCAGGGGGTCACCACGCAGCTTTTGCCAGGCCGCTCGATTTTCATCTGCGTGCCGATCGCAAGGAAGGAGTCCAGGAGGTACATGCTTGCAGGGTGGATTGCCTTGCCCATTATCCCGGTTGCGCGCGTCCTTCCGTAGCGAAGCCGCCACCCGCCCTTGGACGAAGGATAGGCGAATATCGCCCTGCCCGCTACCGATTCGTCCAGGAAGCGGAAGTCTGGCTTGGGGGAAAAAGCGCCGCCCTCCTTTTTCGCAACCTTTATGACCGGCTCAAGCCAGGCCCAGTCCAGCTTTATCTTCTTGATGTACTTGTTGACCTTGGCGGCCTTTTGCGCAATGCCCTCGCAGATGACAAGCGCGATTCCACTCCTGACGCGGTTGGTCGGTATCCCGGGCGTGTCCCTGTGGACCTGGACTTCGTCATCCTCGGTAGGGTCGCCGTCTATGCAGACCGGGCAGCTCCTCACTATGTGCCGGATGTCATCATCAGGAGGCTTGTATTGCAGGTGCGCGGAGCGGGTGCCGTAAACAGTGATTTCCTCCAAGTACCTTTCTATGAGCGTGTCAGTGGGGCGGAAGTCGCCGACCCCAAGCTGGCGCCTTGCCACGTCCGCAAGCACCACCGCAAGCGCCGCCACCGTGCCTCCGGCAGACCGGATGGGGCCTGCGAAATACACAGCCAGGTAATCGCTCCCGTCCGGATTGGAGCGTATCTCGAAATTGCTGATTCCCTCTGTGGGGGCGACCAGCACCCCTTCGGTCAGGATGCCCACGCCTGTGCGGACAGCCTGCTCGATGAGCGTCCGCTTGTCCCCCTGTATCACTTCTCCCGCAGCGATTTTCTTGAGCACCAGGTACGCGATTGTCTCCCTGCTTTTGCCCTCAGCCTCAAGTGATCGGATGATGTTCTGTATTCCCGGAGGCCCCACTATGCCCTCCACCCGCGCGGCAACGTCAGAGGCAGGCTTAATCTCCACTGAAAGCGAGGGGTCGAACTTCTTTTCCCGCGCACTTTCGGCAATGGCGTAGGCTTGCCCCAGCCGTTCCTTGAGAATGGAAACGTATTCTTCGGTTTCCTTGTCAATGCCTTCCTTGTTCACCAAATTATTCACCTTATGAAGTTCGCATTCGTTTTTCTTTCGCTTCCCTGTTCACCAATCCATACGCCTTGAAAATTCCGTGAAATCATCATTCACAATTCATCATTCGCCCATGAAGTTTATGTGGCTCAGTTTCCCGGTCTTCGCCTCCAGTATTGGAACAATCGCGGGAGTGGGGTGGTGCCCCATGCGCACCTGGAAATCTGTCCTGTCCTGGAACGTGCCGCTGTTCAGGAGCAGCGTGCCCCGATAGAGCATGTAGCCGTTCTTGTGCACGTGGCCCATGTGTATTATGTCCGGCTCCTCCTCAATCACCAGGTAGTCGCGCTCCTCAGGGACGATCAGGCTGTCCCCGTAAATCGGCGAGAGGTGCCTCCTCCTCAAAAGCTCAAGCATTGCCTCCTCAGGCTTCTCGTAAGAGAGCCCGCCCATGGCAGGGATTACCGAATCCAGCGAGGTTCCGTGATAAAGGAGATGCTTGAGCCCCTCTATTTCCACATTCGAGGGGTTTCCGACCCGCACCACGTTGGATTTCACAAGATCTTCGCCCAGCGCGGGCTGCGGCTCGGCGCGCCTGACTGCGTCGTGGTTCCCAGGCGCCGCGATCACGGTTATGTAATCGGGTATTTTCTCCATTGCAAGGTCGAACATTTCGTACTGCTTGTAGATGTCCTTGACTATGAGGTCCTTTTCCTGCTCAGGATAGATGCCAATGCCGTCCACCAGGTCGCCGCACACAATGATGTACTTTACCTTGCCCGCAAGCTCCTCGTTCCCTTCGCTCCCGTTCAGCCAGTTGAGGAAGCGCTGGAAGGGCTTTTCCAGGAATTTCCTGCTGCCAAAATGCAGGTCGGAAAGGTATACTATGGCAAAATCCCGCTCGGTTTTTTTCTGCTCGCGGGCAAAGGGTATTTCGGGCCAGGTAACCGTGTCGCAGATGAATAATTCGTCCGCGTTCTTGCCGTCAAATGCGATTATGTCGTCGTTGAGGATTTTTCCCGAGAGCTTGTATGCCTCGGTTTCGCGCGGAAGCACCACCTTGGCGCTGCCTTCGCAGTCCTCCACAGTGAGAAGCACGTTGCCCTTTTTCGTGGCCCGCTTGTCGGTAACCATAGCAATCAGGCGCACCTTGCTTCCCTGCGTGGATTTCAGCTGCTTGGTGGTCGCAATGCCGTGCTCGGATATGCGCCTTCTCAGGATTGCCGACACCCTCTCAAAGCGGTTGCGGAAATGGGCGACAAAATCCTCTATCTTGCCAGTGCAGTTGGATTTTCCAGTTATGTCCGAGCGGCCTATCAGCTTGAAACTCGGGGAGAACTCCTTTGCCTCGGGCCTGAATGCCAAAGCCCTTGCGACTGTTACCGGCCGGGTGGGGATTTTATCCTGCCTGGAAAGGAGAACGTCCAGCATTTCCTTGGTGAAAAAAAGCCCCTCGGTAGCGAGGATTTTTTCGTATACGTCCTGGTCAATCTCGTTTTTTTCCAGGAATTCGAAAGCCTCCGGTGTGAGGCGTATGTTTTTTTCGTAAATGGCCTTCAGGTCGGCAAGCACAAACTCCACATCCGCAATTTTCGCCTCATTCGGCACTTGCGGCATTTATTCATTGCCTGCGGGCTTTGCACCACAAAGCCCGCGACTACCCGGTCTTTATCGATTCGAGCGCTGAAAGGATTGCCCAGATCTGCGTCCGCGCGTGCATGGGCATGTTGATGTCCTCGCTCACTGCCTCGATTGCGTAGACTGCGGCTGAAACGCGCGTAGAGAGCTCGTCAGCCCCCTTCAGCCTGTCCTTTGCCTCGGAAAGCGCGCGGCGTATGTTCTTCGGGACGGAGGTGTCCCCGCCAACATTGTCTATGAGCTCTATAACTTCCGTTACTTTCTGCTCCGTCATATTCCCACGCCGCGTTTCCTTTCATTGAAAACCTCACTCTTTTCATGGACAAGGTTTATATTCGATTCGAAAATGCCGGCAAAAGCCGGAATTAAGTAATAGAGAGCGGGCCCGATGGGACCGGCAGCTTTT
>Ga0209211_10005664_pt1 | contig 18518 bp, 15 predicted proteins | sample RifGroA2_FD_183992 | JGI IMG/M metagenome (GOLD analysis project Ga0209211, IMG submission 183992) | Groundwater microbial communities from Rifle, Colorado, USA - Groundwater A2 (SPAdes) (version 2) | ecosystem: Environmental > Aquatic > Deep subsurface > Groundwater | place: Rifle, Colorado... | reverse complement strand
GAGTATCTTTATAATTGGCGATAATTGTTAATTTCAAATGTCAAAGCTCAAATTACAAATCAAGCTCAAATGTCAAAGCTCAAATCGCAAATGTTTTGGATTTTGCCTGCCGGCCGCAGGCAGGGGCTTTGGATTTGATTTGGCATTGGGATTTTGTAATTTGGATTTTTACGCTGTTGTATGAAAAAATTGCCTTTATTACTCATAGGCTCGTCAAAGGTCAGAGGCTTCACTTTAATGGAAGTTTTGGTGGTGATGTTTATTTTTACTTTGGCGAGTTTGTTAATTGCCGAAATTTTTGTAAACGTGCAGCGAGCGCAGCAAAACACCCGCGACGCGCAAATCGCCTATACCGATGCTCGTTATTTGCTAGAAGTGTTGTCGCGCGAAATTAGGGCCAGCACTATTGCCTATGGTGAATATCCATCTAGCACTCCAGAATCGGTGGAAACAGTGTTGCATTTGACCAGCGGCGAGGGTAAGGTTTTGTCTTTTCGGCACGATACCGCCGCTTGTCCGGGCGTGCCTTGTGTCACTATAGAGCGCGATCTGGGCGGGGAAAGCGTTATTAGTTCACCTAATTTAAGTGTGGATAAGTTGGAATTTTATATTACACCTTTAGCCGACCCTTTTCCGGATACGGTAACGGTTGGTACACCTGATATTCAGCCGCAAGTAACCATTGTTTTAAAAACCAGCAGCCTTAATATAAAAATTCAGGAACAGAAACCTATTTATTTACAAACCACCGTGGCATCGCGAGTGTATAAGCGATAACATAAAGAAGTTCTAAATCCGAATTTATAAATCCAAATGCCAAAATCCCAATACCAAATCAAATCCAAAGCCCAAAGTTCAAAACTACTTTGTCATTTGGATTTTGAGCTTGATTTGACATTTGAGCTTTGTAATTTAGATTTCAATCATCAATTCTAAATTATGCTTCAAGTTTCAACCTTAAAATTTAAACATCAACGCGGCAACGTTTTACTGCTCGCCTTATTGTTATTAGCCGGCGGAATTGTTGGCGGTTTAACGGTGGCGGTGCTAGTGGTAAGTGAAATTAGGCAAGCCCGCAGTTTGGATAATGCCTTAATAGGTTATTATGATGCCGAAGGGGGACTGGAACAAAGTTTGTATGATATTAGGCAAGCCCAGCTATGCACGCAAGAGTTCACTGGTGATGATCCATGTGATGCTAATGATTTTAATACTTGCCAACCCAACACTAACTGTAAGGTAAAAATTAACCCGAGTAGCGAGATACTGGTACCACTTATAAGCGTTGATGATACTTTTTCGTTAGATATTGAACCAGGCGACGGTGTGACGGCCATTGAAGTTAGTTGGTCACCCTTAGATAGGGACCATTTATCTTATTTAGAAGTATCTTTTCTTAATATTGAATCACTGGGTGGAAGCGTAGTTGTTCGGCCTAATTTAGGCGTGCCGTATTATTGTAATCAGGAGGCAGGTTATGACGAAGTTACAAACTCATGTACGCTCTTGCTATTCTCTGATAGTGATGGCTATACCAACAGCGCCAATTCCAAGACTTATCAAGTGCGTTTTAAATCTTTGGCATACCCCATTAACAAACTAAGAATTCAGCCGGAAACTCCTTTGGGTAGCCATTTTTCTGGTTACTTAAATGTGTCTAGCCGCTCGCAAAAAATCAATATCCGACAACAACTCACCACCAGTGTGCCGAGTCAGTTGCCGGTTTATGGTTTTCCCGACTACGTAATTTTCTCTGAGCAGGACATCGTAAAGTAATGTAAAATGAAAAAATCAAAATGCAAAATAATATTTTTTATTTTTGATTTTTAAATTTTGATTTTTCTCATGACCAAATCAGAGGCCAAAATTAGAATAGGCAAGTTGCGGCAGGAAATAGATCACCACCGCTATTTATATCATGTTTTAGATAAACAGGAAATTTCGGAAGCCGCTTTAGACTCTTTAAAACATGAGTTGTATAAATTAGAGCAGCAATTTCCCGATTTGGTAACAGCCGATTCCCCAACCCAGCGAGTGGCCGGCCAGCCGCTGCGGGGTTTTAAAAAAGTTACGCATTCTCAACCCGTAATTTCTATTGAGGATGCGTTTAGTGCTGATGAAGTTAAAGAATGGCAAGAACGAAATGGAAAAATATTAAAAGAACCAATTACTGGTTATTTTGGTGAGTTAAAAATGGACGGATTGTCGATTGTTCTAACTTACAAAAACGGTCTCTTAGAGTACGGCGCTACCCGGGGTAATGGCTTGGTGGGTGAAGACGTAACCCATAATTTACGCACTATCGAAAGTGTCCCCTTGCGTTTGCGCCGGGGTAAAGCCGCCTGGCCAGCTCGTTTAGACGTGCGCGGCGAAGTGGTAATTTACAAAAAAGAATTAGACCGCATCAATAAGCTGCAAGCGCAAAAGAACCTGCCCCTATATGCCAACCCCAGAAATTTAGCCGCCGGCACCATTAGGCAGCTTGACCCTAAAATTACTGCCCAGCGGCAAATGCATTTTTTTGCTTTTGATATTGTCGGCGAAGTTGGTCAAACTAGTCACGCCGAGGTGCACCAGTTGTTAGCTGATTGGGGTTTTAAAACTAATCCTAACTGTCTTAAACTAGCCGATTTAACGGCGGTGCAAAAATACCTAACCGACTGGGAGAAAAAAAGATTAAGCCTGGCGTATCAAACTGATGGCGCCGTCATAGTGGTAAACAATATCAATCAGCAAAAAAAATTAGGTAGCGTCGGCAAGGCCGAGCGGTGGATGCTGGCTTATAAGTTTCCCGCTGAACAGGCGACCACTAAAGTAGAAGCCATTAATGTTCAAGTCGGCCGAACCGGTGTGCTAACACCAGTGGCCAGGTTGACGCCGGTTAAATTAGCTGGCACTACCGTAAGCCGGGCGACTTTACATAATGCCGATGAAATAAAGCGACTAGGCGTAAAAATTGGCGACACCGTGATTGTTCAAAAAGCCGGTGATATTATTCCTGATATTGTGAAAGTTTTAGCAAATTTACGCACGGGTAAGGAAAGGGCTTTTCATATGCCGGCGGCGTGTCCGGCCTGTGGCTCCAAAGTTGCCCGGCCCGTGGGCGAAGTGGCTTGGTATTGCGTCAACCAGAAATGTTTTGCCCAGCAGGCCGAAAGATTGCGGCATTTTGTGTCTAAGGCGGCTTTTGACATTGACGGATTGGGGCCCAAAATTTTGGATCAGCTTTTACAGGTTGGTTTAATTAAAGACGCGGCTGATATATTTACTTTAAAGTTAGGGGATTTAAAACCACTGGAACGGTTTGCCGAAAAATCAGCTACTAATTTGGTGGCAGCCATAGCTAAGGCCCAAACTATAACCCTGGCGCGTTTTATTTATGCGCTCGGCATTCGACATGTGGGTGAAGAAACTGCCCAAGTTTTAGCGGCGGCTTTTTCGACCCTGCCTAATTTATTAAAAGCCGATCAAGCTGCCTTTGAAAATTTGCCCGACGTGGGACCAGTGGTGGCGCGCAGTATTTATGAATTTATAATCGACGCGGCCAATCAACGATTAATTAATCGTTTATCGGACTCGGGTGTAGAGGTGGTTAAAGCCGCGCCGCGGCGGGGCGGTAAATTACAAGGCCGGCGAGTGGTGGTTACCGGAACTTTAAAAAATTACAGCCGCGATCAGGCCAAGTCGCTAATTCGCCAGGCGGGCGGCAAGGTCAGTGAATCGGTTTCGGCGCAAACAAATTTACTGGTGGCGGGTGCCAATCCCGGATCAAAATTTGATAAGGCAAAAAAAATCGGAGTCAAAATATTGAGTGAAGATGATTTTAAAAGATTGATTTCTTAATGGCCAGGGTTGTCCGCCGGTCATTCACCTAGAAAAGTGTTAGGGTAAATGATTCGAACTAGCCTTGTTGGCTTTTTTAATAAATTGCCTTTTGTCCCGGCCGGGACAAAAGGCAATTCTCTGTTTCTGCTACCGATAAGCCCGCTACGATGCACGACGCGGGGGGTGCAAAAGGTGGTCGGCTTGATAAACGTTTACCCACTCGAATAGTTTTGTCTGTTGCACAAATTCAGCTACTGTCTGGTAGGTGTTGGTCTGGCTTAGCCATACACTCTGTTGTAACTTGCAAAACCCCCCTTGCTTTAAAAGTAATCGAAGCTGCTTGCGGGCCGCCGCCTGACTTTCCGGAACATCAAAAATAACCACGGTGTATCTACCGGGCGGATGTGGTTTGGCGAGTTTGAGGCGGTAAACTATAGTCGCCGCATGACCCTTGTTCGTGAGTGTAATAAGTAAGCGCTGGCCGACGCTACGGGCTGTTATGTATTTGCGGTATCTAAGTTGATTAATGGTAGTTCGAAGTATTTGTTTCCGTCGAAGGCGCTTGAGTTCTGCCACGTACTCCTGCCCGCCGCGGCGCCAGGCACTACCATATCTTTGACCCACGGCAGTCGTTAGGTTGCCCAAGTCAACCGCCGTGTCGGCCAGACCAGCCAAGGTCAGTAAGATCATTTTAGTAAGCGGTATTGATTTCGCCATAACCTAACACTACCATATAATTGTGATTGAATAAAGTCCCGGCCGGGACAAAAGGCAATCACAGTCGTTTGCCCGGTTATTTAGACGAGGTTAACTGAACATAGTTGCCCGTCCCTTTTCAAGGTCAATTTTTTTGGTTAAACTTACACTATGGCTGTGAGTAACCAAGAAATAGAACATTTAGCTGAATTAGCCCGATTAAATTTAACAGCCGATGAAGTCAGTCGCCTGTCTCATGAGCTGGGTGAAATTTTAAAGTACGTAGATAAAATAAAAGAAGTGGCTGATCAGCTAAAAAATCCGAGCAAAACTGCGGCTGACAACCATTGGCGAGCCGACGAGGTTAAGCCTTTCACTAAAGCTCGGGAACTAATTAACCGCGCGCCGAGGCTTAAGAAAAATTTATTGGTGGTACCGCCGGTGTTTGAAGATTAATTAACTAAGCTTACAGTTCACAGTTGACAGCTTACAGTTTATTGTCAGGAATAGACCAGGGCGTAAATTGTGTTGTACCACCCTACCCCTCGGCCATGAGCTCCCGCTCGGGCCTCGGGGCCTCAAACGGCGAGGCCGAATGGCGGGTGGTGTCCCGCCGGGACAAACTGTGAACTAATAACTAATTACCAAAGTATGTCGCTGACCGAGTTATCAATTCAGGAATTACAAGCGGGCTACCAAAAGCGTGATTTTACAGTAAGCGAGGTGGTGGCTGAGTATTTAAAACAAATTGACTCGCACGATAAAGAATTGGGCGCGTATTTGTCGGTATGGCGAGACGAAGCCGCGGCCGCGGCCCGGGAATTAGATAAAAAAATTATTGGCGGTCTGGAACCGACTGGGTTAGTAGGTGTGCCGATGGCGGTTAAAGACGTGCTTACCACCGAGCAAGGTGTTACCACGGCCGGTTCAAAAATGCTGGCTCATTACCGCGCGCCTTATAACGCCACGGCCGTGGATAAACTTATTCAGGCGGGAGTAATTGTTTTAGGCAAAACCAATTGTGATGAATTTGCCATGGGTTCATCAGGTGAAAATTCAGCTTTCTTTCCAACCAAAAATCCTTGGAACAAAACTAAAGTGCCCGGCGGTTCATCTTCGGGCTCGGCCGTGGCGGTGGCGGCTCGCCTGTGCCGCGCGGCTTTGGGCACCGACACTGGTGGTTCGATTAGGCAGCCCGCTAGTTTTAGTGGTGTGGTCGGCTTAAAACCAACTTATGGCCGAGTATCTCGTTATGGACTTATTGCCATGACATCGTCACTTGATCAAGTTGGCCCATTATCAGCAACAGTTGCCGAGGCGGCGACAGTGCTAAAGGCCATTGCCGGTCTAGACTTTAAAGACGCTACCAGCCGTAATAAAACCGTGCCCGATTACAATGACAAGCTGAATCATTCGCTTAAAGGTTTAACCGTCGGTCTGCCGCAGGAATTTTTTGGCAAAGGATTATCACGCGGTTCTAAGCAAGTATTGGAAAAAGCCACGCAAACGCTAGGGGAGTTGGGTCTTAAAATTAAGCATGTTAATTTACCCAAATCCGTTTACGGGTTGGCGGCTTATTACATTATTGCGCCATCGGAAATTAGCGCCAATATGGCGCGTTTTGATGGCCTGCGTTTTGGTGAAAGTACCGAAGACCGAAAATTGTTTAATCATTACCTAAATACGCGCGGGCGCTGGTTGGGCAAAGAAGTAAAACGCCGAATTATTTTAGGCACTTATGTCTTATCAGCCGGTTATTACGATGCCTACTACCGCCAGGCAGTGAAGGTTCGACAATTAATAAATCAGGAATTTTCCAATATTTTTAAAGAGGTAGATATATTAGCTTGTCCCACCACCCCGACGGTGGCATTTTCGTTGGGTGAAAAAACCGCCGACCCGATGGCGATGTATTTAGCCGATGTAAATACCGTGCCGGTAAATATTGCTGGGCTGCCAGCCATATCCGTGCCGGCTGGTCTTTACGACGGTTTGCCGGTGGGCTTGCAGCTTATCGGTGCGCCGTGGGAAGAAGTAAAGATACTGCAAGTTGCGCACCAGTTTGAGCGCGCCCGTGGCCCTTGGCATTTACCAGCATAAATAGTTTAGCCGCGGATTGGTTTATTAAAACGCCTAAGCTACAATAAAATTATGGATACCGTAGCACCAGAGCTATTACCTATAAAAAAACCGTGGTATAAGCAGTGGTGGTTTATTGTGTTGGTTATTATACTGGGGTTGTGGCTTGTTTTACCCTGGTTCTTACAATTATTTGGCTATCAACCCCCGGCCAGTAATGGTTTTACAGCCTTGCCGGGAGCTACGGGTGAGCCTACCCAAGTTGTAAATATGGTAACAGTTGATGATCCGCAAATCGGTTTTTCAGCCGCCCCTGTAACCATAGTAGAATTTGGTGATTTTGAATGTCCATTTTGCAAACAAGAAGCCCCGGTGTTAAAACAGTTGTTATCAAACTATCCGGACACCATAAAAATAATTTTTAGGGATTTTCCAGTTCCCGCTATTCACGTCAATGCCATATCGGCCGCCGTGGCTGCTAATTGCGCGGCCAATCAAGGTAAATTTTGGGAGTTTCACGACGGGTTATATGCCGGTCAAGATAATTTAGGGTTAAGCCTTTATAACAGTCTAGCGCAAAGTTTAAAGCTAAACACTGCCGCGTTTTCATCTTGCCTTAACTCTAGTGCCGTGGTGGCGGAAATAGAGCAAGATTTCACCGACGGGGTGTCGGCGGGTGTTAGGGGTACGCCGACCTTTTTTGTGAACGGACATAAAATTGAAGGTGCCATACCCTATGATGTATGGGTACAAATTATCACCGCCGCCGTAGCGGAAAAATTTAGTAACTAACTTATCTTGATTGCTTTTTGTCCCGGCCGGGACAAAAAGCAATCATAGGTCAAAATCATCCAATGAAATTATTTTATGAACTAATTATTATAGGTGGTGGGCCGGCGGGGATGACGGCGGCTATTTACGCTTGCCGCCGCGGCATTGATACCTTGTTAATCGGCCACATCATGGGCGGGCAAACCGCCTGGTCAGCTGATATTGAAAATTATTTGGGTTTTAATATGATTACGGGGCCGGAGTTAACCGCTAAATTTTTTCAGCATGTAAAAAAATTTGACGACGATAACGCCGATTTTAATTTAGAAGTAATCGACGGCGGCGAGGTAACTAAATTAACCAAACAACCTAACCAATTTTTGGTTGAACTTAAAGATGGGCAACACACCTTAGCTTTAAGCGTTGTTATTACCTCGGGTAAAAATCCCCGGATGTTAAAAATTCCCGGCGAGGACAAGTTATTAGGCAAAGGTGTTACTTTTTGCGCCACTTGCGACGCGCCGCTTTATCGGGGCAAGGAGGTGGCGGTAATTGGTGGCGGTAATTCGGCCCTGGACGCCAGCCTACAGCTAATTAAAATCGCCAAGTTTGTGCATCTGGTTACGATAAATCCTAAACTCGAGGGCGAGCAGGTAATGATAGATAAAGTCTTAGCTTCAGCCAAAGTTAAAGTTTATTACCATACTGAAACTTTATCTATTGCCGGCGATAAAGTGGTTAATGGTATGGTGGTTAAAAATAAGCAGACCGGCCAACAGGAAAAACTGGTAGTGCAGGGGGTGTTTGAAGAAATTGGCTCGGTACCAGCCGTGGATTTTTGTAAAGATCTAGTTAAGCTAAATCAATATAACGAAATTAAAGTGGACAGCCATATGCGTACCAATGTGCCTGGTATTTTTGCCGCCGGCGACGTAACCCCAGTGCCGTTTAAGCAAATTATCGTGGCGGCCGGCGAGGGGTGCAAAGCGGCGCTAGAGGCGCATAATTATTTGGCTCGGCTTAAAACTGTCAAAGGTTAGACACACCTTAGCTAGCGTGTTATACTGTTACTATTGTTTTAATTATTAAAAAATTCTTATGTACGAATCACCAACAAAAACCAAAGTCGGATTTTTAGAAGGCAGTACCCCACAAATGGGGTTTGTATTTGGTTTGGTCACGGGCGTGGCTATAGTCAGTTTAGTCGGCTGGTTTTTAACCACCTCGTCAGGGCTATCGTTTACAGCTAAACCAACCGCTGCTACCCCCACCGTCACCGAAACGCCTACCCCCAACACCCCCGCCCCGCCCCTGGCTAACATTGATGTTAAAGAAGATGATTATATTCGGGGCAATGCTAACGCACCTGTGACATTAATAGAGTATTCTGATTTGGAATGTCCTTATTGTAAGAGTTTTCACCCGGCCATGGAGCAGTTATTGCAGGAGTATGACGGACAAGTTAGGTGGGTTTATAGGCATTTTCCGTTATCGTTCCACGCTAATGCCCAAAAAGAAGCTGAAGCCGCCGAGTGTATTGGTAAATTAGGCGGTAGTGACAAATTTTGGCAGTTTGTAGATACAATTTTTGAGCGCACGACTTCTAATGGTTATGGTTTTGCCTTAGATAAATTACCAAGCTTAGCGGCCGAGATAGGCGTATCGCAGAGTCAATTTACATCCTGCCTAGATAGTGGCGAATTTGCGGCTAAAGTGCAAAACGATTTAGCCGAAGGGTCGGCTTATGGAGTCGGCGGCACGCCGAGTACATTTGTAAACGGGCGCATGGTGGAAGGCGCCGTGCCCTACGAGCAATTAAAGCAAATTGTTGATCAAGTATTAAGCGGAGCTTAAAATATGAAGAAAAGTGCAATTGTCGGATGGATAATAAGTATTGTGGTAGTGGTTGGTATCGGTTGGCTAATATGGCAGCAACAAGCCAATATTCCCGACTATAATGGAATGGCCGGTCCGCGGCCCGTAAAGGGCAATGCGGCAGCCACTATAGTGGTGGAAGAATTTTCTGATTTTCAATGCCCGGCGTGTAAGTCGGCCCAGCCAACAGCCGAAGACGTTATTAACACCTTTGGCGATAAAATTGCTTTTTACTATAAGCATTTTCCTTTGACAGCTATTCACCCCTTTGCTTTTCGGGCCGCGTTGGCAGCGGAATGCGCCAACGACCAAGGCAAGTTTTGGGAATATCACGATGTGTTATTTCAAAATCAGCCCAACTTTTCTGAAGATGAGTTAGTAAGGTATGCCGGCGATTTGGGTTTAGATGGCACTTCATTTTCGGCCTGTGTAGAGTCACGGGCGCGGCAGGACGTGGTGCGGGCCGATATGCGCGAAGGTGACAATCGCAACATTAGCGGCACCCCCACTTTTTTTGTGAATGGTGAAGCAGTGGCCGATTGGACGCAGCTAAAATCGGGCAGCTAAAATCGGTTATTCAGGGCAAGTTGATAGGGGGATAAACTTTGAAGTTCAAATGTCAAAGCTCAAATGTCAAAATTATTAGATTTCTGATTTTGGGCTTGATTTGACATTTGGATTTAAATAATGAATTTTCTTCAGTCATTTTCTCCCACTCCGGTTTTGCTTGAACTTGGCCCCATTACCATCTACTGGTACGGCTTGTTTTTTGTTCTTGGCGTATTAGTGGGATATCTAATAGCGCGTCACTTTTGGCTTAAGTCCGGGCGGCCGGCCCAGCCGTTCGACACTTTATTTTTGTGGTTGGTAATTTTTGGCTTGCTAGGAGCGCGGCTGGTTGATGTTTTTATTTTTGAATTGGATTACTTTAAAAATAATTTAGGAGATATTTATAAAATTTGGCAAGGCGGATTATCTATTCACGGTGGATTGCTAGGCGGATTTATGGTTCTATGTTGGTGGGCAAAAAAACATCAAGATAAATTATTAGGCTTGTTAGATATTTTTGCGCCTGCCGTTGTGCTGGGCCAGGCGATAGGCCGGTGGGGTAATTATTTTAATCAAGAGATTTTTGGCCAACCAACCAATTTACCCTGGGGTATATTTATAGACCCGACTAATCGGCCGGTCGAATATCTTTCGTCTGAATTTTTCCACCCAGTATTTTTGTATGAATCCATTGGTTTACTAATACTTTTTGGAGTATTATTTAAACTTTATCAAAAGAAAAAGTTTGACGGTCAAATTACCATTGGCTATTTGCTATTAGCTAGTTTGTTGCGCTTGGCACTGGAGTTTATACGGGTGGACGAACAATTAATGTTTTCTGGGTTACGGTCGGGTACAATCTTATCTTTGCTAATGGCAGTTGTGGGTGGTTTATTATTATTTAAATTACGAAAAGTAAGCCCCAGACTTGAATAAACATTTTGGTTGTGATACGATGAGCTTCGCAATCAAATAATATGAATGGCAATAGTGGGCCCGTGGTGTCCCGCCTGCGGACGGGATAAATAGCCTGGTTTCACCCTACGGGCGATCAGCCGAAGGGTGAAATCTATTTTAATAATTTATTTACAGAGCGGGCCCGTGGTGTAGCCTGGTTAACACGTCTCCCTGTCACGGAGAAGATCACCGGTTCGAATCCGGCCGGGCCCGCTCTGTAAATAAGTCTCACTGCCGCGCCCCGCATACTTTAGTTTTGCGGGGTCACGGAGAACCCCGAAGTAGAACTCGTGTTCACTTCCGGGCACTGGCTCACCCCGCTCAGGAACGGGGACAGGCCCGCCAGTTAATAACCTGCCGTTGTGAGGTGGTGGTTTTTTATAAAACTTGATTTTTTTGCTTTTTTAAGCTATAATTAAAATATAAAATTAAAAACAAAACAAAATCATGATAGCGAATTTTAGTGTTAACCCCAAAAGCACCAAACACCATACTTATGGCAAGTCGTGGCGCAATATCAAAAGAAAGCCGAGTCAGCCAGTGGCTAGCCTGCTTAAGGGGTTATCTTTCTTTTTATCTACCAAAGATAAAAAAGTCACCCACTACCGCCTGTGGTAATTATATATTGACAAACCCAGCTTATTCATTTAAGATGGTGTGTTAATTATGGCTCGAGAATCTGGCTACAATTTAGGCGAAAGTAAAGCGGGGGGTGGTGAGTAAGCAACAGGCGCGCGAAGCCTACAGGTTAGAGCACGACCCGTGGTATGTAAAATTAGAAGGGTTATTTGAACAACACCAGCAAGCCAAGTTGGGTGAGGAATTTATTTTACCAGAGGATTGCCCACCGGACGTGGGTGAATATTTTATTAATAAAATGCTAAGAGTGGCAAGTGAGCAGGGGGTTATGGCTTCGTCGGTACACGAGGAGGCAGAAATACCGGAAGCCATGGGCGCGGCCGCGGCGCAAGAGTTGGGCCAAGGCGAGCTGGTTGAAGAGCTAGAGTCTAGTGTCCCCAAAGAGGAGCCAAAAGCGCGGAAGACTAAAAAAATATTTGATTCTACCAATCCGGCTCATTTAGATACTAAACAAGTCGTGTCGATAAGGTTTGGCCCAGCCGGTCTCCGCGCCAAGCCGGTTTTTAAAGAGAAAGCGCCAGCAGATACGTCCAAGTCAATGGCGCCGGTAGAAAAACAAGCGGTTGAGGAAAAATTCAAAAGCCTGGAAATGGAGTTGACTCCCGAGGAAAAAGCGCCAACCGAGGTAAAGGTTGAAAGTATCGAATCGGAATTATCACCCGAAGAAAAGTCAGCCCAGGAGTGGTTGGTTGATAAATTGGGATTAAAGCCCCGGGAGGTCTACGGTGATTTGCGTGGTGCCAGACGAGATGAGGCGGACAAAAAATTTGCGCAGGCCGCCGAAAGTTTATGGCGGCATTTTATGGATCAGAAAAAATGGTTGTTTGATAATTCTGGCAGGCATTTAGAAATAGAGGAAAAACAACTTGGTGATGTTGAAGCTAAGGTACTTTTAGGTTTTATTAAACAAGCGGGGCTTGATCGCTATGTTAATAAACATTCATTTACCAAAGCCGCGCAGGCCAAGGAATCTGGATCGGCGATTTCAGAGCCGGGCTGGGCCAATGTGCTTGATTCACAACAATTTGCTGGGTTTGATAAAGGATTAGAATCAAGTGATCGAGCTACGGCTGCCGAAATTATGTATCGCTTACTCACGGCTGGTAAGGTATTGAATAAAGACGACGAGGCTTACTGGGCAGCTGGCAATATTGCCCATAAAACTGTTTACAATGACATAGTAACCACTCGCGATCAGTTACAAGATAGCCCGCAAACCTTACGCGGTATGAGCCGGTTTTTAAGTTACGGCACCCTCTGTGCCTATATTAGAGAGCATTGGTCTAGGCTAACGGCAACTACCAACGAAGGAAAATTGGAGGAATTATTAGATAGGGAAATAACCCCGGCCGAGGCGGAAAAATATGATTTGGTTAGAAAAGTTAAGAAGAAAGCTACCAGGGATTGTATGGAGGAACAGCTTAATCTGGTAGCCGAAGCCGAGAAAATATTGGCCAAAGACGAGGCAAGCTTGCAGCAGGAAGGGCATATTGCAGAGTCAAATGAGTGGGGAAAGCTATTTATCAATATTGCCACCAGTAAAGATGAGCAGTTTCCGGGTGGGGCCATGGCGGTAAAAGCTTGGGGTGGCTATGATGGGTATTTGCAAATTGATAAAGAAAATAATAGTTATTTATTTAGATCATTTAAGCCGCTTGATCCTGCTAAGGCAAATAAATTAAATTTACCCGGCGGTCAGTGGGCTTATAATATGTATTTTAAGGCGCGTGGCAGCCAAGGATCAGAAATAAAAAGTGATGAGGTGCTAAAAGCTTTGGGGGTGGTTCGGGAACCGGAAATAAAAGTAGAGCCGACAGTAACCATTGAGACTGCGCCGGTAAATCTGGAACGTGATGAGGAAATTGAAAAACAGGTAGAAGCGCTTAGAATTAATGTTCAGCAAGTCTGGTGGCGAAAAATATCTGATCCTAAGATTCAGGAACGATTACAGGGGCTTACTCCAGAGCAGCGCCAAGAGTGGCTTGATAAAGCAGTAGAAGCCACGCTGGAGTTACGCCGAAAACAATTATATGATAAAAAGGCAGAAAGCAAAAAGTAATTATTAATTTATAACATTATGGCCAATGTCGTCCAAGAAAACATTTTAAAAACTTTAAAGCTAGATACTCTGCCGCACGATAAACAGCAAGCAATTATCAAAGAGATGAGCGATATTATTAATGAGCGGGTGATGAATCGGTTATGGTTAGAGTTAACACCAGCGCAACACGATCAACTGACGCCGCTACTTGACGCCGGTAACGACCAGGCGATAAGCGATTTTATAAATAAAAACATTCCTAACTTGCCCGATGTGGTGGCGGATGAGGTGGCAAAATACAAGCAGGAAACCACTAATTTACTATCTGATTTTATTAAATAATTTTTATGCCCGAGGGCGAGCTACGACCAGAACCTAAAGTAGAAGGTGCTCCAACACCTGACCAGCAAGAGTTGCAAGCAGCTCTAGACGAGGCTTTGGCTATGGAAACCGAGGCATCATCTACTGCTGTAGCGCCAGAAGCGCTACTAAGTACCCCAGAAATTCTAGCCGCTGCCCCCGAGGTTCCTCAAGCAGAGCCGGTACTGCCAGATACGCAAGAAGTACAACCCATTGTTATGCCAGAATCCGAACCGGTTGTTACTGAAGCCAAAACACTTTTAGAGCAAGAACAAGATTTAGATAAACTGCGCCATGATTATTTCAGCGCTAAAGGAGTTAAACGGGCAGTTTTTAAACGCCAGGAAAGTTTGTCAGACGACGCCATCAGACGTTTAGGCAAAAGTTATGAGACCTTAAAAAATGAAGTTGTTAGTCGCAAGCTTAAAATTAAAATAGATGAGTTGACCGCGGCGGGTGAATTTCAAGGTAAACGGCCAGACGATGTTAACGCCAGAATTTTAAATTTGGTGGATAGTGTTTATCAAACAGAATTAGTTAGAGAGAATGAGTTGATACAAGGTCAAGGTAAGGGCAAGTGGCAAAAATTTAAGGAAAGTTATAATCGAATTAATCCAAAGTTGCGAATAGGCGTAAGTTTAGGTTTAACTGGCGCGGCGATAACTTCAGCAGCTCTTGGCTTAGGCCCGGCGGCGCACGGCTTTTTGTACGCCAAAACAGCTGTCGCCGGCGCGGGCGCGGGTGTAGCCACCGAATCCATGGTAGCAAGTCATCAGGAAAAAGGTAAAGTCGGTGCCATAGCTAAAGAAGCACGCCAAACCAAAGCCACCGAGTCAGAAATGATTAGGCACATTCAGGAGCAGATTAATAATTTATCGCCCGATGAAGTGATAAAAGAATTAGCCCGTATTAGAAATATTGGTGAAAGCAAAGGGGTAACCGAAGGTCAGAAAGCTATAACTTATAACCGAATGGTAGAAACCTTTGGCTTTTTGGGTAAAAAACTCGGATTAAAGAAAGATGTAAAACAATCCACCCAAGTGTTAACTGGTAAAGCCATTGAATTATTAGAACGAAGGCACCAGGACGACATTAGAGCTGACGCCTGGGCGGCCGTTCGCGGCACCAATTTATCTCCCCAAGAAGCAAGTACTTTATATGTTTCTAAAGTAGCCGAGAGACAACGGGAATTCTACAAGGCGCAGGAAGTGCAATTAGAGAAACAGCGTAAAGACGCACTCAAGCGGGTAGTTTGGTCTATAGGCGCCGGCGCCATCACCTCCGCCGCTACATTAGTAACTGGCTTAATTCGTTTAGACAAAATACAGGCGGCGCAAGAGGCCGACAAGTTAAGCCAAGCCGCGCAAGAAAAGGTTGCTGCTGCCCAGGTTGGCAGGCCAGTACCCGGTGAGGGCATAACGGGTGAAAAGCCGCGGCCTGGATTTTTTGTTAAAGACCGTGATCCTCAAACTGGACTATACATTAGTAAGGTGCATGAAGGTGCCCCCATACCAGGACAAACAATTCCGGCGAGCGAATCTGATTTACCGGTGGAAAGAACGCCCATACACTGGACCCCGGAAAATATCACCGTGGGCAAAGGCGGCAGCTACTGGAGTACGTTTATGAAACAGTACCAGGCTAACCCTGAATATTTTGGCTATGAACCTAAAAGCGGTTTATCAGTTGAACAATATGGCAACAAATTTGCAGTAGAGAATTTTAAAACGCTGGGTATTATGGATACCCAGGGCAATGAGGTGGTAAGCGAATTCCGTATAAAAAGTCCCGACGCACAAATAAAGTGGTCTATGGCAGACGGCGCGTTGCATAAAGAAGAGTTGCAGCCCGGCGGTCTGGAAATGGAAACATATAAACATGAGTATCACACGCCAGCGCCAAGCGGTGACGAAGTTAGTGGTCTGGGTGTATCAGTTGAAGCCGAGTCGGTGGTAGATCCTAGTACTTGGGACAAAGAAGGTGGGTGGACAAGGGTAATGTATGGCGAGTTTGGTGCCGAGCAGCGCCCATTGCAATTTAAAGAAATAACTGTTGAAGATTTCCCTAAAGATTTTAAACCTAATGATGATTTGAGTTTATATGCCCTTGATCAAGATGCGGATGATAAAGTAAATACTTACGATATACTTGATGGGAAAAAAACCACAGCCATATCAATTACTCGCGATAATGCTGAATTGGCAACTGATTTTAAAGTTCGAGCTATTGATAAATATCATCGGTTAACCGCCGAAGCTAATGAACTCGCGCGTACAGTTGAGGCGGTTAAAGATTTATCGTCTGGAGACCGTTTGCGCATTATTAATGGTTTGGATTTAAATTATAAGGACGGCGTCTTATCTGCCGAATCTAAAACTTTAGTGACGGAAGTAGTAAGTAAATTAGGTGACGAGGCGCCCAGGTACTTACAAGACCATGATTTAGGAAATTATATCAAAACGCATTTAATGGAAGTAGAATCAACTAAGGTTAGTAAACTTTACGAGCAAGGAGTTGGTTTACGCGCTGCCGGGGTAAAAAATATTGACTACGAAGTAGTTAATAAATGGTTAAACAACCGCGGGTGGCACATTAAAGGCGGTTTACTTGAGAGTAGTATGAAATCACCTTTTACACATGAACAATTGGCCGCGCCATTCAAAGGTGGGGTATTAAATCAAGAAGTTTTTAACCATACCACCCAACAAGTTATAGATCAGCGTAATAATTTAACGCGAGCCTTTGATCGTTTAGTTGGAACATATGAATCTTCAGGCTTGGGCACATCACGCTTAAACCCCGTCACGCTGAATAAAATAATGGACCTGCCGGCTAATGGCAGTTTGGTAGATTGGCAAGAAAAGTTTGGCGGCGCGTTTAAAGACGCCACCGTAGCTAGACTTTATGGGCAAATTGATTCACAACTTGGGGGTAAACTGGGCAGCGGTGGGTTATCGGGCACGGTGGGGGAGAATTTAGAAAAAAACATACTTCAAATTACCAAGGCGCAACAAGAGTTGAAGCAGGTAGAAATATTAGAAAAATTTTTACAAGGGCAAGAGGAGGTAGCTAAGGCTGAAGCGGTTTTAAAGTAACCGGCACAGAAAATAAAAAAGGGTTCCGACCATACTAGTCAGAACCCCGTGATCATGAGTGAGTGGTGGCACTAAAAAAATCTGTGCCTTTTGTCCACTTCTCCTTTTTTTTGTGACTCTCCCTTTTTTATGATCTCCTCAACCTTGAGGCGATGCTCCCTGACCTCGTTGGTTAGACGGTCGATCGCATCAGTGTCGGTGCCGTTGGCTAAGGCGTCTTTTAGCTTGGTCACGACGCTAGCTAGTTCACCGTGGGCTGCCGCCATGTCGGCCCCAATATTACTAACACCTTCCATGATTTTTTTTCGGTCATGGACGGCTTTTTCCCAGTTCACCCCAGAATTTTGGCGAAAGGCCGCGAGATTTTGGTCGATCTTATCGACCTTTTTCTCAAGGCGATCGAAATTATCGCCGCCAACTAAGGAGCCGGACAAGGCCCCACTCAACGGGTTTTCTGTAACGATCTGGCCGGTCAGTGACATGGCTGCCCGGTGAAGGTCCCCCGTTGCTTTTTGGGTTCCTTCAACCCGGAAATCCAAAAGCATTTTCTCGGCTTTGAGTTGCTGGATTCTTTCCAGCAGGTTGGCCGGGTCCATCCGCGCCAGTGATTCTACTTGCGCCGCCGTAGGTTTAAAACCGCCGGTTATCCCGAACATACTCGGAACTTGGCTTGCCGGCGGTGCCGCTTTATGGCTGTCGGCCGTTTTTTCCCCAAGCTTCGTGCTGTCCTTGGGCGTTACCTGTGTGCTCTCGGCCTTTGCTGCCGAATCCGTCCCGGACTCGTCGCCGCCTTGGAAGAAAAATATATATCCAAGGACAGCCAGGATCAGTACCGCTCCCACGATGGACAGAATCCATCCCCAACCTCTTCCGCCGCCTTCTTGCTCCTCGGGCGGACGGTCGGGTGGGGGCGTGACAGCCGGAGCCAGGGTAGCCTGACGGGCTGGCGGGGGGAGTGTTACTGTGGGTGACGGCGGTGGTGCGGCTGGTCTTCCTGGTTCGGGAGTTCCGCCGGAAGGTGTGGCTGGGCCAGCTGGTGCCGGTGTGGCAGGTTGGGTTGGACCAGTTGGTCCAGGAGCAGGGACGCCTGCGGGTGCAGGGGTTCCTGTCGGGGGGTTTGGGTTTGTTGCCATGGTGTAACCTCCGTGTAGTTTCCTCAAGTAGCATGCTTGAGGTTTTGGATAATGAGCCCTAGTGCTAGTGTATGCTATGCAGAATCTAATCCATTGTCGTCATGACAACTATGGGAATCTGCAACACATCGCATTAGGCCCTGTTTTGGTAAATATCACTCGTGGTTTCAAAACATTATATATTAGCACATTAGTGGAATTTGTCAAGCCAGCGCTTGCCTGATTCATAATGGTAAACAAAAAAACTAGTGTTAGTCATCCTTGACAAAAACATTAAAAATATGATAGGTTTTGGTGTTATAGTTAATTACTGTAACAGTGCAATCATAAAAAAAGTTTGTTTTACAACTTAAACAACTCACACAACAATAAGGAGTAATATCATGTATTACTTTCGTGGTGTACCCATTGACGCATTAGTGTCGGTGGTTTTGATGCTGGGAATCATCTTGCTCTATTACGTAGGGCGGCCGATTTCCAAACGCATCAAGCGAGACT
>Ga0209211_10005658_pt1 | contig 18549 bp, 21 predicted proteins | sample RifGroA2_FD_183992 | JGI IMG/M metagenome (GOLD analysis project Ga0209211, IMG submission 183992) | Groundwater microbial communities from Rifle, Colorado, USA - Groundwater A2 (SPAdes) (version 2) | ecosystem: Environmental > Aquatic > Deep subsurface > Groundwater | place: Rifle, Colorado... | reverse complement strand
CCGGGGTCAAGGTATACTTCGCCGACCCGCATAGTCCTTGGCAACGCGGTATTAACGAGAACACCAATGGATTGTTGCGCCAGTACCTGCCCAAGGGCAGTGACCTGAGCAAGTTCTCGCAAGAGGAACTAGATGCGATTGCGTGGAAACTGAACACGCGACCACGCAAATCACTGGGGTTCAAATGTCCGGCACAGCTGTTCACGCCGGACGCGTTTGACTATAGGCAGCATCACGCTGCACTTTTTGCACTTGGAACTTGAAACCGCCGATCATAAGGAATGAAGCTGACTTAGAAAACCCGGAGAGTGCGCACCTCACCGCCTGAAAATCTGCGTGAATCTGTGTAATCTGCGGACTAAATAGAATAAATTTTAGAAGGAACGAATATGTCTGAAAACAACAACTGGGAACGCGGCGTACTCGAGAAGCTGGCGATGTCGGCGATACAGGAACAGCGCCGCGCGCGGCACTGGGGCATCTTCTTCAAGGTGCTGACCTTCGGCTACCTGTTCCTGGTGCTGTTCCTGATCATGGGCTGGTTCGACAACAAGGACACGGTGCTCAGCGACAAGCACACCGCGCTGGTCGACATGCAGGGCGTGATCGCGCCGGACACCGCGGCGAGCGCCGATTTCATCCTTCCCGCCTTGCAGGACGCGTTCGAGGACAAGCGCACCCAGGGCGTGATCCTGCGCATCAACAGCCCCGGCGGCAGCCCGGTGCAGGCGGGGCAGATCAACGACGAGATCCGCCGCCTGCGCGCCAAGTATCCGCAGATTCCGCTGCACGTGGTGGTCGAGGACATCTGCGCCTCCGGCGGCTATTACGTGGCTGTGGCGGCCGACAAGATATTTGTCGATAAGGCCAGCCTGATCGGTTCGGTCGGCGTGCTGATGGACGGCTTCGGCTTCACCGGTGCGATGGAGAAGCTGGGTGTCGAGCGCCGCCTGCTGACTGCGGGTGCGAACAAGGGCTTCCTCGATCCGTTCTCTCCGGCGAACCCGGAACAGCAGGTCTATGCCCAGCAGATGCTGAGCGAGATCCACCAGCAGTTCATCGACGTGGTGCGGCAGGGGCGCGGCAAGCGCCTGAAAGAAACGCCGGACACGTTCAGCGGCCTGGTGTGGAACGGCCAGCGCGGCGTCGAGATGGGGCTGGCCGACGGCTACGGCAGCGTCGAGTCGGTCGCGCGCGATGTCATCAAGGCCGAGGACATTGTCGACTTCACGATGAAGGAGGACTTCACCGAGCGCCTTGCGAAACGCTTCGGTGCGGGCGTGGCGAGCGCGCTGGGCTATTCGGCGCAGGGTGGCGTGTCGTTACGGTAACTGCTTCAGTCCCGTAGGTCGGGTTAGCCAAGGGCGTAACCCGACTCTTTTCGATAATCGTCGGGTTACGCTGCGCTAACCCGATCTACAGCTATTCGGCGCAGGGTAGCGTTTCGCTACGCTGATGTTTTTGGTTTTGTAGGTCGGGCTTTAGCCCGACATGTCGGGTTGAAACCCGACCTACATTTTCAGGTGCTTCAGCAACTCATCCAGATCGCTGACCGGCGGCAGGCATTGCGTGCCGCGGCACAGCCAGCCGGTGGTCTGTACACGCAGCGGTTTGTCCAGCACCCCGGGCAAGCCGGTCGTCTCATCACTCAACACGATGGTCATCACGTCCGGCAGGTAGCGTTTTTGCAGCGCACTCTGCCATGCGGCGGCTTCCTCGCCGCGCAACACCAGCAGACCGGGCGGCTGCAGCAGTTCGGCGAGTACTGCGCACAGGCTGCAATGGTAGCTTGCGGCCTGACGCAACGCGGGGAAGAACAGCTTCACGCAGCGTTCCGCCGCCGCATGATATTTTCCGTCCCCGGTCACTAACGCCAAGCGCAGCAAGGCCTGAGCGGCGATGCCGTTGCCGGACGGCGTGGCGTCGTCCTGTCCGGTCTTGTTGCGCTGGATCAGCGCCTCGTGGTCGTGGCTGGTGAAGTAGAAACCGCCGCTCTGTCTGTCCTCGAAACGTTCCAGCAGCGCATCGGCGAGCTGCATGGCGAACTCCAGATCGCTCTTCCTGAATGCAGCCTGCATCAGTTCCAGCGCGGCGTTCAGCAAAAAGGCATGGTCGTCGAGATAGGCGTTGAGATGCGCCTTGCCGTCCTTGCAGGTCGCGAGCAGTTTGCCGTCTTGCCACAGGTTGGCGCGCACGAAGTCCATCGCGTGTTGCGCGGAATGCAGCCAGTCGGAGCGATTGAACACCCGCGCGGCGCGTGCCATGCCGGCGATCATCAAGCCGTTCCAGCTGGCAAGTATCTTCTCGTCGCGGCCGGGGCGCACACGCTGCTCGCGTGCGGCATAGAGTTTTTTCTGCGCGCCGGCGAGCAGCGCTTCAGCCTGTTCCGGCGGGATGCCCAGGCGCCTGGCGATGGCGTCCAGCGACGCGCTGACGCGCAGGTTCCACGCGTGGTGCTCGAAGTTGGGCGTGCTGTCCAGGCCGTAGTATGGCTCGGTGACGGCCCATTCCTCGGCGCTCAGCAGCTGGCGCACCTCCTTGCGCTGCCACAGGTAGAACTTGCCTTCCTCGTGTTCCGAGTCCGCGTCCAGCGAAGAGTAATAACCTCCTTCCGGCGACTGCATCTCGCGCATCACCCAGCCCGCGGTCTGCTCGATCACATGCGCGAACAGCGGTTCGCCGCTCTCCTGCCAAGCGGCGCTGTACAGGCTCAGCATCAGGCCGTTGTCGTAGAGCATCTTCTCGAAGTGCGGGATGTCCCAGCTTGCATCGACGCTGTAGCGGCAGAAGCCGCCGCCCAACTGGTCGTACAGCCCGCCTTGCGCCATCTGTTGCAGCGTGTGGCGCACGATGTGCAGCGCCTGTTCATCATGCGTCGCATGGCCGCGGCGCAGCAGCAGGTCGAGTTCCGCCGGGTGCAGGAACTTGGGCGCGTCGCCGAAGCCGCCGTTGATCTTGTCGAACTGGCCGAGGAGCTGGTGCAGCGCCTGGGCCAGCGGCTCGATGTTCAGCGCGGCTTCCTGGCCGCGTACCGGCTGGATGTCGGCCAGCGCGGCGGTCAGCCGCTTGCCCTGCTCGGCGAGTTCTGCGCGGTTCTCTGCATACACCTGCGCGACGCGCTTCAGCACGTCGGCGAAAGAGGGCAGGTTGTAGCGCGCCTGCTTCGGGTAATAGGTGCCGCCGAAAAACGGCGTGCCGTCCGGTTCGAGGAACATCGTCAGCGGCCAGCCGCCGCCGCGCTGCGTCAGCATCGCATGCGCGTTCTGGTAGATATGGTCGAGGTCGGGACGCTCCTCGCGGTCCACCTTGATGTTGACGAAGAGCGTGTTCATCAGCGCCGCGGTCTCCTCGTCCTCGAACGACTCGTGCGCCATCACATGGCACCAGTGGCAGGCCGAATAGCCGATCGACAGCAGGATGGGCTTGTCCTGCTCGCGCGCGAGCCGCAGCGTCTCGGGGTTCCACGCATGCCAGTCCACGGGGTTGTCGGCATGCTGCTGGAGATAGGGACTGGTTTCCTGCGCCAGATGGTTCGTCATCGCCGGCCTTTCCAAGAGTTGCCTTTGTGAGACCGGAATGATGCCGCAACCGGATGGAGGCGAATATGGGGTCTATATCTGATGCGGCTACCGCAGCAGCGGTTTCAGCTCTTTCAAGACATTCCGCATCAGCAACGGTTGCGCTTCCGCGGTCGGGTGCAGGTTGTCCGGCTGGAACTGCTCCGGCGGCACGCCTTCCAGCAGGAAGGGCATCAGCCGCACATGGTGCTTGCTCGCCAGCCGCGGATACATGTTCGCGAACTGCGTGACGTAAGGCTCGCCGTAGTTGGGCGGCAATCGCATGCCGACCAGCAGCACGCGGGCATGCACTCGTTGCGCGGCGGCGACGATCTCGCTCAGGTTGGCCGCGGTGTCCGCGACGCCGTAGCCGCGCAGCCCGTCGTTCGCGCCCAGTTCCAGCACCACCACCGCCGGGCGATGCTGCTTCAATGTTTGGGCGATGCGCTGACGCCCGCCCAACGTGGTCTCGCCGCTGATGCTCGCATTGACCACGCGGTATTTCGAGCCGTTGCGCTTCAGTTCCTGCTGCAACAGCGCCGGCCAACTTTCCGCTACTGCGATCCCGTATCCGGCTGATAGACTGTCGCCGAACACTAGGATGTTCTTCGCGGCATGGGCGTTGAACGGCAGCCACAGCGCGGCGAGCAGCAGGATAATCATCATCGTCGTCATTCCGGGCTGGCCCCGGAATCCAGCGTTGTAATTAAACTGGATTCCCGCTTTTGCGGGAATGACACAACCAAAATCTTTCAAGGTATCGATAATATTCATGGCTTTGATTGTGCAGGCAGTTGAACTGGGCAAGCAAGTGCAGAGCGGCGATCAACCGCTGACCATCCTGCACGAGGTAAGTTTCGCGGTCGAGGCGGGCGAGAGCCTCGCAATCCTCGGTGCGTCCGGTTCCGGCAAGTCTACGCTGCTCGGCCTGCTGGCCGGGCTGGACGTACCCAGCAGCGGCAGCGTGTACCTGGCCGGCACGGACCTGTTCGCGCTGGACGAGGACGGCCGCGCAAGGCTGCGCGGCGCGGCGGCAGGCTTCGTGTTCCAGTCGTTCCAGCTGCTGCCCGCCTTGAGCGCGCTGGAGAACGTGATGCTGCCGCTGGAACTGCAAGGCGCATCCGACGCGCGCGAACGCGCCGCCGACTCGCTGCGCCAAGTGGGACTCACCGAGCGCATGCACCACCTGCCCAAACACCTTTCCGGCGGCGAACAGCAGCGCGTCGCACTCGCCCGCGCCTTCGTCACCCGCCCCAAGATACTGTTCGCCGACGAACCCACCGGCAACCTCGACGCGGCCACGGGTTCGCAGGTCATCGAACTGATGCTCGAACTCAATCGTGCGCAGGGCACGACCTTGATCCTGGTCACCCACGACGAGGCGCTGGCAAGACGCTGTGGTCGGCAGTTAAGGCTGGAGGCGGGGAGGGTGGTGCAGGATCCAGCGATGCGTCCGGAAATGCGTATGGACAAGCTAATTTCGGGGCGGTAAAGTCGTTGCCATGTTCAGTGCTCGCTTCCAACTCCCCGTAGTGATTTCGGCCCATGCAAAGATTCGCATGGTCGAACGGGACATCAGCGAAGCGATGCTGCTTGAAGTGATCGATCTGGGCGAGACTCGTTACAAGGATGCTACGCACCTGTGGGCATTCAAGGAATTTCCGGAGCGGCACGACAATCTGCTCTGCGCAGTGCTGGTGCTTGAGGATTGTGTCGTGGTTAAAACAGTCATGCATCATTTCGCGGTCTTGTAGGAGGCAAACATGCATACAACTTATTTCGATGAAGACGACATTCTGGTGATCCGCTTGTCCGACAAGCCCATCACCCGCGAAGTATCGCAAAACTGGAACACGCATATCAGCTATGCGGAAGATGGCAGCGCGGTGGAAGTCGTGCTGCTGGAAGCGCGCGCCAATGGCGCTTATCCGCTCGAAGTGCAGCATGCCCGTGCCGCTTAGCGGCTCCGATCCGGTTTCTTTTCCCGAAATTGACAAGATTTGGGCGGAAGAGGCATCGCACCGGGCGCAGGCATGCGATGAAGGGCGGATGAGAACGGTTTCGTTCGAAGAGGTGTTTGGCAGCAAAATGGTTTCCCACCAACACCGTCGCCCGGATTACTGGGTGGAGCGAGTCAAAAATTAATGATTGTTTTCATTTGGAACGCCCTGTTTCGGGCGAGTGGTGCAGCTTGAAATGACCGGCCAATTCTCCGACTTCTATAACAGCCTCGATGCCGACCCCGCCAAGCGTGGCAAGCAGTTCGAGCACTTCGTTCTGTGGTTCCTCAAGGCCGATCCTGAATGGGCCACCCAAGTCGATCAGGTCTGGCTGTGGGATGAATGGCCGCAGCGCTGGGGTGCTGACTGCGGCGTTGATCTCGTGTTTCGCCATAAGAACGGCGAACACTGGGCGGTGCAAGCCAAGTGCTACTCGCCCGACTACGACATCACCAAACACGATGTCGATAAATTCCTCAGCGAATCGAACAGGCCGCTCATCCAGCACCGCCTGCTGATCGCCACCACCGACCGCATCGGCAACAACGCCAAGCAAGTCTGCGACGCACAGGACAAACCCGTCATCCGGTTTCTGCTGTCCGACTTCGAAAAGTCCGCGCTGGAATATCCGGCCAACATCGGTGAACTCGCCCAAGCCAAACGCAAAGCCCCACCCGCGCCGCGCGACCATCAGCACGAAGCTATCGCCGCCGTCTCACAAGGGCTGCAAACTGCCGACCGCGGCCAACTCATCATGGCCTGCGGCACGGGCAAGACCTACACCACGCTCTGGATCAAAGAAAAGCTGGGCGCAACTCGCACACTGGTCTTACTACCCTCGCTCGGCCTGCTGGCGCAAACCCTGCGCGAATGGACTTTTGCCGCCGCCGAACCGTTCGAGGTGCTGTGCGTCTGCTCGGATCAAACCGTCGGCGCGAAGGGACACGATGAAGCCATCCACAGCGTGGCCGACCTGGCCTTCCCCGTCACCTCGGATGCCGACGAAGTAAAACGCTTTCTCAGCGGCGCAGGCAACCGCGTGGTGTTTGGAACCTATCAATCCTCACTGGTAGTTGCCGCCGCCCAAACCGACCCGGCCATCCCCGCGTTCGACCTGGCCGTGGCGGACGAAGCCCACCGTTGCGCGGGCAAGGTCGGCAGCGATTTCACCGCCATCCTCGACAACACACAGATACGCAGCAGCAAGCGCCTATTCGCCACCGCCACCCCGCGCACCTATTCCAGCAACGTCAAGAAAGCCGCCGAAGATCGCGGCGTCGAAGTCGTCGGCATGGACAACGCCGCCCTGTTCGGCGAAGTGCTGTATGCCCTGCCGTTCGGCAAAGCCATCGAACGCAAACTGCTCACCGATTACCGCGTCGTCATCATCGGCGTGGACGACCCCACCATCGCGCAGTGGATCGCCAACCGCGAACTGGTCAGCACCGGCACGGGCATCGAGACAGACAGCGAATCCCTCGCCGCCCAAATCGGCCTGCTCAAGGCCATCAAAGACTACGACCTCAAACGCATCATCAGCTTCCATAGCCGTGTCAAACGCGCCGAAGACTTCACCACCGACATGCAAAACACCATGCAGTGGATCAGCGACGAACACCGCCCCAGCGGAACGCTGCGCACCGACTTCGTCTCCGGCAACATGAGCGCCAACAAGCGCAAGATCAAGCTCGACCAACTCAAAGCCTTGGGCGCAGACGAACGCGGCGTGTTGAGCAATGCGCGTTGTCTGTCCGAAGGCGTGGACGTGCCCTCGCTCGACGGCGTGGCGTTCATCGACCCGCGCAGCAGTCAGGTGGACATTATTCAGGCCGTGGGCCGCGCGATCCGGTTAAGCCCGGACAAGAAAGCGGGAACCATCGTCCTGCCGGTGTTCCTCAAGTCGGGCGAGGACGCGGCAAGTACGATAGAGGCCAGCAACTTCAAACCGATCTGGGACGTGCTGGATGCGCTCAAGGCGCACGACGATGTGCTGGCGGATGAGCTGGATCAGATTAGAACTGAGATGGGGAGGAAGCCGGGTGCAGGCATTAGTGTCGATGGCCTGCGCAAAATCAGCATTGATTTGCCTGCTACGGTAAGTGCGAATTTCAGCGGCGCATTGCGCACCTATCTGGTGGAGCAGGTTACGGCATCCTGGAATTTCTGGTTTGGGTTGTTGGAGGTATTTGTCGAGCGAGAAGGACATGCCACGGTCCCTAGGGATTACAAAACGGCAGATGAATATCGTCTTGGCAGCTGGGTACATAACCAGCGATCAGCAAAAGACATCATGCTATTGGAGCGCAAAGCACGGCTGGAAGCGTTACCCGGTTGGCGTTGGAATTCCCTAAAGGATAATTGGGAAGAATATTTTTGCTATCTGAAGGAATTTGCAGATAAAGAGGGACATGTCAAAGTTGCTAAAGATTACAAAACGACAGATGGATACCGCCTTGGTAGATGGGTGGGCCGTCAACGAACAGAAAAAAACAGTATTCCACTGGAGCGTAAGGCACGGCTAGAAGCATTACCCGGTTGGATTTGGTCTGAAAAAGTTTTGAAAGTATCAGGAGAAAAAATACACTGGGACGAATGGTTTCAGTTGCTCAAAAAATTCGCAGATCGAGAGGGACACTGCAAGGTTTTGCAAAGCTACAAAACAGCAGATGGATATCGACTCGGTAACTGGGTGCATCACCAACGAAGATCAAGGGACAATATGTCACCGGAGCGGAAATCGAAACTGGAAGCATTACCAGGTTGGGTTTGGTCTGAACGATCGAAAAACAGTTCGAAACAACGATTGAAACAATGGGATGAATGGTTCTGCTACCTTAAAGAATTCGCAGATCGAGAGGGGCATACCAAGATTCCGAAGGATTACATGGCGGCTGATGGATGTCGAGTTGGTAACTGGGTAGGTCGCCAACGAACAGCAAAAGACGACATCTCACTGGAGCGCAAGGTATGGCTGGAAGCATTGCCCGGTTGGAGTTGGGCAGACTCTTTGTCGGATAGATGGGAAGAAGGTTTTTGCAACCTCAAGGAATTCGCAGATCGAGAGGGACACTGCAAGGTTTTGCAAAGCTACAAAACAGCAGATGGATATCGACTCGGTAACTGGGTGATGAGCCAACGAGCAACAAATGGCAACATTTCTCCAGAGCGTAAGGCACGGCTTGAAGGATTACCCGGATGGGTTTGGCGAGTGAAGTGAGATATGTTAACTAAATACATATGAAGCCAAGATCACACACACTCTTCCATTTCACCAAAAGTGCCGAGACTTTAGAAAGTATCTTGGCTAACGGTTTTTGGCCGAGATACTGCCAAGAGGATTTTAAATGGTACAACCCAGAAACGGGGCTTATCAGTTATCCGATGGTATGTTTTTGCGATATTCCGTTAACCAGAATTGATGCTCACGTAAAATTTTACGGCAGCTATGGACTAGGCTTAACTAAGCAGTGGGCAATGTCAAACAGACTTAGCCCAGTACTCTATATTTCAAAAGACACATATGTCTCTAACGCGTTAACTCGCATGTTGCATAAAAGCCCACGTCCCCCGTTGGAAAGCTACAAGGAAAGTGCAGAAGATATTATTTCAATAATTTCGTACATTAAGCCAATAGAGGGCAATTGCAAAGTTGATGGCAAGCCAGTTATAAAAGAGTTCTATCAGGAGAATGAATGGAGGTATACCGCCAATGTTGAGGGAATTTTGCCTCAGTGGATTTCAAAGGAAGATCATTCATCACAGGAACTCTTGTCGTCTTATAATGGGCTGGCGGCGGTTGTGAGTCCACTGCAATTTACAGCCAAAGATATCAGATATATTTTCGTCAAACTCGACAAAGATATTCCAAAAATAATTGATTTTATCCAAGCCAAACTTACGCATTACACAGAACGTGATCGCAAGATATTAGCGTCACGGATTATTTCGTTAAAAAGTATCAATGTTGATCTTTAGGCGTATTGACTCGCAAGGCGTTTACACCAACCACTATTTGCGGGAAACAAACTATGGCAAGCCAACCAATAAATCTCCCAAGTGTGTCCTTTAAGTCGAAGAAAGATGCAACGGATTTCTTTCGGAAAATGCTCAACTGTTATCAAGATGGGGATGAATTAACACCAGAAGATGACACTGTTCTATTCGAGCTACTTCAACTTCATCCAGAGGCATTCGATAAGATCGGCGTTGGGGTGAAGCGGTTTTATCGCAGAAGGTCACCAAACCATCCAACAAGTTGCTTTCATATTGAACGCACCGATGGGAGTACGACGGATTTTTCATATGTATCTTGCATCTCAAAAAAAGCTCCTGCCACCGAACAGCAGTTCTATGCTGCCTGCCGATACGCGGTATTTTTAGAATTAACTCTCCAAAAGAAGCAGTTGTTTAACGAGGCTGGCGGCATTATGAATTGCGCAAAAACTGGGGCGAAAATTACGATTGATGAAGCTGAATATCGGCACACTATTCCGCGTTTCAGAGAAATTGTCGCGGGCTTCATTGCAGAAACCAACATCACCATTTCCCCTGCTCTGGTTACTCATAGCGCGGATATGCAATACGTCGCACAGTTCGCAGATCGCGATATGGAAAGTGCGTTCAAAACCTATCACGCAAAGCATGCAAAGTTGGTCATGTATAAAAAAATGAGCGTTGATCTGTGAGTGAGCGATAAGGAGTCAAGCTCGAATTAAGTTTTACAACTGACACACGGGCACCAATCTATTGGATCATTCATCTCTTAATTCTGTCCGTCCAGCGAATAATCAGGGACAGACCACGATTTCACAGTGAATAGAAAATGAATCTCCTCCGCCTCTCCCTAAACCTTCTGCGCCGTGACTGGCGGGCCGGGGAGTGGCGCGTGTTGCTGCTGGCGCTGGTGCTGGCAGTGGGCAGCCTCGCGACGGTCGGCATGTTCGCGGATCGGGTGCGGCAGGCGTTGCAGCAGGAGGCGACCAGCCTGATCGGGGCGGACTTGCGCATCACTTCGACGCGGCCGCTGCCGCCCGCCTATCGAAAAAGCGCCGAGGCGCGCGGCCTGCGGGCGGTCGAGAGCCGCAGTTTTCCGAGCATGGTGTCGTCGCGCGAGCAGGCGCTGCTGTCGGAGATGCAGGCGGTGGAGGAGGGGTATCCGCTGCGCGGGGAAATCGAGATTGATGATGCAGAGGTAGGTCGGGTTCACCCTGAAGGGTACGAGAGCCCGTCAGGGCGTAACCCGACAATCAATGTTCCGACGCATGACGATGTCGGGTTACGCGATAAAGCTGCTAACCCGACCTACAAACTTCAGGATAACAACGCTTCTACCCCCTCCCTAGCCCTCCCTGATGGAACTACTAGCCAATCGACTAAGCCCGCAAGCGGGCAAGTCGCTGGTTACCTGCAAGGGGGAGGGAATGGCGTTATTCCCGCGCCCGGCACGGTGTGGGCAGACGAGCGGCTGCTGCGCCGTCTCGACTTGCAGGTCGGCGACGAGGTGGGCATAGGCGCGATGCGTTTCATCGTCGCGGCGCGGGTGGTGAAGGACATCGACCAGTCCATCGGCTTCTCCAGCTTCGCGCCGCGCGTGCTGATGAACTCGCAGGACCTCGAAGCGACTGGGCTGCTGCAGGAGGGCAGCCGCATCACTTACCGGCTGATGGTCGCGGGCGATGCGGCTCAGGTCGCGGCGCTGCGCGACGAACTCAAGCCCAAGCTGTCCGGCAACGAGAGGCTGGAGGACGTGCGCGACGCGCGGCCCGAGATACGCAGCGCGCTGGAGCGCGCCGAGCATTTCCTCGGCCTCGCGGCGCTGACCGCAGCGATCCTCGCGGGTGCTGCGATCATGCTGGCGGCGCGGCGTTTCGTGCAGCGCCATCTGGACGGCTGCGCGGTGATGCGCTGCCTCGGCGCGCAGCAGGGCCAGGTGCTGCGGCTGTTCCTGTACCAGTTCCTGCTGCTCGGTTTCTTTGCGGTGCTGGTCGGTTGTCTGCTGGGCTACGTCACGCAGGCGGTGCTGATCTCCTTCATCGAGACGATGCGCGATGCGGCGCTGCCGCAGCCCTCGCTGCTGCCTGCACTGAAGGCCGCGGTCAGCGGTTACGCGCTGCTGCTGGGCTTCGGCTTCCTGCCGCTGCTGCAACTGCGCCGTGTGTCGCCGCTGCGCGTGCTGCGCCGCGAACTGGGCGCGCCGCAGCCGAACACCGTGCTGGCCTGGGGGCTTGCCGTTGCGGTGCTGGCGGCACTGTTCCTGTGGCATTCCGGCTCGGCCAAGCTGGGGTTGGCGATGCTGGGCGGGCTGCTCGCGGGGCTGCTGGTGTTCGGTGCGCTGGCCTGGCTGGCGTTGCATGGGCTGGCGCGCTACTTCCCCTATCTCGGCCATCACTGGCGGCACGCGGTGAACAATCTGGTGCGGCACGGGCGCAGCAACGCGCTGCAGGTGGTCGCGCTGGCGCTGGGCGGCATGGCCTTGCTGCTGCTGACGCTGGTGCGCGCCGATCTGTTGCAGGGCTGGCAGGACAGGCTGCCGCCGGACACGCCCAACCGCTTCGTCGTGAACATCCAGCCGCACCAGCAGCAGGCGATGGCGGATTTCTTCTCGCGCGAAAAACTGCCGCTCCCCGCTTTGCAACCTATGGTGCGCGGCCGGCTGGTCGCGATCAACGACAAGCCGGTCAGCGGCGACAGCTATGCCGATTCTCGCGCGAGCCGGCTGGTCGAGCGCGAGTTCAACCTGTCGTACATGGAACAGATGCCGGAGTGGAACAAGCTGGTCGGCGGCAAATGGTGGCTGCGGAAGGGTGATGCCGCAGGCATCGGGCACCCACCGGCGTCCCCCTTGCGGGGAGCGGAGGATGGCGAGTTGTCGGTCGAGGAGGGTATCGCCGAGACACTGGGCATCCGGCTCGGCGACACGCTGACCTACGACGTGGCCGGCAGCCGTTTCACCGCGCGCGTGACCAGCCTGCGCGAGGTGGAATGGGATTCGATGCGGGTGAATTTCTTCGTGATCGCGACGCCCGAGCTGCTGCGCGACTTTCCGGCGAGCTACCTGACCAGCTTCTACCTGCCGCCGGATCGCGCGCGCGCGGGCGACCTGCTGGCGCGCGAGTTTCCCAACGTGCTGGTGATCGACACCGGCGCGATCATCGGGCAGGTGCGCCACATCATGGACCAGATCACGCAGGTGATGGGGGCGGTGTTCCTGTTCACGCTGCTGTCCGGTTTCGCGGTGCTGTATGCCGCGCTGCTGGCGACGCAGGACGAGCGCGGCTTCGAGGCGGCGGTGCTGCGCACGCTGGGCGCGGACGGACGCTACCTGCGGCGGCTGCACCTGTCCGAGTTCGCCGTGCTGGGCGGGCTGAGCGGATTGTTCGCGGCGGCGGGGGCGGTGCTGCTGGGCTGGGTGCTGGCGCTGCGCGTGCTGGAGATACCGTACCAGCCGAACGCCGCGATCTGGTTCATCGGTGTGTTCGGCGGCATGGCGGCGGTGATGCTGGCCGGATGGCTGGGCACTAGGCGGTTGGCGTCGCTGCCGCCGTTGGCGATATTGCGGGAATGATCCGAACGGTTTTCCGGTTCTTCGGTGGGGCGCTTCGTTTGGAATTCGCCTAGGAATATCGGGCCGAATCGGTTTATCATCCGCCGCCGGATGCCGCGCCGATAAAAGAGCTATAACAATTGTTCTGCCGGCCATGCCGGTCGCGCCCCCGTTTTCGGGCGAGTGCGCATTCTGAAAATTCACATTAGCGAGATCACCATGAGTAAAAAATTCCGGTTGGCGGGTTTGCTGTGCGCCTTGAGCTTGCTTGTTCTGGGCTGTTCCAATAAGGACGAGGCCAAGGTCGAAGGAGGTTCCTCGATAGTCAAAGTCGCGGTGTCTCCGGCTTCGCCCCCGATGCTCTTCGAGGAGGGTGGCAAGCTTGCCGGCGTCGACCTAGAGATATTCGAAGGCTATTGCAAATCCAGAGGGTGCACGATCGAAGTCACTTCATACGACTGGCAGGGCATGCTGGGCGCGGTTTCCAGCGGGCAGGCCGATGTTGCTTTCTCGGGTATCTCGATCACCGACAAGCGCAAGGAGGCCATGGATTTTTCGCAGCCTTACTTCGACAACTCCTGGCATCTGGTGAGCCTGAAGAGCCGCAATATCAAGATCACTGATCTCGCGCAATTGAAGAACTATTCGATCGGCTATCCCCGCGGCATGGCTTACAACGATCTGATCAAGAACGATCTCGAACCCAAAGGCTATTATTCGCTGAGCAAGGTGAAGCTCTACCCGACCTACAGCGAAGTCACCGCCGATCTGCAGAACGGCAACCTCGATCTGGCGTTTATCGAGGAGCCGGTGCTGGCGGATTTCATGTACAAGAAGAAGCTGCCCATCGAAAGCAGCTATGTATTCACCGGGCTGGACAAGCTGGGCTTCGCCTTCGCCAAGGGCTCTCCTAGACGCGACGATTTCGATAAATACTTGGTCGAGCTGGGTCCTGAAAAAATCAAGGCGATAGTCGACAAGTGGATGAAGTAATCCTGCGGCGATATTGGGTATGAATTTTTTCGACATCATTGCGCTGCTCGCGCAGGGTGTGGGGTATACCGTCATGGTTACCCTCGCATGCAGCGCCACCGGGCTGATGGTTGGGCTCTCGGCGGCGGGCATGCGCCGGCTCGATTTTCCGGGTGCAAGACCGCTGCTCGATGTTTACACCTATGTCTTTCGCGGTATTCCTGTTCTGGTCTTGCTGTTCCTCGTTTATTTCGGGCTGCCGGGCATAGGCATCAAGGTTCCGCCCTTGCTGGCGATGATGCTCAGTCTGGGGCTGATCTCCGGCGCCTATCTCGCGGAGGTTTTTCGCGGCGCGCTGGATTCGGTCGATGCGGCTGAGATACTGGCCGCCGAGGCGATGGGCATGACCCGGCTGCAAATCCTGATCTATATCGAACTGCCGCAGATGCTGCGTTTTGCGGTGCCCGGCATGGTGAACGAGTTCACCACCGTGCTGAAATACTCGCCGTTCGCCTATACCGTGGGCATACCCGAAATCACCAAACAGGCGATGACGCTCGCATCCACGACCTTGCGCGGCGTGGAGGTTTATCTTGCGGTGGGCGTGCTGTATTTCGCCATCTATCGCACCTTGCTGGTCGGCGTGCAATTGCTGGCGCGGCATTACCGCGTCCCCGGCATCGGGATGGCATAGGCTCAAAATGAATTCTAAGGAAGCGGTATGGCGTTAATCGAGATTCGCGAACTGGTGAAGAAGTTCGACGACCAGGTTGTGCTGGACGGCATCAACATGGATGTGGTCGAGGGCGAGGTCAAGGTGGTGATGGGCTCGTCCGGCTGCGGCAAGTCCACCCTGTTGCGTTGCATCAACCGGCTGGCGGAGCCTTGTTCCGGGACGATACATTTCCGCGGTCAGAATATTCTGGGGCCCGATGTCGACGTGCGCGCCTTGCGGCAGTCCATAGGCTTCGTGTTCCAGCAATTCGCCCTGTACCGACACCTTACCGTGCTGGACAACGTCACGCTGGGTTTGCGCAAGCTGCGCGGCATGCATCGCGCCGAGGCCGAGGAAAAGGCCTTGCATGAACTGGCGCGCCTGGACATGGCCGAGCACCGCGCCAAATACCCCGCGCATCTTTCCGGCGGACAGAAGCAGCGGGTGGCGTTGGCCCGAGCCCTGGCAATGGACCCGGCGGTGATACTGCTGGATGAGCCTACTTCCGCGCTCGATCCGGTGATGTCGCGCGAAGTGGGGCAGCTGATCGATCGCCTGCATCGCGAGAACGTGACCATGCTGTGCGTGACCCACGATCTGGTGCTGGCGGGCGCAATCGCGGACCGGGTCACCTTCCTCGACAAGGGCGTGATCCGGGCAGAGGACACCATCGCGAACCTGTCTGGCCATCACCCCGACGAGCAGGTCCGGGCCTTCTTCGGCGGCGGGGAAAGCACGCGATGAGCGGATGGAGTTCGTTCCTGCGCGATTTGCTCGACCAGATGCCGCTGATCTTGGCCGGCCTCGGCCAAACCTTGCAGCTCACCGTCGTCATCAGTATTACCGGCCTGCTGATGGGGATCGTCGTTTTCTATCTCACCCTGAGCCGCTTCGTCTGGGTGAGGCGCGCGATACAGGCTTACATCTCGTTTTTCATCGGGATGCCGTTGATCGTATTGCTGTTCCTGATGTATTACGGCCTGCCGCAGTGGGGCGTGACCCTGTCCCCGTTCATGGTGGCGGTGATCGGATTTACCTTCAATGTGGCCGCCTACAACGCCGCTTATATGACCACGGCCTACAACGGGCTCGATTACGCCGAACTCGAGGCGGCCAAGGCGCAGGGCTTCAGTCACCTGCAAGTATTCCGGTTCATCAGCCTGCCGCAGGTGCTGCGTTTGTCGGTGCCGGCCTTGACCAACCAGGTCGTCAATAATCTGAAGGACAGTTCGGTCGCCTTCCTGATCCAGTACACCGAATTCTTTGCGCGCGTACAGGAACTGGCGGCCACCAATTTCCAGTTCTTCCGGGCTTACCTGTTTGCGGCGCTGGTCTATCTGGCACTGGTGTCCCTGATCGTGCTGGCTGCGCGTTACATCGAGAAGCGGGTCGTTATTCCGGGGGCATATCGTTAACGCGGAAGCCCCTCGGAATGGCTGCACATCTAGCCTGACGTGATCACGCCACCGTCACCTTCTTATCCAGATACACATCCTGCACCGCATTCAGCAGCGCGATGCCGTCCGGCAGCGGCTTCTGGAAGGCCTTGCGGCCGAGGATCAATCCCATGCCGCCGGCGCGTTTGTTGATGACGGCGGTGCGCACGGCCTGGTGCAGGTCGTCCTTGCCGGATTCGCCGCCGGAATTGATCAGGCCGGCTCACCTGTGGTCAAGACCGGCAATGCGCGGTGCGATCCTACGCCCACCTGCCGATGCCGCGCATGACCAACACCATGATGCTCAACGGCGACAAGACCCGCGAAGAGATCATCGCCTCGGTCAAGCACGGCCTGTATGCGGTGAACTTCGGCGGCGGCCAGGTGGACATCACCAGCGGAAAGTTCGTGTTCTCCACTACCGAGGCCTACATGATCGAAGACGGCAAGATCACAAGACCGGTCAAGGGCGCGACGCTGATCGGCAACGGCCCGGACGCGCTGACGCGCATCTCGATGATAGGCAACGACATGGAACTCGACTCCGGCGTCGGCACCTGCGGCAAGGAAGGCCAGAGCGTCCCGGTAGGTGTGGGCCAGCCTACGTTGAGGATTGATGGGTTGACGGTGGGCGGGACGGCTTAGGAATTAGAAAATCGTATTAACCCAGATAATGCATTAGGCCGTCATACCGGCGAAGGCCGGTATCCAGCAATCAAAAACACTCCGCGAAGCGGACAAAGCTAATGTATGGGCCCGCTTACGCGGGAATTTGTTAATCATCTGGATTCCGGCCTTCGCCGGAATGACGTGTTTTTTCTAATGGACAGTCTAGGATTAGCTCAGTTAGTTCTTCGTGGTTTTCTGGGAATCTGATTTGCTGTAGCGCTGCTGTGCTACAGTGACGCCTGCCTATTACCCTTGGAGACGGCCATGTCTACGACGACCATACGCCTGCCGGAAAATCTTAAAGCCCGCGTTGCGGCGGCGGCGAAACGCGCTGGCACGAGTACGCACGGCTTCATTCTCGAAGCCATTGCGGAAAAGGCCAAGCAGGATGAGCTGCGAGCGGATTTCGATGCGGTTGCCGAAGAGCGCTATGCCGCTATTGTTACCTCCGGGCAAACGATACCGTGGGAGGAAATGCGCGGTTATCTGGAAGAACGTCTTGCCGGAAAAAATGCAAATCGCCCGCAGGCTCGCAAACTGGCGCGCTGAAAATGTCGCGCATCGAATTGGCTGCGGAGGTGGGCGATGATTTTGATCGCATCCTCGATCACCTTGCCCAATATCAGGTTGAAAATCCGGCGTTGCGCATTCGGGAAATTATCGCGGCCCTCGATGTGCTGGAGTACAACCCCCTGATAGGCCGTCCCGCGAATAACGACAAACGAGAGTTGGTGATCGGGCGCAGTTCGCACGGCTATGTAGCCTTGTACCGTTACATTGTCGAAATCGACACCGTTTTTGTTCTTGCCGTGCGCAGTCAGCAAGAAGCCGGTTACGTGCAATGAGCGTTATGCTGTCGTCGGGGATTTAATCGAGGCATACGAGATGAGGTTTGCAACGATGAATTGCCGACGCAGTAAGGGCGTCAACACCCGGAGGGTGCAAGAACCTCTGCGAGGTAAGCGAAGCGCATTGCGCCGTATGGAGAGCCGGAAAAAATCCGGCGCATTACGCGGGCTGTCCCTGAGGTTTACGCTGGCTAGGAGCGCGACTTCCATTTCACATGAACCAATTCTTTTGAGTCTGCCGATGGACTCTTAATGAGAAGTAATTGTTCATCGTTCGATTTTTTAGATAGCGCCGAATACTGAGCTAAAAATGTAGCCGGTTGCGGTGACAGTATTTGTTCAGCAACACACGTGATGAGGAATTCGTTGCAGTTTTCGCAACGAACGTACTTGTGATTGCCTCCATCATAAAGCGTGCAGATAGCGGGGCGTTTGCACAAAGGGCAGACGTTACCAGCTTCCGTATATGAAAACGTGTCCATGCAAATTCCTCGCAGTAATTTGTACTTTTAACTGCCGCTAATTTATGGGGGATTACCCTCCATCATTGCTGCCTCAATTGAACGCTTTAGATAATTCCAAAAATAATTAGTAAGAAGAACACTGAAATCGTAACGGCAGTGCCTACAGCTTCTTTTTTACCAGCAAGCCACCATAGACACGCTTGAGCAATGGTCAAGTAAATAAATAAGGTAATCCCCCGGCTTAGCCGGGGGACTCACAAGGTTTGACCGAGCGCTACGGTCAGCCTGACTCTACTGACTTGATCAAAAGTTAGGAGAATCAAGTGAAAGATTATCAGAGTCTGT
>Ga0209211_10005655_pt1 | contig 18555 bp, 17 predicted proteins | sample RifGroA2_FD_183992 | JGI IMG/M metagenome (GOLD analysis project Ga0209211, IMG submission 183992) | Groundwater microbial communities from Rifle, Colorado, USA - Groundwater A2 (SPAdes) (version 2) | ecosystem: Environmental > Aquatic > Deep subsurface > Groundwater | place: Rifle, Colorado... | reverse complement strand
TACGCGTGCAGTCAGCCGGAGCCGTTTTGCTTTTTGGGTTCCCTAAATATTATGAGGAGTAGATCATGACGCAGCCCGTTAAAACGCAACAAACAAGCCAGACCGCAGCACCGGCCAACGCACAACCGATCGCACCGCCCATCGCTACCCGCAAGAGTTGCAACCCGGACGGCATCGGTCTCTCGCACTATGTGCTGATGGACAAGAAGGCGGCCAAATGACGGCTGCTGTTTTGCGCCGGGCCGATGCCAGCCCGGTATTCATCCCCGTGGACATCGGCCACGCTGTTTACGCCGCCGTCACCGACCCGAACACCGCCTTCTGGGCGTTGGTCGACAAGACGCGCATCCGGGAAGAGATTGCTGGCGGCACGCTGCTCGACAGCTATCGGGCCAAGGCCGACAGTTTCGCCCGCGAGCTGCATGCGCTACGCTTCGAGTTGAAACCTTCCGGTGTTTACCTGAATCCGACCGAGCGCTGCAACCTCGATTGCACCTACTGCTACCTGCCCGGCGAGCAGCGCAGCAACGGCAGTCACATGCCGCCAGAAATGCTGGCCGCCTCGCTCGGCAAACTGCGCGACTACTTCCGCTCGGTGATGCCGGAAGGGCGCAAGCCGCGCGCCATTTTTCACGGCGCAGAACCGTTGATGAACAAGGCGGCGGTATTCTCCGCCATCGATGCATTTTCCGATGATTTTGTTTTCGGCTTGCAAACCAACGGTACGCTGCTCGATGACGCGGCGCTGGAATTTCTTACTTCGCGCAACGTCAGCATCGGCCTGTCGCTGGACGGTCCTTTTGCCGGCATCACCGATGCCACGCGCAAAACCTGGGGCGGCAAGAGTGTGCATGACAAGGTACTGGCGGCGATGAAGAAGTTGAAAGGCTATGGCTCGTGGAGCGTCATCACCACCTGCACCACCGAAAACCTGCCCTATCTGACGCAGATGGTCGAGCTGTTCCATGCCAACGAAGTGCCGACCTGCATGCTCAATACGGTACGCTGCACCCTGCCCGGTGCGCGCGGCGTGAAGCCGGCCGACGGTGATATGGCCAAGGCGTTTTTTGCCGCCATGGACCGTACACACGAGCTTTATCGTGAAACGGGGCGCAAGCTGATGGTCGCCAATTTCGCCAATATCCTGATCGGAATTCTCGCGCCGACGGCACGACGGCTGATGTGCGATATCTCACCCTGTGGCGGTGGCCGCGCTTTCTTCGCGCTGGCGGCAGACGGCGGCCTGTATCCGTGCAGCGAGTTCATCGGCCTGCCACGATTCAACGGCGGCAATTTGCTGGCTGAGGGCGGCGTCGAAGCGGCGCTGGCCTCCACCGCTTTCCAGGCCGTGACGACGCGCGATGTCGATACTTTCAGCCCCTGCGGCGACTGCGCGATCCGCCATTTCTGCGGCTCGCCCTGTCCGGCCGAGGCACAGGAAATGAATGGCGGCATGGAGAAGATCGGTGCTTTCTGCGAGTTTTACAAGGAGCAGGTTAACTACGCTCTGCGCCTGATCGCCGACGGCAAGGCCAACGACTACCTGTGGGATGGGTGGGACGAGGATACGGAGACGGTATTCGATCTGGCGATGTAACTGAGGATGGGTTTTCTTTGAAACTTGAATGCCGATTGCCCCGCCAGTTAGTGTGTGTCCATTATTCTTGGCGTGAAGCGGATCGCCCGCTTCATGGTGCCAAACCGACATCAAGATTGCCTGTGAGGTATCCGTTCCGAGTCGTGAGCGCATCGGAGATGCTGGCTGTCTGTGGCGAATTGCACGCAAACTACTGCCCCATATTCCATCTGCCAACCTAGCGTATCCGCCAGCGATACGTCTGCGAACAGCGCCAGCAGCGCGCGTATGCTGCCGCCGTGCGCGACCAGCGCGATGTGCTGCTGGGGCAGTTGCGCCAAGTCGTGCATGAATCCCTGCGCGCGTTGCATCAGTTGCTGCGCCGACTCGCCGCCCGGCGGGGCGTAGTCCATCACATCGGCGGCCCACGCGTCGATCTCGTTGTGCGGAATATCGTCCCACGGTTTGCCTTCCCATGCGCCGAAGTGCTTCTCGATCAAGCGTGTGTCGCTGCGCAGTGGACAGCCTAGCGCTTGCGCCAGATGTTCGCCCAACCGGTGGGCGCGCAGCAGCGGCGAGGCGATGACGAGTTGCAGCGGCGGCAGGCAATGCAGGATGTTGTTCGCTTCTGTTTCGAAGCTGCCGGCCACGTCGATGTCGAGCTGGCCGTAGCAGATACCGGACGCGATGTTTGGTTTGGTGTGGCGGATGAGATAGAGCGTTTGCATCAAAGTGCGGCGAGCAGGCCCAAGTAAAACGCCAGTTCGGAAAGCTGCTGCACCGCGCCCAGGCAGTCGCCGGTGTAGCCGCCCAGCCGTTGTTGCAGCCGCCAGGCGAGGTATGCGCGCATCAGCAGGGCAGCGAATGTGGCGGAGAACAGGGCCGTGGCATCCGCGCCTGCGGCGTATAGCAGGCCTAGTGTGGCGCTGCCGGTGAGCAGCGCGACGGCGAAGCTGAAGCGGCTGAGTTGCTGCGCGACTGGTTTGGCGCGCGCACTGTCGTCGTCGCGGATGTAGCGCTGGGTGAGCATCAGGCTGGCCGCCATCAGGCGGCTGACGCTGTGTGCCGCGATCAGTGCGGCGGCGGCGAGCGGCAGCGAGTGTCTGCCGCACAGCTCGAACAGCGCCTGATATTTCAGCAGCAGCGCCAGCACGATGGCGATCACGCCATAGGCGCCGACACGCGAATCCTTCATGATCGCCAGCATCTTTTCTTTGGTGTGGCCACCGCCGAAGCCGTCGGCAAAGTCGCTCAGGCCGTCTTCGTGGAATGCGCCGGTGACGAGGATGCTTGCGGCTATGCTCAGGCCCACCGCCAGCGACAGCGGCAGCACCTGCGCGCCCAGATACAGCACGGCGGCGGCGATTGCGCCGACGAGCATGCCGACCAGCGGCAGATAGCGCGCGGCCTGTTCGAGTTGTTGCGCGGAATGACCCACCCACGCGGGCACGGGGATGCGCGTGAAGAACTGGACGGCGGTGAGGAACAGGCGCAGTTGTCGCAACATGGCTGACAGGTGTGACAGGTGTAATGAGAGCGCGGTCAGACTAGCAGTGGACGCATGCTATGTCCATATGCAGAGCGCTTTGGCGGGCGCTTTTCTGCTAAAGTGCGCGCCATCATGCATATGACCGGCTACCAGCTTTACGCGCGCCTGCTCGGCTACGTCAAACCCTATTGGCGCGTCTTTGCGGCATCCACTTCGGTATGGTGGTGGTCGCCGCCACCGAGCCGCTGGTGCCGGCGCTGATGAAGCCGATGCTGGACGGCACCTTCGTGCACAAGGATCAGGCGATGATGCGTAACTGCACCGCATCCAGTCCGCTGTCACAGAGCGCGCTTGAGCCGCTCGGCTTGCCTGTTTTCCCGGTATGTTCTTCGCTGCTAGAATGTGCCGCGTCATCTTGATTACCGGAGCCCGTCAGCCATGTTGATCGGTTTTGTCTTTCTGTATTTGATCGTTTCAATCGGCATCGGCATGTATGCGGCCACCAAGGTCCACAACGCGCGCGACTACATCACTGCCGGACGTTCGTTGCCGATGTACATCGTGCTGGCCATGGTGTTTGCCACCTGGTTTGGCGCGGAGACCGTGCTCGGCATCCCCGCCACCTTCATGGAAGAAGACTTGGGCGGCCTGATCTCCGACCCGTTCGGCGCCTCGCTGTGCCTGGTCCTGTTCGGTCTGTTCTTCGCGCGCAAGCTCTATCGCATGAACCTGCTCACCATCGGCGACTTCTATCGCCAGCGCTATGGACACAAGGTCGAGGTCATCGCCGGTATCGCCATCGCGCTGTCCTATCTCGGCTGGGTATCGGCGCAGGTCACCGCGCTGGGGCTGGTGTTCAACGTATTGTCCGACGGCCAGATCACCCAGGCGCAGGGCATCCTCATCGGCGCCGCTATTGTGCTGATGTATACGCTGTACGGCGGCATGTGGTCGGTGGCCATGACCACCTTCGTCCAGATGATCGTCATCGTCATCGGCCTGATCTACATCTCGGCGCTGCTAGCCGACATGACCGGCGGCGTCGCGCCGGTGATCGAGCACGCGGCCAACAACGCCAAATTCCATTTCTGGCCAGAGATGAATGCGGTGGCCATGGTCGCCTTCATCTCCGGCCTGCTGACCATGGGCTTCGGCTCCATCCCGCAGCAGGACGTGTTCCAGCGCGCCAACTCCTCCAAGAACGAGAACGTCGCGGTGTGGGGCACGGTGCTGGGCGGTGTGGCCTATTTCCTGTTCGCCGCGGTGCCGTTGTTCATGGCCTACTCGGCCAACCTGATCGACCCGGCGCTGGCCGCGCAGTGGCTCGCCGATGACAGCCAGAAGCTGTTGCCGGAGCTGGTCAAGGCGCACCTGCCGATGTTCGCCCAGGTGATCTTCTACGGCGCCTTGCTGTCGGTGATCATGAGCACCGCATCAGGTACCCTGCTCGCCCCTTCGGTCACATTATCCGAGAACGTGCTCAAGGGCTGGATCACGCGCAAGAACCTGTCGGACCACAAGATGCTGGAGATGACGCGCTGGGTGGTGGGGGTCTTCTCGGGGTGCGTCACGCTCTACGCGCTGTGGGCGCTGGACCATGAGACCGGCATCCACCAGATGGTGGAGAATGCCTACAAGGTGACGCTGGTGCTGGCCTTTACGCCGCTGGTGGCGGGGCTGTACTGGAAGCGTGCCACGACGCTCGGTGCCTATCTGGCGATGGGCCTGGGTGTGGCGACCTGGCTGCCGATGGAGTTCCTGGTGCCGGAAGCCGATCTTCCGCCGCAATTTGCCGGCTTTCTGATGAGCGTCGTCGGCATGGTCGCCGGTTCACTGCTGTCCGGGCCGGCGCCTCATCGCGCTTCCCACGGTTAGTTCCGGGGGGCGCCATTGTCATCTCCCTGTCATGAAATTTTCATACCCTTGCAATCCTGAACGATAGCGGGGGAATAACGATGAGTGCGAAGATACTGGTGGTGGAAGACGAGCCGGCGATCCTGAAGCTGCTCGAATTCAACGTCATGCAGGCCGGCTTCCAGGTGCTGCGCGCGGAGGATGCCGACAGCGCATGGCGCCAGATCCGCGATACCCTGCCGGACATGATATTGCTGGACTGGATGCTGCCGGGCACCAGCGGCTTGGTGCTGGCGCGGCAGCTGCGCGCCGATGCGCGCACCCGCGACATCCCCATCATCATGTTGACCGCGCGCGGCGACGAGCGCGACAAGATACTGGGGCTGGAGTCCGGCGCGGACGATTACATCACCAAACCGTTCTCGCCGCGCGAACTGATGGCGCGCATCCGTGCCGTGCTGCGCCGCCATGCCCCGCAATTGCCGGATGAGACGGTGGCGGCGGGCGGTCTCGAGCTGTCGCCCTCGGCGCACCGGGTGAGCGTGAAAGGCGTGCCGGTGGAACTGGGGCCGACCGAGTTCCGCCTGCTGCACTTTTTCATGACCCATGCGGAACGCGTGTATAGTCGCACGCAACTGCTCGACCAGGTGTGGGGCACCCAGGTGTTCGTCGAGGAGCGCACGGTGGACGTGCATATCCGCCGCCTGCGCGCCGCGCTGGAGGCGTCCGGAATGGACGCGCTAATCCAGACGGTGCGCGGCAGCGGTTACCGATTTTCCGTGAATTGAGGGGATGCATTGCAGGATTTCTGGTTCAGGCTGCTCTTGCCGGTCGCAGCCAGCGCGCTGTTTGCGCTGCTGTTGTGGGGCGTCTTTTCGGCCAGCGTAGCCCTGTCGTTCATGCTGCTGGTGCTGCTGATATTCATGGCGCGCCATGCGCGGCAGCTGTTCAGGCTGGAGCGTTGGCTGGACGATCCGCGCATCGAGACCATTCCGGAGGCGGAAGGTTTCTGGGACGAGGTGTTCTCGCAGCTGTACAAGATGGTGAAGCTGCACCAGCAGACCCGGCGGGACCTGGCGGCAGAACTGCAACATATCGAACAGGCCACCGCCGCGCTGCCGGAAGGTGTGGCGATCCTGAACGAGGCGAACCGCATCGAGTGGAGCAACCCGCTTGCCCAGCGCCACTTCGACCTGGATCCCGAGCATGATGTCATGCAGGACATCACTTATCTGGTGCGCCAGCCGGAATTCATCGATTATCTCCAGAAGGCGGATTTTGCCCAGCCGCTGGTGATGCGCCCGGCGCGCCACGGCGACATGGTGCTGTCCATCAAGCTGATTCCCTATGGCGCGAACAAGCGCCTGCTGATCAGCCGCGATATCACGCAGCTCGAACGCATCGAGGCGATGCGGCGCGACTTCGTCGCCAATGTGTCGCATGAATTGCGCACGCCGCTGACTGTGGTGAACGGCTTTGTCGAGAACCTGCAAGACATGCCGGACATGCGTCAGGAGGATGCGCGGCAGGCCTTGCAGCTGATGGCCGAGCAGACCCGGCGCATGGATCACCTGGTGGCCGACCTGCTGGCTTTGTCCAGCCTGGAGAACGACCAGAATCCGCTACGCGAGGAAAAGGTGGAGATGAAACCGCTGCTTGAAGACGTGCTCCGCGAAGGGCAACTGCTGGATGGCGGCAAACGCGAACTGCGCCTCGAGATGTCTTGCGGCGAGAACCTGTCGGGCAACCGCGAGGAGTTGCGCAGTGCGTTCGGCAACCTGCTCAGCAACGCCATCCGCTACACGCCGGAAGGCGGGACTATCCTGCTACGCTGGGAGAAACGCGACAGCCATCCGGTGTTCGCGGTACAGGACAGCGGCATCGGCATCGCGCCGCAGCACATCCCGCGCCTGACCGAGCGTTTCTACCGCGTGGACCGCAGCCGTTCGCGCGAGACCGGCGGTACCGGGCTGGGGCTGGCGATTGTCAAACATGTCGCGATGCGCCATCAGGCCCGGCTGGATATCACAAGCGAAGAAGGCAAAGGCAGCACCTTCGCGCTGGCGTTTCCGGCCAGGCGCGCGATCCATCCGGGTTGAATTGAACCTGGAGCCGCAGTTGACCGCTCGATTTGTTACTCGACAGCACGATTTACTCTTTCAGCCGGTTGGTGAGTTCGCTACGTGGCGGATTGCACAGTTTTTGCGGCGCATGGTGGTGTTGCAACGCCTTGCCCTGCACCGCAAAAACAGCACACTCCACCACGTTCAACTACGGTTTCCAGGTTGAAAAAAGGCAGCCCGTTCTCAGATTGAAACCGCCGTGAAGCCGACGCGTTCGTAATCCAGGCCGTGCTCCACGCTGAACCCCATCTTGATCAGCTGTTTTTCCAGATTGGCATGCAACACCTCGACCACGCGGTTGGGCTGGAAATAGTCGCGCGGAACGACCAGGCTGGGCGGGGTGTTGAGCGCCGGCACGGCGTGCAACAGGAAGGCCGGGACGTATTTGTCCGGCACCGTGAGGTTGACGCCGGTCGCCTTGATGCTCACCGCCTCGGCCTGACCCTGCAGGTAACGCACGCCGATCTGCAATTGTCCGGCGCGCGTGACGTTCGCCCAGGCCGTGATGCCCAGCATGAAGGTCGCCGCATCGCTGGGGCGCAGGGCGATCAGCTGGTTGTAGCCCAGGCGTCCGCCGAAGGTATCCGCGCGCGTGAGCCGCGCGCCCATGATGCTTTCGTTGTCGAGATGCCAAGTCTCCAGCGGGAAACCCATTTCGAGCAGTTCCTTGTTGTGCGCATCCTGCAGCACCTGGCCAAAAGTCTCGATCTGCCGCCGCGCCGCGCTGCCTACTGACGTCTCCGGTGCGGGTTGTTTGAACGGCCTGCCGGACAGGTGCGCGTAGATGCTTTCCGGCTTGTAGCAGAGTTGCGCCTGCTGGGCGACCGGTTTGCGCTCGGTGGCGCGCGTGTTGCGGTCTTCGCACCAGCACTGGTGCAGGAAAGACAGGAACTCGATGCAGTCGTTGCTGGTGCTGTGGTCGCTCAGGTTGGCCTGGCGCGGGGTCTGGCCCTGCTGCAGCAGGATGGTCTTGACGCGCAGCAGCTTGGACAGCGGCACCATGGCCAGGTAGCGCATGGTTTCGTTATGGGTGACGGTCTTGACGGGTTGCAGCCCGCGCTTGCTGGCCAGGTCGATGGCGAGCGGCAGGGCGTCCCCCTTGCTGACGGTGTAGCTGCGCTCCACCGTGACCGTATTGCACCATTGCGCCAGCCAGCGATCCAGCAGATGCAACTGGGTGCGGGTCAGCTCGGCGGGACGCGCATAGCAGGCGAGCAGGGATTTGACATAGACGCCGAGGCAACTGCTGCGCGGCTGGATGGCGCTGAGCGGATCGGGTACCTCGGCCTGGTGCAGGCCGTGTTCTTCGGCAAAGGCATACAATTCATGCAACTGGTGCCACAGCTTGGCATCGAACTCGTAGCCGGTGCGCAGATGCTCGAATATCTCCAGGCCGCTGTACAGCAGGCAGCGCTGGCACAGCAAGGCCCCATGCCTGGCGAGTTGCTTGTCGCCGGCCATATAGCCTTGCAGGCAGCGCTGATAGCCCAGCACCATCGCCTGCCACAACTGCACCAGCGCGACGAACACCATCAGCTCGCTCTCGTTCAGCGGCAGCGGCTTGGCGATGAGTTTCTTGGCGTAATCGTCCTGCACATAGCCGACGGTCTCGCGCAGCAGTTCCAGCGTGTCAAGCCGCTCCTGGCCACGCATCGGATAGCGGTTGAGTTCATTGATCTGGGTGAGCAACAGGCTGTGCGCCAGCTGCAGATTGGTCAGTTGCAATTGCCCCAGCCATTGCGCGCAACTGGCCGCATCCTTGCAGAACGGATTGGCGCGGTCGTCGGTGGGTTCGAGCGGCAGGGTCAGCATGTTTGTTGTTTTGAGTATCAGCCCGATACTTCCATGAGGCATGCCCGCCCGTCAAGCGGCGGCAGCGTGAAGGATGGCGAGCCAGTGCCAAGCGCTGACCGAATGTCGTGCCTGCTCATAGCAGCACCCTCTCGATGCTGCCGTCATTGGCCTTGGCCACATAATCGGCCAGCCAGTTCTCGCCGAGCAGATGCCGGGCCATCTCGATCACGACGTAGTCCGAGGTGGTATCGCTGTCGTCGTTGTAGCGCGACAGCCCTTGCTGGCAGGACGGGCAGGCAGTGAGTATCTTTACCTCGCCCGCGAAGCCGTCGGCGCGCAACAGGGCCGCACCCTTGCGCATCTCCTCTTCCTTGCGGAAGCGCACCTGGGTGGCGATGTGCGGCTGCGACATGCCGAAGGTGCCCGCCTCGCCGCAACAGCGCTCGTTCAATGCGACCGGCACGCCCATCAGCTCGTTCACCACTTTCAGCGGCGGATGGGTCTTTATCGGCGAGTGGCACGGGTCGTGGTACATGAATCGGGTGCCTTCCACGTCCTGAAGCCTTACCCCTTTCTCCAATAGATACTCATGGATGTCGAGCAGGCGGCATCCCGGGAATATCTTGTCGAACTGGTATTGCAGCAACTGGTCCATGCAGGTGCCGCACGACACGATCACTGTTTTGATATCCAGATAGTTCAGCGTGTTGGCGACGCGGTGGAACAGCACGCGGTTGTCCATGGTGATTCTGCCGCCGATGTCTTCGCGCCCGGCAGAGGTCTGCGGATAGCCGCAGCACAGGTAACCGGGCGGCAGCACGGTGATCGCGCCGAGGTCGTACAGCATCGCCTGCGTTGCCAGGCTGACCTGGCTGAACAGGCGCTCCGAGCCGCAACCGGGGAAGTAGAACACCGCCTCGGCGTCTTCGCCGGCCTTGCGCGGGTCGCGGATCACCGGCACCACGGTAGCATCCTCGATGTCGAGCAGCGCGCGCGCAGTGCGGCTCGGCACCCCGGCGGGCAGCGGCTTGTTGATGAGGTGGATCACCTGCGCCTTGAGCGGCGGTTTGCCGACGGTGGCGGGCGGGTGGCGGGTCTGCTCGGTCAGTAGCCCTATGCCTTTGGCCATGCGGTACGCCATGCGCTGCCCGCGGTAGGCCCACTCGATCAGAACCTTGCGCACCAGCTTGATGGTGGCCGGGTCGGTGGCGTTGAGGAACAGCATCGAGGCGGCTGTCGCCGGATTGAACTTCTTCTTGCCCTGCTTGCGCAGGAAATTGCGCATCGCCACCGAGACGTCGCCGAAGTCGATATCCACCGGGCAGGGCGCCTTGCATTTGTGGCACACCGTGCAGTGATCGGCGACATCGCCGAACTCGGCGAAGTGCGCGACGGAAATGCCGCGCCGGGTCTGTTCCTCATACAGGAACGCCTCGATCAGCAGCGAGGCGGCGAGGATCTTGTTGCGCGGCGAATACAGCAGGTTGGCGCGCGGCACATGGGTATTGCAGGCCGGCTTGCACTTGCCGCAACGCAGGCAATCCTTGATCGAATCGGAGATGTCGCCGAGCTCGCTCTGTTCCAGGATCAGGCTCTCCAGTTCCATCAGGTTGAAGCTGGGAGTATAGGCGCGCTCCAGATTGCTGCCGGGCAACAGCTTGCCCTTGTTGAAGCGCCCGTCCGGATCGATCCTCTGCTTGTAGGCGATGAAGGGGGCGATCTCCTGCTGTTCCAGGTAATCGAATTTGGTGATGCCGATGCCGTGCTCGCCGGAGATCACGCCGCCCAGGTCGCGCGTCAGCCGCATGATGCGGTCTACCGCGCCGTAGGCCTGCTGCAGCATGGCGTAGTCGTCCGAGTTGACCGGGATGTTGGTGTGCACGTTGCCGTCGCCCGCATGCATGTGCAGCGCGACAAACACGCGGCTCTTCAGCACGCGGGCATGGATCGCCTCGCAGCGTTCGAGGATGGTTTGATAGGTGCGGCCACTGAACATCTGGCGCAGCGGCTCGCGCACCTCGCGCTTCCATGAGGCGCGCAGGGTATGGTCTTGCAGGGCGTGGAAGATAGAGCTGGTAGGCGGTAGCTCGTGGCTCGTAGCTTGAGGCGGGGTTGTGCTACCCGCTACCGGCAACCCGCTACAGGCTCCATCAAGATTCTCCAGCAACCAGGTCCAGCGGTTGCGCACCTCGGCGAGCAGTTGCTGTGCGTTCTGGCGACGGTTGCCCAGCAGTTCTTCATCGCCCAGTTGCGCATCGTCCTGGTAATAGAGCGGCAGTTCACCGACGAAAAACTCGTCCAGCGCATCCAGCAGTGCGAGTTTGTTGGAAAGCGACAGCTCGATGTTGATGCGCTCTATGCCGTCGCAATAATCGCCCATGCGCGGCAGCGGGATCACCACATCCTCGTTGACCTTGAACGCGTTGGTGTGGCGCGCGATGGCGGCGGTGCGCGCGCGGTCGAGCCAGAACTTCTTGCGCGCCTCGGCGGATACGGCGATGAAGCCTTCGCCGTGGCGCAGGTTGGCCAGCCGCACGATCTCCGAAGCGGCAGCGGCGACAGCGTCCGCATCGTCGCCGGCCACGTCCGCGACCAGCACCATCTTCGGGCGCGTGCCGCGTCTGGACTTGGTGGCATAGCCCACCGCCTTGAGATAGCGCTCGTCCAGATGTTCCAGCCCGGCGAGGAACACCGGGGAGGCGAAAGATGATTTGTTGTCAAATAATCCGGTGATCTCCACGATGGCGGGCACCGCCTCGCGTACCTGGCCGAAGAACTCCAGGCACACCGTGCGGGTGTGCGCGTGGGCGCGGTGCAGGACGAAGCGCGCCGAGGTGATGATGCCGTCGCAGCCCTCCTTCTGGATGCCGGGCAGGCCGGATAGGAACTTGTCGGTGACGTCCTTGCCCAGCCCGGCCTTGCGGAACGCGTTGCCGGGGATGGACAGGATCTCGGGTTCGCCGGCCGGTTGCCGGCACGCCGCATCGTGATAGCGCGCGATGCGGAACTTCGCGCTCTCCGCATCGTGGATCTTGCCGAGGTTGTGCTCCAGACGCTCGACCAGCATCCACAGGCCGTCCGGGGTCACCATCTTCCACGAGGCCAGATTGTCCAGCGCGGTGCCCCACAGCACGGCTTTCTTGCCGCCGGCGTTCATCGCCACGTTGCCGCCGATGCAGGAGGCGTCGGCCGAGGTGGGGTCGACCGCGAACACCAGTCCGTTATCGTCGGCGGCCTCCATCACCCGCCGCGTCACCACGCCCGCGCCGCAATGGATGGTGGCATAGGACTCGTGCAGCCCAGGCAACGTCAGCCGCTCGACCGGCGACAGGGCATCCAGTTTTTCGGTGTTGATCACGGCGGAATAGCGGTCGAGCGGAATGGCCCCGCCGGTATAGCCGGTGCCGCCGCCGCGCGGGATGATGGTCAGGCCGAGTTCGATACAGGCGCGCACCAGCGGTGCGACCTCGTCCTCGGCGTCCGGCGTCAGCACCACGAACGGATATTCCACGCGCCAGTCGGTCGCGTCCGTCACGTGCGACACGCGTGCCAGCCCGTCGAACTGGATATTGTCGCGGCGGGTGATGCGGCCCAGCACGCGCAACGCGCGCCTGCGTAACTGCAGGGTATGCTCGAATTCGTCGGCGAAGCGGTGGACTGCCGCGCTGGCCAGTTCGAGCAGGCGCTTTACCGCGTCGTTATGACTTTCCCTGGTATCGGACACGTCTTCGGCGGCCACGCGCCGTGCCTCGATGGCGTTCAGGCGGTGATGCAGCGCGCCGATCAGCGCCTCGCGCCGCTTGCGGTTGGCGAGCAGGTCATCTTCCAGATACGGGTTGCGTATCAGCACCCAGATATCGCCCAGCACCTCGTACAGCATCTGCGCCGAGCGACCGGTGCGGCGTTGTTCGCGCAGCGTGTTGATGATGTCCCACGCTTCAGCACCGAGGATGCGCAAGATGATCTCGCGGTCGGAGAATGACGTGTAATTGTATGGGATTTCGCGGAGCCGAGCGTTCATGCCGGTAGCCTTGGTTTCGGGGCGTTCATTCTACCGTATCGCGCGCCATCGCTCGACCCCGACGGCGTTGCGGATAGAATGTGCATCATGAAATCGGTGAACTCTTGCAACCGGGTGTTTTTCGCGCTCTGGCCGGATGACGCTGAGCGCGCCGCGCTGGCGGCGTGGCAGGAGCCGTTGCGCGAACTGTGCGGCGGGCGCGCGATGCGCCCCGATACGCTGCATACCACGCTGGTGTTCCTCGGCGAGATGCCCGTGCAGCGGCTGGAACCATTGCAGTTGGCGGCGCAGGAAGTGGCATTCGGGCCGTTCGAGCTGCGCTTCGACGGCGCGCGTTACTGGGGCCACAATCATGTCGTGTTCGCCGCGCCGGGTGCCGTTCCCGCAGCGCTGCATGCGCTGGTGCACAGTCTGGAACAGCGGCTGGCGGTGCACCGCTTCCGTTTCGAGCGGCGAATCTACAAACCCCATGTCACGCTGCTGCGCCATGCGCAATGGGGCGACACCCCCTTGCCGGAGCTGCCGCCCGCCGTCTGGCAGGCGCGGGATTTCGTGCTGGTGCGCTCGCTGCGCGACGAACAGGGCGCGCGCTACGAAGTGCTGGCGAAATTTCCCGCCAAATGATATGGTTTTTCATGACCGATGGCCGGACCTGCTCCGGGATTGCAGCAAAAACCATTACATCATCGGCATGACTGGAGGAAGTAATGAAACAGGCAAAACAGTCCAGTGCTCTGCGCCGGACGTGCGGCAATTGCGACTGGACGCTCAGGAGCAAGAGCGATGCGAATCAAGTGGTCTGTGTCGCGCATCTGAAGATCATGCCGGTCGATCATTCCGGCGAATGCGATCATTACCGTCAGACCGCAACCTGCTACCGGACGCAGCACAAAAAGTGAACCCCGTTTCAGGTTCAATCCTCCTGCCGGATTGTGATCCGCTCCAGGCATAGCGCCGCCGCGGCAAAACCCATCGCCGCCGTCACCGTCACCGCCGAACCATAACCCGCACAACTCAGGTCTCCCGTGGTGCAGCTCGTCCCTTTGCGCGCGGGTTGCTCCAGATACACGCAGACGGCGCCGAACTTGCCGTTCTTCCTCGGCAACAGGCGGTGTTCCTTGCGCAGCAAATTTCTCACCCGCGCCAGCAACGCATCGTGCGTCACCTGCCCGATGTCCGCCGCGCGCAGACTGAGCGGATCATCCTTCCCGCCTGCCGCGCCGCACACCACCAGCGGAATCTTGTTGTAGCGGGCATGCGCGATCAGGGCGGCTTTCACCCGCGCCTCGTCGCAGGCGTCGATGACGGCATCGAACGCGCCCGGGGCGATCAGTTGCGGCAGGTTCTCCAGCGTCAGGAAATCCTCGATGGCATGCACCCGGCAAGCGGGATTGATGTCGCGGATGCGCGCCTGTAGCGCCAGCACCTTGGCCTCGCCCAGCGTGCTGTCCAGCGCCTGGATCTGCCGGTTCACGTTGGACACGGCGATCTGGTCGAAGTCGATCAGCGTGAGGTTGCCGACGCCGCTGCGCGCCAGCGCCTCGACCGCCCAGGAACCGACTCCGCCCACCCCCACCACCGCCACGCGGCCGCGATGCAGCGCGATGCGGGCGCCCTCGCCATACAGGCGGTCGATGCCGCCGAAGCGGCGTTCATGGGTGTCGTCGAGTGGATGCAGAGGCATGGTGTCAGTCGGGCGCAAAGAGTCGTGGAAGCACGGATGATGCATTCTGTGTGGTGATGCGCGCAATCTCTTGCGGCGGTACACCGCGCAACTCCGCCAGCGTCTGCGCGATGCGCGGCAGGTATTCCGGCTTGTTCGGCGCGCCGCGCGGCAGGAATGCCGGAGGCAGGTCCGGCGCGTCGGTCTCCAGCACGATGGTCTCCAACGGCAGGGTCGCGGCGAGGTCGCGCAAGTGTGTGGCGCGCGGCCAGGTCATCGCGCCGCCGAAGCCGAGCTTGAAACCGAGCTTGATGAACTCCTCCGCCTGCCGGCGGCTGCCGTTGAAGGCATGGGCGATGCCGCCCCTCACCCTGTGCAGGCGCAGGTGCTTGAGGATGATGTCCTGCGCGCGGCGGATGTGCAGCAGCACCGGCAGGTCGAACTCGCGTGCCAGCTTGAGTTGTTCGACGAAGAAGTGCTCCTGGCGCGCCTGCGCGTAATTGGCGATGAAGAAATCCATGCCGATCTCGCCGATCGCCACCGGGCGGTGGTCGCGCAGATAGTTGCGCAACACCGTCAGATCATCCGGCATGGCGCTGTCGACAAACATCGGATGGATGCCGTAGGCCGGCGCGCAGCCTGGGTGCAGCGCGCACAGCTTGCGCACGGCCTCGAAGTTGTTGCGATTCACCGCGGGCACGACGATGCGGTCCACGCCCGCTGCTGCGGCAGCGCGCACGATGTCGGCCTGCGCGCTGCCGAATTCGGCGGCGTCGAGATGGCAGTGGGTGTCTATTAACATATCGTTCCAATCTCATCGTTGTAGGAGCGGCGGCAGCCGCGAAAATACGGTAGCGCGGCGGGAATCTCGCGCCTTCCGGCGCTCCTACAGCGTCAGCACGATCTTGCCGGTCATGCCGCCCGCCTCGATCATGCGGTGCGCCTCGGCGGCCTGCTCCAGCGGCAGCTTTTTCGTCACCAGCACGCCCAGACGTCCCGCCTCGACCAGTTGCGCGCCCTGTTCCAGTATCTTGCGCTGGCGCACACGCTCCTCGTGCAGATTCATCACCTGCGGCGTGAGCATCAGTTCGAAACACAACGACAGGTTGCGCAGCCGTGCCTTCTGCACATCGTCCTGCGTCAGCGCGGTGGCGAGCAGGCTGACCACCTTGCCGCCGATGCGCGCGGCATCGAGCGAGCGCAAGAAAGTGTCGCCGCCCACGGTATCGAACACCACGTCCGCTCCCTTGCTTTCCGTCCAGTCCAGCACCTCCTGCACGAAATCCTGCGCGTGATAATCGACGATCTTCTCCGCGCCCAGACCGTGCACCAGCCCGACCTTGCGGTCGCATCCGACTGTCACCGCGATGTGCGCGCCGAGATGATGCGCGAGTTGCAGCGCGACATGCCCGACACCGCCGGCGGCGGCATGGATGAGTATCGTCTGCCCGGCTTGCAGGCCGGCGCGTTCGACCAATGCCTCCCACGCGGTGATCAGCACCAGCGGCAGCGCGGCGCTGTCCTGCAACGACAGGTTGGCAGGCTTCGCGGCGCAGTAATCCTCGTGCAGCGTGGTGTATTCGGCGTAGCAGCCCGGCTCGTCGCCGATGCCGCCGTTGCAGAAATACACTTCGTCGTTGACCCTGAAGCGCGTCACCTGTGCGCCCGCCGCCGTCACGATGCCCGCGCCGTCGCAGCCGAGGATGGCCGGCAGCTTGTCGGGATGATAGGCCGGCCTGGCGCGCAGCTTGGTGTCGAGCGGATTCACCCCGGCGGCGGCGAGCTTCACCAGCAGATGGTGCGGCGACGGCAGTTCCGGTTGCGGCACGTCATGCAGTTGCAAGACTTCGACGCCGCCTGCGGCGGTGGCGAGGATGGCTTTCATCTATGATTCTCCGTGTCCGTCATTATTCCGGCGCAGGCCGGAATGACGGGTTATCGTCAATGGGCCGTATGTTAAACTTCGCGCACTCTTTTAGCGAGGCCACAGCCATGTCTGGAAACACTTTCGGTAAGCTGTTCACCGTCACTTCCTTCGGCGAATCGCACGGCGCGGCCATCGGCTGCATCGTCGACGGCTGCCCGCCGGGGATGGAATTGAGCGCCGCCTGCATCCAGCCCGACCTCGACCGGCGCAAGCCCGGCACCTCGCGCCATGTCACGCAGCGTCAGGAGTCGGACACGGTGGAGATACTCTCCGGCGTGTTCGAAGGCAAGACCACCGGCACCCCCATCGCGCTACTGATTCGCAACGAAGACCAGCGCAGCAAGGACTACGGCAACATCGCCGACACCTTCCGCCCCGGCCACGCCGACTACACCTACTGGCAGAAATACGGCATTCGCGACCATCGCGGCGGCGGACGCGCCTCGGCGCGCGAGACCGCGGCGCGCGTGGCGGCGGGCGCCATCGCCAAGAAATGGCTGCACGAACAATACGGCGTGTACGTGCAAGGCTATCTCGCGCAACTCGGCGAGATCGTGATCCCGTTCAAGAGCTGGGGCGACGTGACCGCCGACGGCAACAGCTTCTTCGTCGCCGACGCCAGCTATGTCGGCCAGTTGGAAGACTACATGGACGCGCTGCGCAAATCCGGCGACTCCATCGGCGCCAAGCTCGCCGTGGTGGCGCACAACGTCCCGGTGGGCTGGGGCGAGCCGGTGTTCGACCGGCTGGACGCCGACATCGCCCATGCGCTGATGGGTATCAACGCGGTCAAGGGTGTGGAGATCGGCGCGGGCTTCGGCTGCGTCACGCAAAAAGGCAGCGAGCACGGCGACGAACTCACGCCGCAGGGCTTCTTATCGAACAACGCGGGCGGCATCCTCGGCGGCATCTCCACCGGGCAGGACATCGTCGCGCATTACGCGATCAAGCCGACTTCGAGCATTCGCATTGAACGCAACTCGATCAACAAGGCGGGGGAGGCGGTGAAGGTTTCTACCGAGGGCAGGCATGATCCCTGTGTGGGGATACGCGCTACGCCGATTGCGGAGGCGATGGTGGCGCTGGTGTTGATTGATCATGCTCTGCGCAATCGGGGGCAGTGTGGGGATGTGGTTTGTGAGACGCCAAAACTGCGTTGAGCCCCACTTTAGATATGGCTGATCTTCAGGAGAGCGCGCAGCTAAACGAGCTATACCGGCTTTACGGAATAGCTGCTCACAATTGCAGCAATATCGAATACCGAATCGTGTATCTGCTATTGGGTCCGAAATGGAAGCAAACAGCTAACCTCAACTCGGAAATAGTAGTGGAAATTTACGATAAGCTTCAGCGCCTACCTTTGGGCGTCTTGCTCAAGGAGTACAAGCAACACTTCATTTTTTCTGATAAGCAACGTGAGCTAATGGATTCTGTGCTAGAAAAACGAAACTATCTGATGCACCGTTTTTTCGGTGCGTATGGAAAGAAGATGCACGACCCAAGGGTGCAAGAACAAATGATCTCTGAATTGAAAGATCTCACGTCCATCTTTCAGTCGGTATCGCGATCACTAGATCCGGAGACATGGAAGCAAGCGTAGGATGGGTTGAACCCTTCGACTGCGCTCAGGATAAACTCTGCGATATCCATCAAAATCGCCGGGGGTTGCCCGGCAGCAAGTTCCTTTCTTTTGCTTCGCCAAAAGAAAGGAACCAAAGAAAAGGCGACCCTGGTTTGCCGCCCCTGCGGGGTGCCCTCGATCAGATGCAAACGAGCGGGGCTGCGCAACTCGCACGATCCGCTACGCGGCCACGTGCTCAAACAGTGCTCGCCTAACATCACCGCTCGTTTGCATCTGATCGAGGCGGCGCTCAAGGGAAGGTAAGTCAAAGGCGGTTTTGTGTGCGCTGCGCGCACGTTTTTTTGTGTTGGTGAGGCGGGCGTGCCCGCCTCACTGGTTTTGGATTTTGGGGTTCGGGTTTCGGCTTATGACTTTCCTCCCCTGTGCGCCGCCGAGTAGCGCAGGCTGGTCAGGGGATGTCGGCGAGGACTGTCTGAGCGCGTAGCGCGAGTTCCGCAGCCGCCTGACCAGTCGAGCAACGCAGGGA
>Ga0209211_10005653_pt1 | contig 18564 bp, 23 predicted proteins | sample RifGroA2_FD_183992 | JGI IMG/M metagenome (GOLD analysis project Ga0209211, IMG submission 183992) | Groundwater microbial communities from Rifle, Colorado, USA - Groundwater A2 (SPAdes) (version 2) | ecosystem: Environmental > Aquatic > Deep subsurface > Groundwater | place: Rifle, Colorado... | reverse complement strand
GTTAACATGCAGTGCACAAGGAAGTAATATTACCCAGATTGTTTCCTTGTAGCACTATAACAGCAACGAGGGCTTCAGCATGCGGAGTCAACTAGGCATGTATGTTTAAATAATTTCTAATTATACTTTTAAGTGTCGCAAGAACCAAAAAAACAAATTTCTATCATTGCAAAACCCACTAATGACTGTAATCTAGCATGTACGTATTGCTATATTGACCCAAAATCAGAAAGGGGTGAAATGGACGAAACGACGTTGTGGAACATGACGTCTAAATCTCTTCAATCATATGATAGTGTAGAGTTTATTTGGCATGGCGGTGAGCCTTTATTGATGCCTCTAGGTTTCTATGCAAAAGCTGTTGAATTTCAACAGATGCATTCAGATAAACAAGTTAGAAATGGCTTCCAGACCAACGGTACTCTTGTAACTGATGATGTTTTAGATTTTTGTGAAAGATATGATTTTAAAATTGGATTCAGTCTTGACGGACCAGAATGTGTAAATAACGGAACGAGATGTTTTCCGAATGGTCAGGGCGCTTTTGAACAAACAATAGGTGCAGTCAGGAAAGCAAAACAGAGGGGTTTAGGAAGCGGTATAATCGTAGTCGTAAGCAAATTAAATAAGGATAAACTCGGAGAAATTTATGACTTCGCAAAATCCGAGGGGTTGGGCCTAAAATTAAATCCTCTTATAAAATCTGGTAGAGCCTTGAAAGCTTATGGAGATTTAGGACTCGAACCTCAAGAATATGGAAGAATTATGATAGACCTTTTTGACAGATGGTTTTATGACACATCAGCAATAGGAATAGAAACATTTGAAGAACTAATGGGAAATCTTTTAACTGGAATTCCTTTTGGCTGTAACTATTCACAATCATGTCAAAACAGCTTTATTTCTGTTGGTGTCCGGGGGGATATATATCCGTGCACTAGATTCGATGGAGCTTGCGAATTCAAATTAGGCAATATTAATACCGATGACTTGAACGGTGTATTGGAATCTGAGAAAAGGCAATGGTTAAGAGACAGAGTTTTGAGGGTTAAAGAATGTCTTCCATGTGATTATAGGCAAGTTTGCAATTCGGGTTGCATGCATGGCGCGTATATGCAAACAGGAGACATTGATAGACGAGATTATTATTGTGCAGGTTACAAAATGTTGTTTTCTCATATTACACAAAGAGTCGAAGCCGAATTAACAAAAGCGGAGGTGAAACAATATGCCGTATGAATTTCCAAGACTGGTAAGTTATAAACAAATGACATTTGACCCAGAAAAAATCGAAAACCCGGTACTGGCAAGAGTAATAAGAGAGCGTCTTTGCGAATATCCAAAATTCTTGCATCGATGGGGCGACAACAGATGGGCCGACAGACATATCGACAGTAACTTTTAGGGTCAATATCTTATGTTGTATAAACTCCATGTAAGGACGTTTGTACATCTAGTGTAGGCGTGTATATCTATTATATGACGTCCTCTCTGGGCTAAAGCCCAGAGTATCGTGTCATGCTGGTCTGGACGTACGACCTATGCTTTCTGATGTAGTTCTCAACAACCTCTTGTTGGACATCGCTGACTGATCGAAAAATTTTGCCGATGCTCCAAAAATGTCCTTTTGGATACCTCTTGCGAAAATTTGGGAAAGCTCTGAAAAGCAGGTATGCACTGAAGCCTTTGAGCTTTCCAAAAGCGTCTGATACGCTCATTGTCGGCGGCACATCAACCTCTGCGTGTACATGATCGTCGTCGACAACAAGTTCGCGAATTCCTATCCCGTGCCGCTTCGCGGCTTCCTGAATGAAGACCTCACACAAGCTTTTTACGTGTTCGCTCCTAAGTGTCTGGTAGCGGTATTTGGTGCACCAGATGAAATGGTATGTACTTTGTCCAAAGCCGTGGCTAAACGAATCCATACTGATTTGCTCCTGGAGGTTGCACTATACGGGTGAGCTATAACTCATCCAGCAACCTCCATTTTTTATTTGTACTAAACGATAGAAGAAGTTGACCGATTCATCTCACGGGCTGAAGCCCGTAGAACTCTCGGTCTCGGAATTAGATAAAACACAGGTTCTCAGGATATTTCCTCATTTCAACAGAGGGCTAAGATCATATCCCACTAAATCTTTTGTTTGGTATTCTTGTTTATAGTGAACCCAGAAAAGAACTTGGACATGAATTCTGGGTTCACATATAGTTCCTAAGGAAATCACATCTTCCTTATATCCCACGACTAAAGTCGTGTGTTTTCAATGAATCTAAGATAATATCCAGAATGTTTCCTTGGAGAACTATAATGTCACAATGAATTTTTCTCGTAAAACATCATATGTACCATCTGTTTACTCCTGATTTTGTACCTACTGAGATAGGATCTAATTTTGTGAATTTTGAATGGATTTATAAAATATAACATACATCAAAATCGTATGCAAATAAAAGTAGTATTAAACAGGAATGTAGCCTTTTCGGGATATTTGCGACACATTCTGAATTTAGAAAGATGGCCATGGATTAAAAGAGGTCCTCTCAAAAATGTGCCAAAAGAATTGGCACAAAGGGCTATAAAGTTCTCAGAACCTGTTAGATTTTCTTTTGAAAGGCATCCGATGTTAGATATTGAAAGTTTTAATAAAGAATTCAGAAATATTTTGAACGAAGCAGAAAAGTTACATAATAAAGAATGGAAAAAACATCAAGATGAGCTTGAAACTGTTTCTACCGATATTGAAAATTTGTGCAATATATATAGGGATTTTATTCTTGACTCAGTTGTAGAAGTTACTGGAATAAATTGGCCCGTAAAAGAAGTCTGGTTAATTCCATCTATTTATTCTGGCGGATCGGTTGTGGATAATAAAATATTTATTGGATTTGAAAATAGATTGAAAAAAACTTATCTTACACTTATAATTCATGAACTAATTCATATTAACACTGATAGTCACTTTAGAAAAAATATCGAGAATAATATTAGATTGCGAGCGGATTCGAATGAAATTGCAACATGTTTGCTTACAGACAAGATTATCGAAAAACTAAATAATAAATTCAGATTAAATATACAGCCGCAGAAATTTCATTCTTATTATGCTAAACTCATCAAACATTATGAAAAAGACCTTAACAATATCGGAAAAACAAAAAGAAGTTACAAATCACTGGTCTTTGCTATTGATAGATTTTTGAAAGACAAAAATTATAGTGGATATTATACTAAATTTTACAAATAAGTATCTACGGGATGACCTCCTTCCACGACTAACTCGAAGTCGTGGGTTTGCAAGGATGACTTTGAGTCATCCCGCACAGAAGGAACGAAGTTCCTTCTTGTGTTGGAAGATGGGATCCAGATGAACATTCCTCATTATGCTCCTTTTATTTTTTTCAGGATTTTCTGCTTCGCAAGCTTCAGCTGCCTCGGGTTCATGCCGAAATAATCCGGCTCCTTGAACGCTTTCACTATTGACGCGAGTCTTTTGAGAAATTCATCGCTGTCCTTGCCGAGCAGCTTCGCGTATTTCCTGAAATTTATGTCGCATTTCAGCAGCATGCCGAATATGTCTATCCTGTCCTTCTCGCCCTTCTCGCTCTCTCTTCTGGCAAGCTCGGCGGTTTGTTTCAGCGCCAGAAGAAACTCAGGCTTCGCCACGTCAAACCCCTCGATCTTTGTCGCCTCCATCTTTTCCAGCAGCGGCAACTGCGAGTAATGATTGACATAAATATCGATGTCTATTTCATCTATTTTTATTTCATATTTCCTCATCATATCATTTTTTCTGAGATCGTAGGTTTTCTTGAGCAGCGAAAGCGTCTTTATGTCGACTATTATGTCTATATCTTTCGATTTCTGGGACCTGGTCCAGAGATAAACAGCCCAACCTCCTATCAGCACGAACGGAAACTTTCCTTTCATTCCCTGAAGCAGCTTCCAGCTTTTCTCCGTCTGTATGTCATGCCAATACGGCGAGGAAGAACTTCCTAGCGTATGCATCCGGTCTTTGCTATATTCCACTTATTCTCGCCTCCGTTGCCGCCAGAAAATCCTTTGCATACCACTCTCTCATGTTCCACAGGTCAACGAATATGTTTGCGATGGTCATTTTACCCTGACCCGACAGGACAAAGAGGTTTGGCTTGTTTTTCGACGGCAGAAATCTTTTTTTTACTTTTTCCGGATCGCCGTATACATAGACTTCCGAGTAGTCAGCGGGCACGTCCTTGAATTTTATCTTGTATGCGCTGTAGGCTGCGTATACGACGCCCGGCGGCATGTTTTTTTCTATCTCCGCGGCAGTCGCATCCACTCTTGTGGCATAAGCTATGTCTTTCCCCACGTTGCGTATGCTCGCCCAATAATAGAGTATCTTCTTTGCGTCGACAATGTCAAAGCTCCTAAGTTTCACTTTGACAGCGTTCATTTTTCTGAGATGATTAATGGCAGCATTGACTGTGCTTAAAGATATGGAACGCGCTTTCGCTATCTCTGCCTGTGTCATAGCAGTTCTCTTCTTTTCCATTGCCTGCTCCAGGATGTAGCTGTAGACGAGCTCTATTTTCTTCATGAAATCACTTTCTGTTTTTGTCTATTGAACTATTTAAATCTTTCGATATTTATCGAAATATATAAGAATATGTAGTTATAGACCTTATTATACGTCTGGCGGTAGGTAAAAATTCCTAAATACCATTATTTAACAAATTCAAGAGGCTTTTCTATAATTGCCCGCGCTGGCAGTCCCCTGATTTTCATCCTAAGACCTCTATGACCTGACGTCATTGGAAATAAAACTTCGCGGTCTCGTTTTCTATAGAAGCAGAGTATTTGTTCGCCCTGAATTTCGTCGCCTAAATTTCTCAAAATCATTTTATTCTGCCTTCTTTGATTAGTTCTTTAACTATATTCAGAACAATGTCGAAATCCAGCTGCAATGCATCTGCAATATCGCTCGGGTATGATTTTTTGTTATTTTTGAGGTACTCAATAATTTCTTTTTTCGCCTTGTCTGTGCTTACATCACGAACATTTATCACTCTAATTGATTCAAGTTTCTCCCTCACTGACATTCTGACAAAATCTGCTGTGTTCATGTAAAATCCTTCTTCCACTAATTTTTCTATCTCTTCCAATTCCCTTGAGCCTAGTCTTGCTGAGACAAGCTCACTCTCTTTTTGTTTCTGCATTTTAATCACTTTGTATTCTATATATGACAAGATTTAAATAGACATCAATAGAATTCAGAGAAACAGAGGCCCGATTACAAAAGTATTTCTGACTCTTCGAATATTTTTCTGGGCGATCTTTTCAAAATCTCATTCCAGTCAACTTTATTGAGCTTTTTTAGGAAATTCCCGACTATGAAATAGCCTATTGTGTAGCCTGCCCAGAGCGGGTATTTGCCGGCGCCGTAAAATACTTCTCTTCTGACGTTTTCATCGACAGAACCCAGCTTATCCCCGATTTCGCTGAAAATTTCCTTCGCTTCTTCTTCCGTCAAGGCCTTAACCCAGGGTGCTTTATCCCCGCCTATAACAGACTCGCGAAAATGCTCTGCAACGCCGTCGAAGATGAGCTGGTCAAGTATAGTTTCCATTTTATTATAGTTTTGAGCGACAGCATGGGCAAATTCATGGCATATCGTGCTTCTTAGGGCGGTATCCCAGCCGTCTACCGGGTTTATGTAAACCAGGATTGTATTCCTCCAAAAACTATATCCTGCAACACCGTTCATTCTTTCTTTTACAAAAGTATCGAATGTCGGGAATACGAATATGTGAAGCGGTTTTGGTGCACTGACCGCAGAAAAGCATTTCTTAACAGTCTCTTCTATAGCTATCTTGGTTTTATCTTCGCTGATTGGTCCAATATCATTAATTTCACCTATTGCCCATTTCAGATGTGCCCGAAGACCGTCTTTATGGCTGCATCCGGCAAAACCTATATCTGGATCATCAGGAATTTGATCTAGTATCCAGTCAACAAGTTTCCCTTTTTTCGTGTCGAAATCGGTGAATAAGCTAAGGTATGCAAGAATTTTTTCACTATCCCGAATCTCGTGTGGCTTCATCATCATCTAATTTACTTTTACCTGTACCAAATACATAAAGTGGTATCTCGTCTTCTGTCAAATCAAGTATCTCACTGACAGCATCATTCACAAAACCGCCTATCGGACAGCATCCAATGTCGTATTTTGCGCATGCAAGCTGAATATTTTGTCCAATATGTCCGGCTTCTATAAGAGAGTATGGGTATGCTTTATTGCCATATTTTACTTCTGATCTTGCCAGTACAGCTGTAAGCACAAGTGCTGCTGCTGTATTTGAAAGATATGGCGATACTATTTCCGTTTCACGGTCCCTTAGATCCTGTTCGAGCAAAATCTCAAGTCTATGTCTCGGCATGTCGTAATGATACGCTCCTCTTTCAAGACCGTCTACATTGAATACAATTGGATAAATTTCAATAGGGAATCTGGCTCCTGCCGATGGGTAAGTTCTTTTTTCGGGGTCACGTACTCTGTCGACGATCCGGCAGGTGAAAAGGATTCTTGAAAGCTCGTCTAGGCTTACCGGTATGTCAGCAAAACTCCTTTCAGAATGGCGCCCTTCAAGCAGGGTATCGAATTCTCCGCATGGAGTTACATCCGGCAGTTCTACGCTGGGAAATCTTGGATATTCCTTGTAGAATACTTGAGTATAAGTCACGGGAGGGTCTACTACATCTGTTGCTGCTCCGGCTGCTCGTGTGAGCTTCACGCCCCTGTAGAATCTCTCTATGTGTTTATTTTTCATATTAAGTCAGCGGGTGTGGTTTTAATTTTGAATCGTCCGGTATGGATCCATGATGAACGCTATATAGAGCTTTTGCTTGCTCGCCTAGGTAAAGTGGGTGCAGCTCTGGTATTACGACTTTCAAGACATGAAAGCCTGCATGTTTTATTTCTGGAAGAGTTATATCAGCTACGTAAAGATGAAATCCTCTTTGATGAAGCCTGTCAAGTGCCTCTTTGCGCGCAGTAGCCTCCTTTGTTAACTTGCGAAACTCAACGGTTTCATGATCATTTAGCCAAAACCCAATATCTTCTATCCTTTCGCGAGGATACCAGTAAAATAATCTATGTCTGAGTGTTGTTATCTCATCTTCGCCAGGAAGACCGCCAGGAAATTCCACATTTTTCATCAATCTCGCATATCCTCTGCACTGGATTGATTCTAAAATAGACGATAATACGGCATCGCTGTAATTGAACGCCGCCTTACTGCCCACCGATACAGCAGGACCAATTTCAGTTCTGTCTAAGATTACTGTCATTACTGTAGGTACCCCCAGATCATTTGTAACGACAAAAGGATAGACTTCCAGATGATATCTTCTCAGGTAGTTCATTAAGTCATCAATTTCCCCGTGGAAACCGGTGACTCTAGACAACTTTTTTCTGGTTAAGTAAGAATGTATGCAGGCGTCTCTTTCTAACGCCTCTAAAAGGCCGCTGTCAAATGCCCTACTTTCATCTACATGTCCCAGTGCAGCTCCGGTGCTTATTGATTCTCTCAGAATTTGATAGTCGTCTGGGACACCTGCTAAGTAAATTACTTGCGCAGGCACCATGATCTCACTATCTTTAAAATAGTCATGGCACTTGAGCCACCTATAAGCTTTTTTTCTAACATTATCTGAAAACGCTTCCCTATTTCCAACCTGCTCTTCGGAATAGCAAGAAAAAGTCCCGGGATCGGCGAATTCTCCGTTATCGGCGAACATATATGGGCCCGATAAGAGATCTGGTCGTGGGTTAAAAAGACATAACCTTTCCAAAAATTCGGCTATAGATTTCGTTTTTGCATGCAATCTGCTAGGGTGCGTCCCCTGACCTACTACATCTTCAGTATCGTATCTACCATAACATTCGTTAGAGGGGAAACAGGTATAGACAGGTATCTTAGGCTCATCTGTGATATCAATGCTATACGGTTCACCAGAAAGTCCTGTCGAACTTAACAAGTGAAATGTATTAGCAAGATCCACAGATATAGCATATCAGAAAAATATTTATATGACTGACAACCTATACCAAAGACCAATCCATCAGAAGCCGATTATTGATGGTCCTTATTCTTTATTAATCTTTCGAATCGCATGGATCGCTGTAACCAGCTAAATTTTGTCTGCTAGTTGCTCTGCTTTGACCACTGGCACCGCCGCCTCCGCCGCTGTTACTGCTGCTACTGTTTCCGCCGCTATGGTTGCTTGTTACGGGTTTGTACAAGCCGTTGGCTATGACGTATGGGGCGTTCTCAATTCCAGGACTCTGCCTCAATAACTCTTCTTGAAATCTTCTCATCCGTGAAGATTGGTATGTTTGCATTACTATTCAGTGGAACGTAGAACATAAAAAACCATATTTAGTTATAGTAGTGCTACTTTATAATAACAATATACACAAATTATCCGGTCAGAAACAGCGGCCCGATAATATTGAAGATCAGAACAAGGAGCATGAACACAGAAACTGTCCGCACTATCACTTTCTTGTGCCTGCTTCCCGAGACAAGCTCCTCGAATATCAGACCGCCGTCCAGCGGCTTTATCGGGAGCAGGTTTACAAGCCCTATGCCGAAGGAAAAGAGGAATATCCAGAACAGGAGCACAGAAATTATCGCATAAGCCTGAAGGCTCATGTTCAGCTCGACAGACTCGCCGAGGACGCCGACGCCCAGAAACGCCTTGCCATTTTCGCCTGAGCCGAGCACCACAGTCTTCGCAGTAACATTATCCCTGTTTATTACGCCCTGAGGGAAAAAGCCCGACACGTAATAGGTTTCCGCGGTGCTGACACTGATTGCATCGCCCGGATTGTATTTCGAAAGCTCTGAGGAGAGCTGCGCATGGGTCCGGATAGAAATATCATTGATGGCGATTATCGAGCCGCTGAGGCTGGCATTGTATGCAGACCCGTCCTTGATTGGCGTGAATGCAACTCCGCTGGGCATGATGACTGATGAGGCGCTCATGGCAAAAATTGCGGCGAACGCAACAAGAAGCACGATTGCGGCGACTATCATGTTGGCGAAGCTGCCAGCCGCATAGACGCGAAGCTTTGTCGCGCGCTTCGTCTTTGCCAGCTGTTTCTCGTCAGGCTCGACGAACGCCCCCGGTATGACTATCAGCAGCAGCCACCCGACTGATTTTATCCGCACCTTGTCAATCCTGCACATGATGCCGTGCATGAACTCATGCGGTATTATTACGAACGCGATGCCAATGACCCATATCCACCACGGCACGACAAAAACTCCCGGCGCGTTCACGGGCGTGCTGACAGGTCCCGGGAGCAGCAGCTTCACTCCGCCTTCCGCGCCGCTAAGGACTGCATAAGCCTGGCTTATCAGGAGAAGCGAGCCAAGCACCATGAAAACAATCCCAAGGGCAATGCCCACATATGACATCTTCCTCCAAAAGCCCCGGTGCCTGACGGCTACCCTGTCAATGAAGCTGCGCCCCTTCTGCGTGCGTCTTATGAATATGATGCCTTCAAGCTTGACGCTGCGGCGGTCGCTGTATATCAGCAGGGCGATTGCAACTATGAAGCCCGCGAAGAGCGCGATGTCCGCTGAAATTGCAAAGGACAATGCTGCCGCCACGATCACGCCGATTATTATCGAAATCGCGGCAGAAGATTTTTTCATTGGTATAATTCTCAATGAATGCTTATTAAGCGTTTGTTTTGCTGCGGGCGGGTATTTTAACAATTTTAAACTTAGTTATCCAAGGATTAGATGGTTATATATGATTGAAATAAAATGCACGTGCAAGATGAAAAGGCAGCCAGAAGGGCTCGCTTTGATGATACCTGATAAAATATCAAAAAAGTATGACTTTAAAGAAGGGGAAAACATCAGATTTGTAATTACAAAAATTCATAGATGAGTTTAAATGAGCGAATCTAATTTCTGGGCAGACCAGGTTGCAAAACAGGTCGTTGAGCGTGAAAAACAGCTCAACCGAACGCATACTTTCCGCACCGAGATGGGTCTCGGCGCCTCGGGCATCCCTCACGTCGGCTCTGCCGGGGACGGCATTCGTTCTTACGTTGTTAACCTTGCTTTGAGGGAGCTCGGAGTAAAGAGCGAATTCATAGCGTTCAGCGACGACAAGGACGGCTTGAGGAAGGTGCCAGCCGGATTTCCGGAGGCAATGGAAAAGGACATTGGAAAGCCAGTCTCAAGCATAGACGACCCGTTCGGATGCCACGACACCATGGCATCGCACATATCAGCCCTGCTCACTGACGCCTTCGAGAAGATAGGCGTGGAGTTCAGGCTGCTTCGTGCGCACGAGGAGTATGCAAAAGGCACGCTTGATAAGCAGATCGTCATCGCGCTGAAAAACGCGAAGCGCTGCGGCGAAATCATACGCGAGATAACCGGGCAGGAAAAATACCTTACCCAGCTGCCTTACATAGCGGTGTGCTCAGAATGCGGACGGCTGTACACGACGCGCGTGTATCGCTTTGACGAGGATGGCACGATTCATTACAAGTGCGACCAAAATTTTTCCGGGAAAAATTCCAATACAGGAAAAATTTTGGAAATAGAAGGCTGCGGGCATGACGGCGTCTGCGGGATACGCGACGGCAAGCTGGCATGGAAGGTCGAGTTCGCCGCGAGATGGACTGCGCTGAAAATCAACTACGAGGCATTCGGGAAGGATATACTTGACAGCGTGCGGTGCAATGACAAGATCAGCAGCGAGATTTTCGGCTGGGAGCCGCCTGTTCATTCTTTTTATGAGCTGTTTACGGAGAGGTCAGGAAAAAAGATAAGCAAGAGCGCCGGCAACGTCTTCACGCCGGCGAGATGGATGAAATACGCATCTCCTGAGAGTTTGCGGCTGCTGTTCCTGAAGCGCCTCGGGACCAGCCGCGTGGTCGACCCAGACGCAATCCCTGCCTACATGGACGAGGTCGACGAGCTCGCAAAAGTTTATTTCGAAAGCGGAAGACGCAAAGCGTCAGGCAGCAGCAAGGTGGCGAATGTGAAAGAACTTGAGCACCAGAAGCGGCTGTTCGAATACGTGAACTTCCTGAAACCGCAGGAAGTTAAAGTTATGGTCCAGTACAGCATGCTGGCGAACCTGATGAGGATAGCGAAGAACAAGGACGTAGTGAAGGAAATATTGAGGAGGACAGGGCACCTGCCGGCTGAACTGTCCGCGGAAGACGCGAAAGAGCTTGACAGCCGTGTTGATTACGTGACAAACTGGATTAACGATACCGTCCCTGAAGAGAAGATTGTCTATTCGCTGAGCGATGCCCAGAGGAAGGCGGTAAAGAAATTGGCATACGAGCTGGAATCCAAGCAGTGGACCGAGGAAGAGCTTCACGCGCGCCTCTTCGCAATACCGAAAGAAGAAGGCATGGAAGTCGGGAAGTTCTTCGAGGCAGCATATGTATTGCTATTGAACAGCCTGCGCGGCCCCAGGCTCGCGCAGTTCATCTGCGCCGTCGGCTGTGAGAAGTCTGCGGACATAATGAAGGGCAGGATGAACGAGTTCTAAGCCCTTTGGACCCTGCCGATGAACGTCTGCATATCCCCGCTATGTATGCCGTCGCCGGGGCAAACCGAAACGTTTCCAACGTAATAGCTTTCTCTTCTCCTTGTCAGCTTTCCGGCAACAAGTGGCTTGCCGACCGGGATTGCAGGAGTAAGGTTCACTCTCTGACCCAGATAATCTGAAAGGGCAGGGGGGTACGCAAGCCTGAGCTTTGGTTTTTCTGTCCTGTAGCTTTTCATAAGTATAAGATTGAATTCCATTAAAGTATGATTATCGCCGTGAGCAGCATTGTGTGTCCACAATGCTGCTAGCTGACATATACGGTAGTAACCGTATATGTCTACGGCGATAATCACCATACGAATATGGAATTCAATCTAAGTATAAAGCAAGGCTAATCTTTTTAACAGGCAATGTCTTCTTATTTTTCCAGATGAAGGTTAAGTTTATGCTGTCGAAGAAGAAATGCGCCCCCTGCGAGGGCGGTGTCAGGCCTTTTACGGAAAAGGAAGCACGGCTGTATTTGAAAGATATCGAAGGCTGGAAAATTCAGGGCAGAAAATTGGTCAAGCGCTTGGTGTTCAAGGATTTTACGCCGCTCATGAAATTCCTGAACAAACTGGCGAAATTGGCAGAAAAAGAAGGGCACCACCCGGATTTCTGCGCGCATTACAACAAGCTGGATATTGAGATATGGACGCATGCTATCGGCGGCTTGAGCGAGAACGACTTCATACTGGCTGCGAAGATCGATGAGCTCTACAATCACATGTTCTGATATACCCACACCAGGGTGCATGAAGTTGCTCCGCAACTTCTGTTTGGTTTGTGTGGGTTTGTTTTGAACATGGGATCCCGAATGCGCCTCTAATACATGGTGAAGCGAAGCTCTTTCATGTACGTGCCGCCTAAAGGCGGCAGTTTCAGGCACATTCAAGATGAAAAGAAGCGTGTTTGATTCATTCTAGGATAACAACCCCAATCATGTCTTCCTGGCGCTGGGACAACCCCCTGTAAAGTGTTGCTTTGTCGTCTATCGGAACAAGCAGTTCTGTCGGGCTGTCTTTTTCCTGGAGAAAATATGCTATATCGACGCCATGAAAGTTCGGCTTTCTCAGTATGCCGGACATCGGGTATTTTGCATCGCCTGTTTCAAAAATAGAAGTCACGGTTTCGCCCACAAAAGAATCAAAATCTCCAACATAATGAACTATTCTTGCCCCGGCAATTCTGGTTTGCACATCAATACTTGAATGCGGCAATAATATATCTTGTGCTTTTCGGGACTTTGTTTAAAAAATGATGGGCATCAGTTCCGATGCCCATCGACGGTAGGCTATCAGCGCTAGACGCAGGCTGATAGCCGATTTTTTAAACAAAGCCGCTTTTCGGGTAAGTGCATTTTTATTTTGCCTTCTCGGCTTTCGCAACCAGCAGGCGCGTGTTGACTGCCACGTCAGGCGTCACAGAAACAGAATCGATCTTATTTTTCACGAGGAACTCGGTAAATTCGGGAAAAGTGCTCGGCGCGTCTCCGCAAATGCCGACTGCCCGCCTGCTCTTGTGCGCCTCTTTTATCAGGCTCGATATCATTTTTCTGACAGCATCGTTCCTCTCGTCGAATTCCTTGGCAAGCATCGTGTTGTCCCTGTCTATGCCAAGAATGAGCTGCGTCAGGTCATTGCTGCCGATAGAAAAGAACTTGAACCGCTTCGAGAATTCTTTTGCCAGGATTACATTCGCCGGTATCTCGGCCATGACTCCAATGTCGGCAATTATCTTTTCGCTTTTTATTATGGCCAGCGTCCTGTCAGCCTCGTCAAGCGTCCTGCAGAACGGCACCATCAGCCTGATGTTGTCCAGGCCAAGCCGCTCGCATTTCTTCATCGCCTTTAGCTCCAGGCGGAAAGCCGGCTCGTAGCTGCTGATATAGCGCGAAGCACCTCTCCAGCCGATCATCGGGTTGCTTTCAGTCGGCTCGTATGATTCGCCGCCTTTGAGATTGCGGTACTCGTTTGTCTTGAAGTCACTGAATCTTATCACGACAGGCCGCGGGTAGAATGACGCAGCTATCTTCGCGACGCCGCTCGCAAGCGCGTCAATAAAAATCCTCTCCCTGCCTTGCTTTATCATTTCAAGCGGATGTTCCCCGATTGAAGAGGAAATTATGAATTCCTCGCGCGCCAAGCCGACTCCGTCCACCGGGAGCAGCGAAGCATCCAAGGCCTCGTCAGGCTCGCCGATGTTGACATAGATCTTTGTCCTGGCATTTGGCATTTTTTTTATGTCGTGCTGACGTCTCTCATATTTCAGCGCGCCTTTCCAAATCCTGCCTTTCTCGCTGGAGCAGTCTATGGTGACAGAGCCGTGCAACTTTTTCGTCGCGCCGCTTACGCCGACTACGGCAGGAATTCCGAGCTCGCGGCTCACGATAGCTGCGTGAGAAGTGCGTCCTCCTTCTTCCGTAATAATTCCGGATGCAATCTTCATTATCGGCTCCCAGTCGGGGTCTGTAGAAGTTGTGACCAGCACCTCGCCCTTGCTGAACCTGCCCATGTCGCGGACGTTCCTGATAATGTTTACGTGCCCGCTTGCTATTTTTCTGCCGACGGCCGCGCCTTCCGCGAGCAGCGTTCCCTTCTCCTTCAGCCTGAATTCCTCATAGAATGTTTTCTTCGCGTTGTGTATCGTCTCCGGACGCGCCTGGATTATGTAAAGCCTGTCATCCTTCGCCCATTCGATGTCCATCGCGCGCCCGTAATGTTTTTCTATTTTTCTGCCGTAATTAGCAAGCTCCTCCGCTTCCCTGTCGCTTATGGAAAAGGTTTTCTGCATTCCTGTGGAAATCTTTTTCTGCTTCACGCCGAATATCGAGCGTATCTCCATGACTTTCTTGTCGCCCAGCCGCTTTTCGACCAGTTTTCCGGACTTCTTGAAGACCCAGAATTCGTCCGGCGTCACCCGTCCCTGCACTATGTAATCGCCCAAGCCATAGCTCGAATTAATCACGATGAAATTCCTGTGGCCGCTGTCCGGGTCGAGCGTGAACATGACTCCGCTTGCCTTGGAAAAGACTTGCTTCTCGACAGCAACTGACAAATAAACCCTGAAGTGGTCGAACTTCTTGTCCTCTCTATAAGAGATCGCGCGGTCGGTAAAAAGCGATGCGAAGCAGTCCTTGATGCGACTGAGCAGGTGCTTTTCATCAACGTTAAGGTAGCTCTCCTGTTCCCCGGCAAAAGACGCGTCCGGAAGGTCTTCTGCAGTTGCGCTGCTCCTGACAGCGACGAACCTGCTTCCGAGGCGGCGGTAAGATTCAAGTATCTGCTTCTCAAGCTCAGGAGGAAAAGATGATTTTTTAATAAGAGAGCGTATGCTGCCGCCGGCCTTTTTGAGTTCTTTCAGTTTTTTGACATCTGTATCTCTTATGATTCGCCTGATGTCGTCGTCGATCTTGTTCTGCTTCACGAAAAGCTTGTAAGCCTCGGCTGTGACGGCGAACCCGTCAGGCACGGGCAGTCCAATGCTCAGGAGTTCGCCGAGCGAAGCGGTCTTCCCGCCGACGAGCGGGACGTCCTCTATCCGGATTTTGCTGAATGGGAGGACGTAGTTCATTCGCACCACTTTGCCATTACACAATAATTAACGCGGCTTTTAATATAAACTTAAAAAGTCTCGGGTTTGATGCAGAGTTATATGGAAAGTTCGAACAATTACGACCAGTTGCGCAAGGACTTTATGATATATCATTTCATGAACATGCAGCTTCTTGCAAGCGACGGCTCATTGCCGTTTGCCGAAAGGGTTTATGCCAAGCTGAAAGAATACATAAAGCAAGAGCTTGGGGACGATTCCTTCATGGAGCCTTTGGGTCATGTAACGTTTGAAAACTTTGCATGCGGCGAAGCCATACCAAGAATAGAAACAAATGTCAGGAGGTCCAATGTTTATGTGATCCACCAGTTCACGCCGCAGGACGAGAGGCCGGATTCCGGCCCGAATGACGGATTCATGAAGCTGATGCTGCTGGACGAAGCCCTGAGGAATTCTTCGCCTGCAGAGATCAACTATTTGCTCCCGTTCATTCCGTACCTAAGACAGGACAGGATTGACAGTCCGAGGGCGCCGATAAGCGCAAGAAGAGTATTGAAAAGCATAACGGATCCGGAATCGAGAATAATGTCAAGGATAGTTACATTCGACATGCATGCTGCCCAGGCGCAGGGGTTCACAAGCACCATGATGGACCATCTTTTCTCCGAGCCTTTGTACTATGACCACTTTATGCATTATGAAATCCCTTCCGGCGTATGTCTCGTTTCGCCTGATGCAGGGGGTGCAAAGCGCGTGGAGAGATTCGCGAACCGTGTGGGCTCCCGGCATACATCAGTGCAAAAAAGCAGCAGGTATGAAGCAAATGAGTCAGAGGTGTTGGGGTTGGCAAATCCCGAGTACGTAGCTGGAAAGAAAGTAATAATGGTTGACGACATTGTTGACACAGCCGGGACGGTTGTAAAGGGTGCCAAGTTGGTCAAGGCGCACGGCGCGACAGGAGTAGAAATATATGCGCCACATCCTGTCCTCAGCAGAGACAAGCATAGTGTCCGGGCAGAAGACAAGCTGAGAGAGGAAGGCATAACGCTTTTGACGACGGACGGGTTGTTGAGGGAGCCGGGCTATTTCGAAGAGAACGGCGATGTAGTAAGGGTGATGTCACTGTCGCCGCTGACTGCAAAGGCAATCTTTGAAATACAAAGACCTCACGGCTCAATATCCAAATTATTCAGGTATGGGCCTGCCAAAAAGTGAGCGCATACAAAGTCAGTAAAACCGTGCTTTGCCGACCTTCCTGTGGTTCGTCTTGACCCATGCGCGTGAGACAATTTTCGCCTGCACTATCCATTCCTTGTCGGCGAGCCATTCCTTTTCCACGGCCTGCGCCACCTTATGCGCTTCCTTGTCGACGTCCAAGGCATATTGCTGCGCGACGTATTTCTCGACGACCTCGTGCAGCAGTATCGCGAGCACGCCATGCCCGGGCAGGTTCCTGTCATAATACACGACGTTCTTCCTCTTCGACCAGTCGCCGATGTCCTTCACGCTCCTGCGGACTGCGAGGCATCTCAGGCGCCTGTTGTCGTATTTCAAAGAAATCCATTTTCCGTCGTACTTGAGGAATCTGACGTGCTTTCTGGACAGTTTTTCTATCAGTCTCCTCTTTTCTTCCCGGTTCTTTTTGGCGAAATGCTCCGCAGCCGCCCTGAGGAATATCTTGTGCGTGTCGAACGTGAGAAGCTTTTCAGCCTGCTCAACAGTGACCCACCTGAAGGATGAGTGCTCTCTCGATAGCCTGACGCTGCCGCCGTGGCACTCGGCCAGAAACGCTTTCAGTGCAGAAACAGTGTGGCCTTTCATGTCCTTGTGGTGGTATATGACCTCTATGGGAAGTTTGCACACTATGTGGATTTTTTTCAGGCCCGTCTCCTCGCGGACTTCCCGAAGCGCCGCATGCCTCAGGCCTTCTTTCTCTATCTTTCCCTTGACGAACTCCCAGCCCTTCCAGCGGAGCTTGCGCCTCAGGACAAGGAATTTTCCATCCCTACAGATGACGGCAGCGATCATTTTGCGCATGAAATTAACTTGACGGGCTTGGTATTTATTCTTAAAGTTTAACATCAAAATCAACACGATAAAATGGGTTATAAATCTGCTTCTGAAATCCTGATTGAGAAACTTTTCAAGAATCCTGACAAATGCCCCGAATTCGGCACGCCTGAGCACTGCGCGCTCGGCGGCGGGAGAGGGCCTTTTTACGAGTCTCCAAGATGGATATATCAGGAAAGAGGGTGCAAAGATGAACGAGTTCCATAAAGGCTCGCTCGAGATAATATGCGGGCCTATGTTCTCCGGAAAGAGCGAGGAGCTGATACGCCGCCTCAAGCGCGTCCAGATATCAGGAAAGTCGTTTCTTTTGTTCAAGCCCGCAATAGACGACCGGTATGACATCAATCATGTTGTTTCTCACGACCAGAGGAAGCTCGAGGCAGTAATAACTGGAATAGACAAAAGTTCCATAGAAGGCATAGAAAGAACAATAGGGGAAAAGAATCCGGAAGTGGTCGCGTTCGACGAGATATGGATGTACGACGACAAGATAGTGGGCTTCGTGATGGACTGCGTGAGGCGGGGCAGGCGCGTAATAGCAGCGGGGCTTGACACCAACTTCAGGGGCGAGCCATTCGGGAACATGTCACAGCTTCTTGCGCACGCTGATTTTGTCGATAAGCTCAAGGCCATCTGCATCAGGTGCAAGAGCCGCGAGGCCGTGATGACACAGAGGCTGATTGACGGGCTTCCTGCAAAGCGCAGCGACCCAACGATAGTAGTGGGCGCTGCCGAGATGTACGAAGCCCGCTGCCGGGAATGCCATGAGATAGAGCAATAAGCATCAGGCAACATCAATGGTCGTGCAGAATCCTGGAACGGGCGTGGCATGCAGGCCGCACAATGAGGGGCACTCGGCATCGGAAGTGCACGGCTTTATGAGGCACTCGCCGTTTGAGCACGGGAAAGACCCGCATTCGCTGTCTTGCGCACAGTTTTTCCCGTAATATTTGGCGCATTCTGATTTTATGATCTCCTCGGCGCCCTGCCTGGCAAGCTTCGAGAAGTCCTCGCATATTTTGGATGCAGGAGAAGCGTTGCTGTCGGAATCACGGCTATTGGTGAAGTCGGTATAGGCTGCGAAAATTCCTGCAGAGCCCGCAAGAGCGAGCAGGATAATAAGATTCTTCATTGCAAGCATATTTTCTTGGCGAATAAAATACTTTTCTGCAGGTTGCAGATGTCATCCAAGAATCTTCACGAGGTTGTTCGAGAACTCTCCTTGCGTCATTACAGAATCGCAGACTTTTTCTGCCTGGTTTTTCAGGTCGGCATGGACATGAGGCAGGTATCCTATGACCCTGATGTCGTATTTTTTCTTGATGGTCTCG
>Ga0209211_10005652_pt1 | contig 18564 bp, 18 predicted proteins | sample RifGroA2_FD_183992 | JGI IMG/M metagenome (GOLD analysis project Ga0209211, IMG submission 183992) | Groundwater microbial communities from Rifle, Colorado, USA - Groundwater A2 (SPAdes) (version 2) | ecosystem: Environmental > Aquatic > Deep subsurface > Groundwater | place: Rifle, Colorado... | reverse complement strand
ATCTGTGAGACTCGCATACTTCCCTAAATGCTCACCTGAGGAAAATCCAACTGAGCAATGCTGGAAACCAGGAAGAAAGGCACTTGCGAACAGGGTACTACCCTCACTCAATGCAGCAAAATATCACCTGCGCAAAACATTCAATAACAGTAAAGAGCTGCCAAAAATGTTTTATTATTTAAGAGATTAGCTATAAGATCCTATTTCATCATCGATGACATCAAGAAAGAGGCATTTTTGACAGACCCTTCACTCCTTCCACCCTTCCTTCAGAATTGAAGGAACCCCATCACTTTTGTTGTATCCTTTGCATCGATGATAAAGAGCGTGTCTGTCCAGCAGGACAATAATTCCACAATATTCACTCCATTCTCGCTGAAGAGCGAGGCAAGGTATGCTATCACCCCCGGCATCATCTCAATATCTTTTGGAGTCTTATAAGTGATAAGGGCAAGCCCTTCTTGTTTCTTTACAAGCGAATTCTTTGCTGCTTTTTCCAGCTTTGTCATGAGAGTTTCCTGGGTGATCACAATGTAATTCTCTGAACCTTCAAGGAGGTAGAATGTTGCCTGCTCTTTTTTCGCCTGCATTTGCCCCTCGAGCAGGATGTCTAGTGCATTCTTTGCACAGATGAGCACAACAATCCTGTTCTTTACCTGGATTTCTGATTGCGTCAACAGCGCTTGGATATGTGATTCATAGCTTTTTTCTTTCTTGAGCTGCATCTGGCAGCGTCGGGCGGCAATCAGGATTGCATCTTTCGACGTTTTCTTCTCAATATTCAGGTCTTTTGCGATCATTCTGGCAAGAGAAGAATAATTGATCAAGCCTAGTTTAAGGCAGCTTTTGATGTGGGGGTGATCTTTGATGTATTCGACAGTGATCTCTGCTGTGCTTTTTTCCATGGTCTAAAGAAAAGGCTATGATTATATAAACTTTACGATAGTGTCCTATTTAAAACATCTTTGTCAAATATTGTTTCACTTTGGTCATCACCTATAAAACAGGTGGCTAATCACCCTGAAGCATGGTCAATTACACTCATTTGATAGCGGGTTCATTTGCCCAGGTGGATCAGGAACAGTTCAGCAGCCTTGTTTGCTCAGGATTTGGCCGCCCGCTCATAGGGGGATATTTTGGGTATACCCTCCCAACAGCAATCCATCTTGTGCTCACTCCTGCTGATGAATACATCGGCGCAGCCGTCATCGAGGATATCCCCGGCCAACAAACCAAATACTTGGACAAAATTGTCATTGCTGCATCCGAGCAGGGCAATGGGGTTGGTTCTTCCCTCTTCCATATGGTCCATGGATGCCACTCTTCCCTTGCTTGGCGTGCAATGCCAATCAATCCGTTCAATGGGTTCTATCAGAAGGTGGCTGGCGAGCCAGAGACGATGGATGACAGCCCGTATTATTACTACCTGCTGGGTGTCCCAGGACATGAAAAAGAGCCAGTGTTAAATTTTATGCGGCAAAAGCTCCCAACTCTCACTGGAGAATTCCATGCTTCATTCATCCCAAATGGATGGAAATTAGAAGACCTCATCGCTCTTGGGCATGTTATTGACCAGGCTGTTCTTCCGGCTTCATCACCGGGAAAAACAACACATCACGAATTGATGCCGAGTTTGTCAACAGCATAACTACCCTATCAATGCCAATCCCAAGCCCTCCTGTTGGAGGCATCCCATACTCTAGTGCTTCAATGAAATCAGCATCATAGGGATGCGCTTCTTCATCCCCCCCTCGTCCCTTTTCGGCTTGTTCTTCCAAAAGCTGTTTTTGGAGCAGGGGGTCATTGAGTTCAGAATACGCATTTGCTATTTCCCACCCGTTGATGTACAATTCAAATCGTTCAATGAGCGATGGATCGCCTCGTTTTCCTTTGCACAGCGGAGTTGATTCTTTTGGATGGTCTATCACGAATGTCGGTTGGATGAGTCTTGCCTCAACGAGCTCCTCAAATAATCTTTCAATGACTATTCCTCTGTTCAGCTCCCCTTCAATTGCAAGGGTATATGTTGTGTTCAGGTCAAAGAGTTCCTCATCAGAGAGCGTTGTTGCATCGATTTTCGCATATTCCTTGAGCGCATCAATCATGCTGATCCGTTTGAAGGGGGGTGAAAAGTCAATTGTCTCATCCTGGAATTTCACCTTTGGTGATCCATGGACTTTTTCCACGACTGTTGAGAACAGTTCTTCTGTGTGTTTCATCACCTGCTCATAATCAATATATGCTTCATAGCTTTCAAGATTTGTGAATTCAGGGTTGTGGGTCCGATCGATTCCCTCATTCCGGAAGCATTTCCCAAACGTGAACACTTTTGGAAATCCTCCAACAATCAATCGTTTCAAATACATCTCTGGAGAGATGGACAGGTACATCTTCATGTTGAGCGCATTGTGGTGGGTAACAAATGGTTTGGCACTCGCCCCGCCATATATCGTCTGTAGGATGGGAATCTCCACTTCAAGAAAACCTTTTGATAGGTAGTAATTCCTGATTTCCTGGATTATCCGCGAGCGAAGGGCAAATACATCCCTGATATCCTTATTCATAATCAAGTCCACATATCTTTTTCTATACCTCACCTCAACATCCTTGATCCCGTGCCATTTATCAGGAAGTGGCAATAATGACTTCGAGAGGATATGGAATGATGAGGAATACACCGTGATCTCCCCTGTCTTTGTAGAGAACACCGTCCCAATGATGCCAACAATATCCCCTATGTCTGCATGCCTGAATATCTCGTATATTTTTTCCCCGATATCATCCTGTCTGATGTACACTTGGATCCTTCCCTCTCCATCTTCGAGATGGAAAAAGGATGCTTTGCCCATCCGCCGGATGGTCATGATCCTTCCAGCGATGTTCACCTCATCTGATGCCTTTTCTTCCGGCAATAAGTCCTTGAATCGTTCTTTTATCTCCTTGGAGTATGCTCTCACAGAGAATGAATACGGATACGGTTCAATTCCTTTTTCCCTCAATTCACCAAGCTTTTTTATTCGTTCCTGCCTAAGCCTATTGTCCTCTTCCATGCTATTACCTATTCAGGAGTTGGTATAAAAAGGTTTTTACTCTCATGGATGAGTAATCACTCTCATGGATGAGTAATCCACATGAACAACAAAGAATGAGGCAACAACAGCCGCTATTGTTGTTGCCGATCCTATCATTCTCTTTTTTCTATTCCACTCATAACAACGAGAGAGTAATGAGTTTAAATAACGAGTTTAATGAGAATTGAGCACGGTAAATGATTCTGTCAAGATAACTCCCCTGGTTGCCCGGATCTCATCGAGGACGTTGTTGATTGCCGTTGGATCCTCTTTCTCAACAATCGCGATGATATCATACCGTCCTGTCACTTCATAGATCCTGGTGAGTCCCATCGATTTGAGCTTTGCAGCAAGGTCTTTTGCCGGCGTGTTCGTTGCAAACTGTATCCCGACGAGCGCTGCAAACACGTTATTGACATCGATTGTATAGCGCTTGATGATGTTCTTATCCTCTAATTTTTTGAGCCGTTTGCGTATGGTCCCTTCAGAGACATCAAGATGCCCTGCTATCTCAGAATTTGATTTTCGTGCGTTGTCTCGCAAATGTGTCAGGATTGCAATATCTATATTGTCCATGATCCCCTCCACTGCCTTAAATTTACGAATTATTATAAAAATGTTTCGAAATTAGTACTTATGTGAATAAAACGTATGTGAATAATATAATTCCTCTGCTCATCACAAGAATTATTCTTAACAGTCAAGGAGAAAATCACTCAAAGCCTGCCGCAGCCTATTAATTAGTGGTCTTGGGGTTTGCCCTATTGCATACTCCAATTCGTCATTAAAACTCGTTTTATTAATATGGGATCTCCACTTCGCAAGTCCAATAAACCTCATGGCAGAGGAGAGAATCTCATGTCCCTGTGGCTCGTTTCTTCCATAAGCAATAAGATAGTCCTTTGCCCTTGGCAGCAGGCGATGCACAAGGTCTAGGTCTATGATTTCAGGGCCACCTCTCTCCTCGGCGAGATGTTCCATCGCTGCTGAGATGGTATATCCGAGCAGGCAAGCATGTTCTGGCTCATGATTGCCATAAGCTCTCGCAGCATGTGCAAGTTCAAAGATTTGTTGGGAAGTAAACTCGTATGTTCTTGTCTCTCTCATAAGTCTGCATGCATGTTCAGCGATCGTGTCTGGCTGGTCTGTTTGTGCTGCTGGCGTGAATAGTCTTATCATGCATCCAAGGTCATCTTTATCGGTTGGATAATCATGGAGATGGTCGAGAACATATTCCATGCCAAGGAAAAGGTGCCGGGCGCTTGGCTGTGGTGTCAAATCTTTCAGTGTGGCCAACAAGGGTATAATCTCCCCGGAAGGTATTCTATTTCTCCATGCATAAAACAGAGTGTTTTTAGTTAATGCTTCTGGGTCTTCTCTTCCAATGCCTAAAAAACATTTTTTTGCGAGGGGAGAATAAACCTCAAGGATCGAGTGATAAACGTCGCGTATGTGCATGAACAATAAAAGGAGACGCCGTATAAAAAAGTTTCTACTCTGCAAGAACGAATCCCCTTGGCCCAACATAATGAATGGATGGTGCATTCATCCTATTTATGGGCCCAAGGGGATTCGAACCCCTGACCTTTCGGTAACTCCAAAAGAGTTAAGAGCCGAATGCTATACCGAACTAAGCTATGGGCCCCCTTTTCTTCTCTTGAAACTATGGTTCTCTTATAAATGTTTCTGTGAATGAATGACCTTTTTCAAAAATAAAATTGCTGCAGGAAAAAGTGCAGGCCAAAAATGATCTTTCATTGAATAAGATCAAGAAGAGAGCAAAAAAACACCGCTCATCATACCATTGGCAGTTCACCAGTTACCGCATCAATTTTCTCTTCCACATCCGGACCAATGCCAATGCAGGTGACTGTGCCTGGAACTAAGACTGTCCGTCCAGCATCCCGTATCACGGCAGTGTTCAATCCAGCACGTTTTGCTTTGCTTTTTAGTTGGAACAGTTCTTTTTGCGATGGCACTTTCAAGACAACCTTTTTTGCAGCATCATCATGCCAGGCTTCAACAAGCGACTGTTCCGCAGTCCGGATAAGATCAACTGCTGCATGTGCTACCTGCACAGCTAGTTTTCCTTTTGGCAATTGGAGATCCTGCCTGATAACAATGACTTCTTTGTACATAACACCAATTGAGAAAGAAAGATGTTTATAAACCTATCTTCCAGGCGCATCTTCCATTATCTTTTCTCCTTCTTGACAGGATAATCAGGCAAATACAAAGGCATGGTAACCCCTGGTAAGTATTTTACCAGTTCCACATGCTCAACTCCTATTTTGCCGTAGTAGAGCATATTGATATCATTTCCTTCATCAACAAAGTTCTTCACTTTGTAATACCCTGCAAGATAGAGATGGTCCTTTGTGTATGCCCCGGGCTTTGAGGTGTCAGAAATGCCTCGTTTTGCCCTCATTGTCGATGTCCAGGCAAGTTCTCTTCCAAAAAGTTTATGGAGCTTTCGATATACTTCATAGAATGGATGGCGAAGCGCAAGATGGACTGCAATTACCCGTGCCACATATCTCTCGAGGATGTCAATGGACATGTACCCTGCCATTTCTTCGTTATAGAGCGCGAGGCCTTCTTCTGTCGCAAGATAGTTGAGCAGTCCCCTGGAGAAGACAGCATACGGCTGCCTATACCCGTTTGCTGCACGGTAGACATGTGACATGACCTCATGGACGATGAGCCTCTTGACGAATTTTTTTGAGAACAGTGCATTCGCTCGGATGAGGACGCTTTTTGAGGATGGCCGAACCGAAGCGCTCGCGATCGTATTGTGCTCATTCACTTTCCAATCCAGCCCTTTTTCTGCAAAGAGGTCCCGGATGATCTCTACTGTCTCAGCAGAGGATACCTCCCTGGCATCTTCTTTTTCTTTTTCGAAAGGAAAGAGGGAGAGTGCCTTGTCGACAAGGTGTGGTGATGGCCTCCCATACACTTTGATGGAGGAATCGGTAAAATTCTGCTTGCCCACATTGCTGATCATATCGATTCTTTCAAGGAAGCTATCGCGGACATCCCGAAGCAGCCGTCCCATGATCGAATTGTCAAAGGAGAGTGCAGAAAGGTCCTTTTTTAATTTTCCAATCTCCCGTGTCCTGGGTTCATACACAAATATCGGGTTATATCCCTTTCTGGAGAAGAACTTGATCTTTTCCCGCTGTTCATTGAGTGGGTTGACGCCGGAGAAGGGGATCCTAAGCGACACCTCCCGAAGGTAGCGGTCAAGCTCCGTGATCTCTGCTTCGGTTAAGCCCATAAGAGAATTATGCACTCTGGGCTTTAAAAGAATTTTGGTTGAGGATTATAGCTTTTTCACGATGCCTTTCTCCGCATCTACTCTGACAAGGTCGTCATCCTTGAAGACCTGCGTTGCACATTTCGTGCCGATCAGACACGGTTTTTTGAGTTCTCTGCTCAGGATTGCTGCATGACACCCAATCCCTCCCTCATCGGTGATGATTGCTGCTGCTTTCTTTATAAGGGGGAGGAAATCTGTCGTTGTCATGTGGGTAACAAGGATATCTCCCTGTTCAAATTTGTTGAAATCCTTTTTGTATTTGATTATCCTTACGCGGCCTGTGACTTTCCCCTTCCACGCAATGACCCCCTTCACTTCTTGTCCTTTAGAATTATCTTCGTTTTCTACGAGTTCTAGGACGCGCTCTCTTGCATTCTGCCCAGAGAAGATAGTCTTCCTGCCATCAATCATGATAAGAGCATAACATTCCTTTCTTTTTTCTAACTCTTTGGGATCAAGAACAAACGTTTTATGGAAATAATCATACATCTCTTGTGGATAGATCATGCCCTCAAGTTCCTTTGCTGTTTTTTCTCTTTTTGCGATTATATTCGCAAGGCAGGGCAATAATATCTCATCAATGAAAAGGTAAGGATTGGTTTTTCGGCATTCTGTCAACAGCTTTTTTGCTTTTGGAGAGATGATACTCTTCTTATCCCCTTCAAGGGCGTCAGGGGAGAGGAACTGGAAGAGATGGTATGCCCAATATGTCTCATAGGCAGGATGAAACGTCTCGAAAAAAATCATCACTTTTTTCTCCTGTTCATGACCTGGAAGACTGGAAAATTCCTTAACTATATGTTGAACATAGTTGAGCCGGTGGAGGATTTCCTGCAAGAGTTCAACAAAGACATCTTGATTTTTTGCTTTTTGTCTTATGGCAGACCGCATTGCTTCTAATTCTTCCGGGTCTTTATAGGACACAAGCATCTTTTCATCACCAGTATAGATAACGTTCTTACAGTTGAATCCAAAAAGTTCCTTTAGTCTGTGATGATGGCACTCGAAAGAATAAGCAATGGCAAACAGTGACATTTCCCGTGATAATTGTCTGATCCAGGTCAAAGTTTCCTCACTATCCCTTTTTCAGCATCAACCTCTATAATATCTCCATCATCAAAATTACTTGTGGCAATAAATGTTCCAACAATACAAGGGATATGGAGCTCACGGGAGATAATAGCTGCGTGAGATAGCATACCGCCCTCATCTGTTACAATAGCTGCAGCTTTACTCGCAATATCCATGATATTTGGCTGTGTCATCTGTGTAATCAATATTTGACCCTCTTTGAAATTCTTTCTAAATTTTCTTGCTTGCTCTACGTCATTTGCCTGAAGAATTCTTGCTACACCATGAACTTTGCCAGAGTTGGCTACCGAACCGGTAACCTCATATTTTTTCTCTACCTCATATAAATCTCCCAATTCTCTCTTGGCTATAGCAATAGCCTCATCGCCTGATTTAATAATTAAATCAGGACTTTTCCAGAGGCATACTACTAATTTTTGTCTATTCGTAATTTCATTTTTGCTAACTCTTCTATTTCTAAGTAATAAGCTCTCAAAATCTTCCAATAAATAATATTCCCTTAAATATTTTATATCAACTCCTGTTCTATTAGCTATTTCTTTATGTAATGGTATAGTATAAAAGTCTGTGCCGGCAAAGCGTGATTTAACTTCCATGCGTGAATGAACAAGTCTTTGCAAATTCCTAACCAACGGTCCTATCTTTTTATTCTTGTTTAACAATATATTTTGTTTTTCTCTTAAAATGATCTTTTCCTTCTTGAAGTCTGCATGAAATTCGTGACTTTTTTCAAATTCAAATCTTTGTTTTAACGTCTCTTCAACCTCATCAAATGAGTGATGCATGATCACAATCCATGGATACTGATATGCATGCGCAATTACCGCTTGTGAAGAATAGGGCAACCTTACCAATTTAGCCCAGTCCATTCGTTCTCTGTTTACCAGGTCTAACTCTGGTGAAATCAAAAGTATACTTACTTCTTTTTCATTATATACTACTCTTAATTTATTTACAGCGATTTTTGTCCCTTCCTCTTGGGAAGATCTAAAAAATGAAATGGTCTTTGCACACCAGATAAGAGATAGACGAACCAAATCATATAATTCTTGATTTGTCAGTTTTTTATAGCCTGTGGATCTTAATCTCATGAAAAAGTTAGAATGCTGACTTAATGTAGCTGTTTGTTCTTCAAAGTATTTTTTCATGTAATTTTCATAAAGTATGTTTTCTCCTCTTCTTTCATCACTATGTAAATCTTTGATTGAATGAAATGTCCTAATTCTTGATTCGTGGGAAATTTGAATAATATTATCAACTTGATTCCAGATATTGCTTCGATAATCCCTAAAAGCCAAAGCATTCCATTGAAGGGTAAGCACTGACTGTTTATTTCCCCAAAGAAAACGATAAGTTGATTCGTGCTTTTTCGTTATTTTTCTAATAACTCCTTTCTCAGCATCTACTTCCACTATATCACCATCCTTAAACACTTTTGTAGCAATTCTTGTCCCAATAACGCATGGTTTTTTCATTTCCCGGGAGATGATTGCTGCATGTGAAGTGAGTCCGCCCTCATCAGTCACAAATGCTGCTGATCTTTTCATCACTGGTATGTATTCAGGACGAGTCATACCCGTGATGAGAATATCCCCTTCCTTTACCTTATGGAATTGGCTCACATTATTGACAAGGACAGCTCTTCCGACGATTTTTCCATTTGAAGCAGAGATACCCTTCACCTCAGTAATGCCCTTCTCAATCTTCAGGATATGTTTATAAAAATCCCTGAGCAATAGTTCATACTCTTTTCCGGTAAATAGGGTTGTCCCATCACAAGTCCAATGGATGATACAATGGTCTCGTTGTTCTTTTAATGATTCCCCCTGAAGGATATCTTCCCATGTCAGCCATTTGAGTGAGTCATATTTTGTTTGATTAAAAGTAGCTAATGCTCTCAGTATCTTATCTGCTCCGCTCACCCACATTAACGATTGAGCTTTTCTCACATCTTGGATAGTCACTGTGATCTGAAGGCAGTTCAACACCAAACGAAAATGATCTGGTACATTCTCGGGAGGATTTTGTTGGTTCTGAGTCGGGCAGAGACTGCTAAGAAACGAATCGTCAACGGGACGTGGCCCGGTATAATCATTATTTATATAATGGAATTTGCGCAATACCTCTTCTCTTTTGCCATCCTGTATTTCTTTGAAAAATCGGGTGAGATAATTTACCCTGGCTGGCCTCCCAAAATATTCTAGCAGGTGAGGATCGGGAGGGAGGAGCGTAGAGGCATGAACTTGGAAAAAATAACTCAATGGTTCGATAAAATTACTCTGGGCATATTGGGTGCAAAACGAGTCAAAATAGTTTTTTGCCCATTGGGCAACATTTTCTTTTGTCAACTCAGCTTGCATCAGGTTATAGTGAAGAGAAGTAAATTTTTTCGTATGCTGCTGCCATTCATCATAGACCGCCCATTGTTTTTTTTCAAGAACTGGAAGGAATTTTTCTGCACAGGTGATCAATTGACTTGTATCAAATAGCCAAGTGAAATTTTTCCCTTCCCATACGATCGCTACATCGCAAGTGCTCCCGTATAATTCGCGAAACTTAAGTGTACATGAAACTGCAAAAGGCGTGATGAAAGCAGGATAGCCTGATGCCTTGTAAACTTCCCAATCACCCAATTTGAAATTTAAGCTCATGTGCTATTCAGAATATCTGCTTGCTAAAAAACCTTTCGTACAATTCCTGAACGTGCATCTACTTCCACCATGTCCCCATCCTGGAAGCATTTTGTAGCAATTTTTGTCCCGACGATGCAGGGCTTTTTCATCTCTCTGGCAACGATGGCAGCATGGCTAATCAATCCCCCTTCATTTGTTATAAAGGCAGCTGCCTTTTTCATGCCGGGGAGATAATTTGGATGGGTTGTATTTGCAATAAGGATATCTCCTTCCTGCACTTTCTTGACGTCATGATATGAGCGGATCAGGCAGACTTTTCCAACAGCCTTTCCTGGGTATGCACTATTTCCAGAAACAACTGTTTGTTTGCTTTTTTTCTCAAGTGAATTGATGATAGTGAGATACTGTTGTGGCGGTCCCTCTTTCATAATCATTTGCAGCTCTGGAAGCTTTGCAGTGACGACCAAGGGCACGGTTTTCCTTTTTTCGATACATGGTCTATCAATTTTACCCAGCCTACAAGAATCTTCAATCTCCAAGAGTGTCAGATAGCCCAGGTCATCCTTGGGAACAGAAAAAAGCACGGAAAGTTTTTCCCAAAAAAACTGCCAGGCATAGCAATGGTATCGGCGAAGGTCATCTCTCCAGTCTTTGAAGAATGTTAAATAAGGCGCGAGTTCTAGCAGGTGCTGCTGTTTTTTATCAGGCTTGAGTATCTTAATCACCTTATCCAGGGGTAAGGGCACTTCTTTTTCCTTGATTTGGGCAATGCTCCTTATCCATGCTGCATCTAAAGGCTTGTTCCAGATCAATGACCAGCTTCGTAGGAACTGATATTCTTGGGCAAGTTTTTCAGGGCTCTCTTTTTTCTGGAGTTTTTCTTGAATTTCATTCAGAGCTGTTTTTTTCCAGGGGGAATACAATGAAGAGAGGAGCACCTCTTCCTTCACCGCTTTTGGCTTGTTTGGCAGGAGTTCTCTGACAATCTCATCCATCCTTTGCTGCCATGCTTCAAGGTACAGCCAGGGGGTGATGCTATACTCCCTGTTGATCAGCAAAAATTGGCTGTTTAGCGCATCGAATGCTTCGGAAAGGTTTGACACAGAAAGCTTTTTCTTCCACTCTTTAGTCGTTTCCTCAATCTCTTTTCGAAGTGCCTTTCCTTCCTCATATTTTCTGATGATCTGTGCTGGGCTGGGTGCATGAACCTTGAGAAGATGTTCGCCGAGTTTTTGTTGTTCTACACCGATGAGATGGGTGAAATGGCTGTTATGGAAATAGGTAAAAAACAGCTCTTCCCTCCTTTTTGAGAATTCCCATATATCCTCATAGAAGACAATATCCAGCCCAGAGATGGTAGTGATGTCCACTCCCTCCCGGGAAAGCAGTTTTGACCACACCATTGATCGTAAAGTGGGTGTTGACTTTATAATAATTGCCCAAATAAATCCGAAAAGTTTAAAAGAAGTTAATCACTACATGATGGTAATTTAGTTGATATAAAGAAGAAAGAGCAAACAATCATGACCCCTTATAACCTAACGAAAGGTGATGGCATCCTTGTTGCGATGCGCCATGGCACCAAAGATGATGCACGTTATAGACCCTATGATCCGGGAGGAGAGGTTGATAAAACACTTGTAGGAATAACTCTTGAAAGCACCGCTGAGATTAGCGCATTAGGACATTTATTGCTCAATAGCGAGTCTATTACCAGATATCTTGCCTACCATTCTGATTTTAAGCGAGCAAGGGATACAGCAAGAGTATTCCTGTATGGGGGTTCCCCAGCCCTTTCTTCAACAACACGCTATGAAGAGCGCATGGGCCTTGGCTTTGGCATCCCTGGAATGGACTGGAAAGATTCCCATCTCCCAGAATTTGGGTATACCTCTGAGATCGCAGATGCATATCTCAAAGAGATGATGAACCGCTATTATTTTAATCAGACAAATGGCACGCCATGGTTGTCTTATTTCGCAAAGGAGTTCACGCAAGCATTGATTGATGGACTAACAAGCCTGCGGGCAACAGGGCAAGGGAAAGGCAATCTCACGATTGTTTCTCACGGAACCATCATCGATACCCTGCCCCTGCTTGTAGCTGATTATATAATCATTGATCGGGAGCGCCATGTCGCAGAAGTCGACGAATCAAGATTCCCTGGAGCAGTCTTGCAGGGTGAATTCTTTGTTGGCACGGTTTCAGGATTGATAACTGAGAATCCCACATTGGAACTTTCGGTCAAGATCAGGGAGAACCGTGAATTTTCCAGGGGTTTTAAGCTCACAGATCTCGAGCGAAAAGCACAGGAATTCTCATCTGATGCGGCAGTTCGTTGATTTATTGTCCCATGACCATCTTATACCTTTCTCTTTTTATCATACTTTTTTTATTATCCCTTTTTCTGCATCAACTTCAATGATATCACCTGTTTTGAGCATCTGCGTGGCATATTTTGTTGACATAATACAGGGGATCATCAATTCTCTTGAGAGAACCGCTGCATGGCTGAGGATCCCTCCCTCCTCTGTAATCAATGCCGATGCATTCTTGATGATTGGGGTATCATCAGGATTCGTCATTGTTGTCACGATGATCGCTCCTTTTGGCGGATGCCAGTTTCTGTCAGTCAGAAGGTTATGCACTCTTCCTTTTGCCCGTCCCGGGAACGCACATGTCCCCTTCAGCTCAGTAGTAGAGATGGAGGGCTGGAGCATCTCCCTAATTTCCGCAACAATGCTTCCAGTCTGGATGATCTCTTGATCACCCTCCTCAAGATAGACCATAACATACCCCTCCTTCCTTTCTTCCAGAATCTTTAGTTGAGCTTCACCAAGCTTTTTTTCTTTGAGGAATATGTCCATCTCAGGAAGGCTCATATACCTCATGAGGTCGCCTTCAAACCCGAGCAATTGCCCAATAATATCAGTGCAGTCAAAAATGGTTTTTTCAATCTGGGGGTAGAATTTGGCCACCTTGTCCCGTTCGCCCATTAATACATGAACCGTTTCTTTCGTTAAGATGCCTTTTTCCTCTTCATCGCCCAGATAGCGCATGAGATTGTTCATCATGCCCAAAGCGGCAAAGTAGGTAGGATAAAAATCCAGGATGGATGCAAGGGCAAGATAGGGATCTTCTGGCAATGCATCACTTGCTTTTTGACATGTTTCCATGATCGCTTTTATTTCCAAAAGCGTATCATCGGGATGATGCCCCTCAAGGTATTCCTCAATGTCTTTTATGATTCTATGGTTGTTAAAGAGTGCGGACATCCAGTTGCTTTTGCCGAGTGTTCCAGTGGCCCCATAAGACATTCCAAAATGAGCTCGAAGATTTCTTGTGTACCCTCTTGCCACGCAGGACATGATAAAGAGGGGAAGATTCCTTGAAGTAGTAATCTCTAGTCCTTCCTCACAGATTACTTTTTTGCAGCCCATTCTTGAGAAGTGATTATCTCTGCAAAATTCGGCAGGATATTTTTAATTGTGAAATCATGAGACTCCTGTCCCATTGAAGCACAGCAGTCCTCAAGTATTGTCACTTTGAAATTCTTTGCTGCTGCTTCCCTGGCTGTTTCCTCCACAACAAAATTCGTGGCAACTCCTGCAAGGATGAGTTCGTCGCAGCTATCCACTGCTCTCAAAAACTGCGGGTTGGTAAAGGGGTTGATGCGGTGCTTTGTGATGATGGTGTCCATTCCCCCTGGCTGGACGCTCTCATGGAATGCTGCTCCCCATTCCCCATCGACCAATGTGCCTGCCTGAGCAATTCCCTGGTAGATGCCTGCTTTGGTTTGATGCAGTTCCGGATGGCCTTCTCCAAATGCAACCCTGACAAAGATAATTTTTATTCCCTCGCCCCTAGCTTTAGCGATTGCTTTGGCGGTATTCTCAATGGCCTGTTGTTCCTTCACATGAGCCGGAATGCCCCATGCAGCAAATTTACCTTTCTCGTGTACAATATCATTCTGAAAATCCATCACGATCAGTGCTTTCATGTTTACCCCCTGAGTATTATTTTCGTCTGGCGTATATAAATATTTCTTTAAGTGATACCAATTGGTACGATAATGAGCCTCTTCTATCTTAATTGCTTCGCGCGAGAGGTGATAAACAGTATCATGTTTTGTCGTCCACGTTACGACTCCATACTTTTATCTTCTTCCAGTTCCTCCTATTCACCACCAAACAACCCTCGAGAACCGAAATGTTTTAATATAAAATGGTATCTATTAATATTATGAATGAGCAGATCAACGTGCGATTGCCAAGAAGGCTTCTTACAGAAGCCAGGTCGTATGCAAAAAAACATAGGTATGGCACCGTACAAGAATTAATGAAGGAGACATTGCGGGAGAAAGTGATTGAACCGGATCTCACAGTAAAAGAACTGAGCATTATTAAAAAGCTCATTGATCAAGCCGATAAAAATAATAGTTGGGTCTCACAAAAGGAAGTGTTTGCTGCACTGAAATGAGCTACACTATCAAAGCCCTGCCGTTATTCATGGAACAAGTGCAAGAATTATCTTCTCAAACGAAAAAGATTGTTGGTGAAAAGCTTCTGCTGTTGATGGAAAACCCGACAAGATACAAAAGGCTCACCCATAAAGGACTTGTTTTATATAGAACAAGGTTTTCAGAGCAATCAAAAGAAAAGAGACTTATCTACTAAGTTGAGGGGGAGGCTGTTCGATTGCTATTCATATTGGACCCGGATAAGGAATACCATGACCTTCAAAAGTACCTAAAGGAGATAAAGGATTGATGATCTATTCATCAATAACTGAATGATCAGATGATCTATCAATGGAGGATTTGTCTAATACAACACCAAAGACTCACTACCTGCCTATTGTTGTGCAGTACAGAGCCCGTTTAAGAAAAAGGATATTCTCAAGGCTATGTGACCTTCCTTACAATCCCCTGCTCAATATCAACCTCAACACTATCCCCTTCCTGCAATTCTCTTGTTGCAATCCTTGTTCCAATAACAACGGGGATACCAAACTCCCTCGCAAAATTTGCTGCATGGGAAAGGATGCCCCCTTCATCTGTTACAACTGCAAGGGCTTTTTTCAGGGCTGGGGTCATATCTGGAGTTGTTCCATGGCAGACAATGATCTTTCCTTGGGGTATCTTGCCTAGTGGTGTTGCTTGGGTGATAAGAGCAACTTCTCCTCTAATAATCCCCTTTCCAATTCCCTGTCCTTTGATATGCATCTCTCCTTTATGCCCCCATTTAGAGAGAAATGAGGCAATCTCATGTGCATCTGTTGTGATGATGACTCCTGCATCGCTATAGCATAGCATGCACCTTTTTTTCCTTTCATGTTGCGCTTTATCAAAAGGTGAAAGGTCTTTTGCAAGCACTGCTGCAAAAAGCTCGTCTAGCGTTAAAAGATCACAAGAGCCAAATGACATCTTCTTTCCAACATGGTGAGCCAATGAGTTGATATAAGAGAAGAATGCCATGAATGTTTTTTTCCGTTCTTCATGAAACCTTCCCATAGCAAGGGTAAGCTGTTCAGAAAATATCACCCCCGTTTTTCCAAGGTAGTGGGTATAGTCAAAGTATGCTGAAAAGCGATAAAGAATCTCCCTGCAACCCTCTATAAGAGTAAGCAATTCTTCACCTGCTGTTTTTTGGGATGGATGTGCTGCCATAAAATCCTTCATTTCCTTGATAATACCCATCCCCTCTGCAATTATTGTTTCAATTTGTTGTTCGTCCTGTGCAACAATAATTGCTTGCTGGATCATCCGCTCAAAATCTTTTTTTCTTACATAAATATGCAATAGCCCATTTTCATAGATATCAACAAGGCCTTTGTAATAGACCCATGAGCTCGAGGTATGTCTTTTGAGAATTGGAATAGCAATCAAGCTAGTTCAAAGGGTGTATAATTCCTCGTCAGATAAAACTGGTAGTCATCCATTAACCTTCCTCACAACTCCCGCATCCGCATCTACTTCCACCATGTCGCCGTCTTTAAATACTTCCGTGCCGATCTTTGTTGCAATAATGCAGGGTTTTTTCAATTCTCTGCTCAAAATTGCTGCATGGGAGGTGATGCCTCCATGGTTGGTGACGAATGCAGCTGCTTTTTTCATCGCAAAAATAAAATCTGGAGTAGTTTCAGCTGCAAAAAGGATATCCCCTACCATAACCTTGTCTATCTCATGGGATTCCTTTATAATTCTTGCTTTCCCTTTAATCTTTCCCGGAAATGCGCTAATCCCTCTTACTTCATCCTGAGAATAAGTTTCAAGTAAGCCACAGGCTTGTAATTCTTTCTTTAAGTCTCCGCCAAGAAGAATACTCCTTTTGCCATCAATCTGAATGATTCCAAAGTATTTTTTTCGCGCTTTTGCAAGAGGGGGATAAGGTGATCCCTTTACAACAGCGAAGAGTTCTTCGGGAGTAAGAGAGATGACGTCTTCATAGGATGCATCTTTCCTCTTTCCCAGGTCAGTTAATGCCTGGCGGTAATGGAAAGCAACTCTGTCAGTTGCTTCAACAAGGTAGAGCCGGTAAAATGCTAGGTGAGATCCGATAGTGATAAGATGCTCGAATTGAGGCAGTTCCACTTTTTTCTCAATAGTCTCTTTTTGTTTCCGGAGGTTCACTTTCTCCTCTGTCAAAGGCGCTCCTTCTAGTGCATGTGTCCCAATCCAGCGGTTTTTTTCAACAAAAAGTTCACGCGCTTTTCCATTCACTCGGCTTGCTGTCTCTTCAAAGAGCATTGTTTCTGTTTTTCTTGGAAGTTCCATGCTGCCAATAACTGTAGAAAATTGCACATTCTTATCTTCGCAGAGAGTGAGGATCTCCCTTTCAATCACCTTATCACAAATTTCAATAAATGTAGAGCACCCCATAACAGGTATCATGCTTTTGTAAAAACCAACAATATCATCTTTTTCTTCCCACATAAGCAGTTCTTTTCTCTCTTTTTCAAAAAAAGAGAACAAGGAATCCCGCCAGGTTTTATCATCAATCTTATCTTCTATAAAAGCAGTCATTTTTTTATAATCCTTGCTGCCAAAAAAATAATGGCCAAATAAAATTTTCATATCTCCTTCTAATGAGAGTTTTAGATGTGTGAACAAGGGTGTTTTAAAATACTCCATCCACGGAGCAGTGTACAGCATGAAGCAATTCCACCTGCCCCAATACATCCACTCTTGAGTCATAGTTTTTTCACTGTTCCCTTGTTCGCATCTACTTCCACCATGTCCCCATCCTTGAAGACAATGGTTGCTTTCTTTGTCCCCACAATGCAGGGAATCCCAAGCTCTCGAGAAACAACTGCTGCATGAGAAGTAATGCCACCTTCATCCGTGATAATAGCTCCTGCGCGCTGGCATGCTTCCATCACTTCCGGGCCTGTGGTGTTGGCAATGAGCACATCCCCTTTTTTGACCTTGGCAATTTCCCTTTTTACTCTATCATCAAAGAAGGTAAATAACACTTTAACAATTCCCCTGTATGTACCTTTGTTTGCGATAGTTCCAATAACATTGTCTTCTCTTGCCATAAAAAAATGTTGCGAAAAAGAGTGAGCGAGAGCTTGAGCTTCTTTTCCTTCAATCAGATTCCAATCATTATGCTTTGTGTACACCCACACCTGCCTAGCTCGTTTTGATGTGGGAACCTTTTTTCCGGCGATAACATCCATGACCTCTTCAATACTCAGCCATGCAAGATCATCCCGCCCGACTCTTTTGCCAATCTCTTCAATATATGGTTTGAACATTTTGTCATAAGTATAGACCTGTGTGAGCACTGTCCGAAGCTTCATTTTCATATTCCCCATGCGTTCAATATTCTTTGTTAGCAGGGAGGTAAGAGGCTTTATTTGTTCAATTTTATCAAGAAAAAAGAACTCAGTGGGGTAATAATGAGTCACAAGATCCTGAAACAGAGCAACACATTCTAAAAATCTCTCCTTTAGCTCTTCAAGGCTAAGCGCATGTACGTTTTCTTGCTGTGCTGTCTGAATGATAGTTTTCCCACGATCCAAAAGCAAAGGAACTAGCCGTTCCCAGTTTTCATATTTTTCGGCATAGAACAAAAGACCTTCATTGCTGCATTCATCTCTTTCCTGCTTTGAGATGAAGAATTGGATGCCGTTCGTTTCAGGAGTATAGATGAAAACCAAGTCTTCTTCACGGTATCTTTTGCATAAATAGCATGACATAAAAATGAAATTAACCCCATGATCTGTCCAAAGGTAATCATAGTCAGATGGATTAATATTCTTTTTCATAATTCTCCGTTTCATGAAAGGATATGCTATTTAATAATCTTTCACTTACCAGATATAGTCAATTTAACGTGATATTTATATAGTAGTCCGTATTATTTCTTCTGAAGGTGATTCCCCATGGCTAATTTTAAGTGCCCTCGATGTAAAGGTACGGATATTGTCAAACGTGGCAAAAGAT
>Ga0209211_10005649_pt1 | contig 18569 bp, 16 predicted proteins | sample RifGroA2_FD_183992 | JGI IMG/M metagenome (GOLD analysis project Ga0209211, IMG submission 183992) | Groundwater microbial communities from Rifle, Colorado, USA - Groundwater A2 (SPAdes) (version 2) | ecosystem: Environmental > Aquatic > Deep subsurface > Groundwater | place: Rifle, Colorado... | reverse complement strand
CCCAGCACGGTTTGGCGAGTTTGACACTTGTAACCTTTGGCTTCGAGCACTTTGGCGATAAAATCCTCAAACGGAAAACCCGATGGTCCAAGATCCATGACCGCCCGACGGAGAGAGTAGCTTCTGGCAACCGGTTTGCTGATTTTTTGTAGAACAGAGAAAGCATGCCTGTAAATATCATTAGTTGTCATGTCATTGCGGAGTTCCGGCAAGATATGCGACATTACTTGTTCTACGGCTTCTTCCGACGCACCGGCATGAAAAAGCGAAGATTGGAGTTTTTCTTCATCAAAGATTTCGCGCTCCCCGTTCGCCTTGAGAACCGTTATTTGTTCGGCCATTTGTGTCATCCCACCATTATACCCGACAATATTTCATCCATTATTCCACCACCGAAACAGATCTCATTTTTGTAGAAAACTATTGACTGACCGAGAGAAAGTCCACGCACTGGTTCCCTAAATTCCACCTCCATCCTGTTCAACACTCGGCGTTGAACGGTTACGGGAATCTTCTCGCCGCGATATCGTATCCTGGCAGATAATCGAGTTGCTGCGGGTTCACTAATCCAATTGACATCTTTAACTATAATTCGTGTCGGTGAAAATGATATTATCTCTGGTTCTTTATTTGAAACAGTAAGAGTATTTGTTTTTATATCTTTAGATAATACATAAAAGGCTTTATCATCGGATGATTTTTTAGTCACCTCAAAACCATGTCTTTCTCCTATGGTGTAGAATAGAGCGCCATTGTGAGTGCCGATAACGTCGCCGCGAGTATTCAATACTTTACCCGGTTTGGTTGAAATAAAGTGGGAAAGAAATTCATCCATCCGGATTTCGCCAATAAAACAAATTCCTTGGCTATCCTTCTTGCCGGAGACGGGCAAATGATATTTGCGTGCTAATTTCCTTACTTCACTTTTTTCTAGATTCCCTATGGGAAAAATAGTGTGAGAAAGATCATTTTCGGTTAAGGTCCAGAGAAAATAGCTCTGATCTTTTTCCCCATCTTTTCCTTCTTTTAACTTTCCATCTTCTATTCTCGCGTAGTGTCCCGTGGCAATAAAATCTGCCCCCATCTTCTTTGCTTGCCTCCAAAACGCTCCGAATTTAATTTCTCTATTACAAAGCACGTCCGGATTAGGCGTTCGACCGATTTTATATTCGGCTATCATCTTATCCACTACGCCTTTTTTATACTCCTCTTCAAAATCAAAAAAGAGGAAGGGAATATCAAGCGCGATTGCCACTCTCATGGCATCACGCCGTTCATCCCTCCAATTGCAGGGCAAGAAATCCGGTTGCCAGACTTTGATAAAAACACCGGTAACATCATATCCGGCTTTTTTAAAAAGCGCCGCGCTGACCGCGGAATCCACTCCGCCTGAAAGTCCAACGAAGACCTTTCTTTTAAGAGGGGTATTTGATTGTTTGTGTTTATTCCAAATTCTGGCCATATTCGTTTCGTTCACCGGGCCTAAGGTAGCCCCAGCATTAAAAGTACCGGGAATGTCAGTTTTGTCCATTTCCCGTTCGTGAATCTTATTCGGCAGAGGGATGGTGGCAAAAATCTTGACGCTCTCGCCTTCGATCACCACTTCATCAATTACGAGTTTTATTATATCTTTTTTCAGCCGTTCTGTCACGATTTTCGGATCGTTTATTTTACTCAGAAACTTGTGGCAGGTTTCTTTGAACAGATCGATCTTTGCGCTCACGTCATGCTGGACGTTGAGCTTCATTATAAAACCGTCACGCTCGGATATGAGTTTCTCCTCGCTTAGTTCGATGTCGGTTTTTTCTTTTCTTAATTCCGGAAGCGTCATCACTTCGGCCTTGAATGCTTCAGTGATACGCTTTTTGGCCACTTCCAGTTTTTTAATAGCGCTACTGATGTAATCCAGTCTACCATCAATGCTCTTAGCCCGCTCTTCGTTGAGGATGGACTCGTTTCTAAAGTTATTAAACACTTCCTCTGGATTTTCCAATATCGATTTCACCGTGTTCCAAACAATGGGTTCAATCTGATCTGCTCGCAGATACGGGCTATTGCAGTTTTTTTGAGGAGTATTATTCATCCGGCTCTTGCAGTAGTAATAAATGACTCCGCTCTTTTCTTGATGACCACGATACTTGAGATGGTCTTTGCCACACCGGATAAGTCCCTGCAGTAAATATGTTTGCTTGGTGCATCGCTTAGCAAACATCAGATTCTTTCGGGCCTGCAACAGCCCTTTCTTATGCTGTTCGTCTGAAACTATCCTTGGTATTTCTATCGGAAACCACTCCTCTTTTGCTCGTCTGATCTGACGGACTTTTGGCTTACCAGTTCGTAGATTGGCCACATCCAATTTTATAGTTTGATTTTTACAGCAGTACCACCGTCCGGTATATGCCTCGTTGGCCAGAACATTCCGTATGGTCACCTCGCTCCACCAACCAAGCGGATATTTTTTCAATCCTTTCATCTTCCGGTTCTTCTCGGTATTTTTCAGCGCGTCATATTTGGTAGGGATTTTGAGATCAAAGAGCTTCGCCTGTATTTGTCTGATGTTGAGCTTATCCTCGGTATACCAGTCATAAATCATCTTCACCACTTTCGCTTCAGTTTCATCCAGTTCGTGTTTTCCAAGTAGGTAGTTATACCTATATCCAAACAACGGCCGACCGCCATTAAACTTCCCCGACTCAATTCTTCTTTTCATACCACGCTGGGTGCGCTCCATTATTTTCGCTCTTTCAAATTCACTAAATGCGCTGAGGATGGTAAAAAGTAGTTTATCGTTTGGTGTCGTACCAAGCTCTCCTGTCTTGAAATGGATCGTGACGTTTTTCTTCTTGAGCTCCTCGAGGATAATCAGCTGATTATATGTATCTCGGCCGATACGATCCGCGTCATAGACTAAAAAGTATCCGATGTCGTCATGCGTTTTCAAATAGTCACGGAAAGCGGTGAGACCTGGACGAATCAGTGTCGCCCCGCTGAAACCATCATCTATGAACATCATCGACTCGTCCGGGACCGGCAGTTTGTGATTGATGGCATATTGCATCATTCCACCGATGCCGTGGATTTGAGTGTCGATAGTTTGATTGCTTTTTTGTTCCTCGGTCGAAACCCGAGCGTAAAGTACTGATTTCATATTTTTATACTCATTTTCGTGGTCACGACACACCCTATACTAATCTTGCTCATCCGCTAAGCTCGAGTTGCCCACAGCTGGTTCTCCGTCTGCAAGCCACTTTTTTATTATTTCAGCTTTAGCATCGGGATATTGGTTGCGCGCGAGAGCCAGTTGCATTTCATAAGGGATGAAATCCCAGCGGTCACTCGGATCCATTTCCTTGAAGTTGATTTTGTTAAGCTGAAGAGTTTCCTTTGGATGCCCCTCCACGCGATCCAACAGTTCCTTGATCGCCGCGAGCTTTACGCCGTCATTCTGGCTCCCCATGAGAGCGACCAGCATCTCATTGGCCAGACGAAAGTTTTGCTCACGGACACGCACGCCGGCTTTGCGGATTATGTCTACGGTCTCCTGATGGAAAGCATCCAGTTCTTGGGCGTAGAGCCGGTACGTCTCGCAGAGAGTTCCTGATTCCTTAAACCAATCCTTAATGCTTTGCTCGGTGAATTTGGCTTTTCTACTTTTTTCGAACTTCCGGTTGATGTCCTCGGCGATGTTTTGGTAAGAATAGCCTTTATATTTCAGCTCGAGCGCACGTTCGTGGTATTTGGCTATGTGTTTTAATTTGGCCATAAAAAGTTGTGTTAAGTGGAGTTTTTACGACCTCTGTTCGGCATCGTTTTTGGCTTCCCGAGGACCCGATCAAGGATGTATATAGCCGCCTCAAGTTTGACCATGTCATTTTTGCTTTTGAGCAATGAAACTAGAATTTCTGCCCCTTTGAGCGGATTTTGTTTAATTATATTCAGGGCGGTTTTCATTTCGTCAGTGTATTTGTTCATGGCGTTATATTTTCATTGATTTAATTAATTTCTCCCGGCTCTCTACTAGTGCATCAAATGACTCCTCGTCTTTTTGCTCGGCGTACGCACGTTTATCTTTGAGATCCCCAAGGGCTCTCTTTTTCTGATAAAAATCCTCGTAGGCTTTTAGATCGGGACCTACCGCCCAGCCATAATTTGGATGTTCCTTTTTCACATGGCGACGAGATATGGCTTTGACCTCGAGCAGGTGTTGAACGATACCGGCATCGGTAAGACCAACGATGTCGTTATGGACCCGTCGGGGATTTATGCTTTCCGGAAACTCTCGTTTGCCGAATTTGCACGCCGGTATGACTTCTTTCGGTTCTCCGTAAACCCAGAGCGGGTATTTGAGTGGTACGGTTTTAAGATCCTCGATCAGTATTTCAAAATCCCTGATGGCTTTCTTTTCCTCCGGATTATTCAGATCGTATTCGGTTTTTATGGCTTCCGCCGATTGACTGTATTTCATACAATGAATTTAAAGAGCGTCTCCAGTGTGTATTTCTTAAGCCAGCCTTGCTTGGCCGCTTCCTGAATCTTCTTGAATCCATAAATCAATCGCTTATCCTCAAATGGCTCAAGATTCTTTGCTGGTCTCAAGTTGCGTTTTATAAACGCCTCCCATTGCCCTTTGGTCTTAAAATCCAGCTCTACGGTGTCTGCCCAGTTGCCAATGATCCGAACGTGCTTCTGGTTGCTCTTACTGCACCAATCCACAAACTCTTTTAATGTCATAGAAATCTCGATATCCTCCGAAGTCGGCGCTATAGTTTTTTGTATATTTAGTTTTGTAGGGATTACCTTTTGTATACTTTGCTTTGCGAAATTCGGTTTATGAAGTTCGCTTTTGGAAGAGGTTACATACACATCTTCGCTTTCCGAAGATGTCCTCAAGAGGATAGCTGGACCCAAACGATAGTAGATATTTTTGCCACGTCGCTTATCTTTAGTATCCAACAGTTCGCCATCACGATCTCTGGCTTCGATCCAACCCTTCTGGATGCACCGGTCGATAGCTTTGGATATGGCTCCGGACTCACGGCCGGTCTTATGCTTCAACTGGGAATGTGAGATCCAGTCCTCTTCTTTTCTCATCCCCTTTTCCCGATCCATAATCCAGCCAAGCGTGGCCCGGGTAACGATAAGCACCACTCGGAGTTCGGTATCGGACATTTCCTTCATCAGGCCGTTGAAGATGATATTCGGGGTTTGAGTTGTGTTTGGGATGTTGGCCATACTATTTTGGTTCGTATAAAAGAGCTTTCAGCTTGCGGATGGCTCCCACAAAATCCCTCACGTTGATTTCCGCCTCCCCGTCAAAGTTATATTCATTCATGAGCACGGAGCGCATTTCCGACTCCACAAACACAAATGACCGACGGCCCGGGTCCTCGGTTTGATTAAGCCCCACGAGCTGTATCCCTCGCGCAAGAAGAAAACAGCTTAGGTAGAAATTCGTAGTGCTATAGGTTGGTTGTGATTTTTTGGTTTTCATATTTATTCTTATTGTTTGGCTCACTCACGGGAGGAGTAGGAGGAGCAGTTTCTGGGTCGGGCAACGAAAGTAAGAGATCCCAAAGCTGGCGGATACGATCCTTCTTGTCTGGCGATTCCCTATAGATGACTTCCGTATGGAAGTTGGGAACTCTTTTTATTCTCATATTCGTGCTGACCCCCGAAACGCAAAAGAGCTCGCGATCCGCTACCACAAAATGTGATAATTGGATCGCGAGCTCTTAAACTCGGAATACCTTTCAGGTTTGCCTCTTGAGGCAATATGCTATTCGGTTGTTAATTGCATTATAGCACCCCTCAAAAAATCTCCGCAAGACCCCGGGTTGTGTATAAGTCATTTGGCACTTTGCTCGGCCATTTTCTGCTTATAATCTTCTGCCCACTTAGCAACGTCTTTATCGTATTCCTCAAGATCGCTCGGAGGAACGTCCTTATTGATTTTAAGAAATTGGTAATTGTCCTCTCGCAAAAAAACGGTGAAATGCGGCTTGCCGACATAGTTCATAATGACCCGGGATTTCAGCTCGCCTTTTCTCACAAGCGACCGGGCAGTGGCCGGATGAATATCAAACTTTTCTTTAAGCCTTTCAAACGAAAACCATTTTGCATTATTCCTGCAGATCGAGCCGGGTATAAGTCCATTGCTCACGGCCTTCTGGCAAAACTTACACTTGAAGCCATTCTTATCAACCCATGAGTCTATTGCCACCGTGTCATAGCCACATAGGCCACAGGCACCATGCCCATCGCCTTCCGGCCGGTATCCTTCGGGGTCTTTTTCAAGACGTAGATGATTTTGAACATCCTTAAACGCGCACTTCATCAACGTATCGTAAAAGCCGGTAAGATTGAAAGCGGCGTCATAAAGTTCCCGATCAGTCATATCGGTTTTGAAATCTTCTTTGAATATTTTCCTCAATTTATCGAGACTCTCTTGTGAGAATTTCATAGTGGTCTATTTTACCGCATATAACAGTTCTCGCCCATTATCCTTCGTGTGAATTTCCTATCCACAGGACAGGAGCTTGACAGTTGAATGTACATAGAATATCATTCCCACTATGGGAACGTATATTACAGTAGCCCTACCCACGATAATTATGAAATTAATAGGCAAACAACAATTGCATGATTTCGGAGAAAAGCATTCGGATGCCAGATCGCAACTCCAATCGTGGGAAACAGAAGTTGAGGCCGCCGAATGGAAAACTCCACAGGATGTTCGGAATAGGTATCCCAAGGCTACTCTCCCAGGCAACCTGCAAGCCATTTTCGATATATGCCGGAATAAATACAGGTTGTGGGTACAGATAGCATACAAAACCGGAGTGGTACTTATCAAGAAGATCGGGACCCATAAGGAATATGATAAGTGGCAGATTAAATAGTGAAAACTACTATGAACGATATTAAAGTAATAAAAACTGAAAAAGATTACCGAGACGCACTCAAATATATTGAGGCGCTCATGGTTACTGATCCAGACCCGGAGTCAGCAGAAGGAGAGAAACTTGCTATTTTAAGCACCCTCGTTGCGGATTATGAATCCAGAGAGTTCCCTACCGTTTTTCCTAGCCCTGTTGAGGCTATTAAATTCCGCATGGAGCAAGCCGGATTAAAGCCTACCGACTTAGAACAATATCTTGGCAGTAGAGGCAGAGTCTCGGAGGTGTTATCTGGTAAACGCCAATTAACCTTAGAAATGGTCAGAGCGCTCGAAGCAGGGCTTGGAATTCCCGCTAAAGTGCTTATTCAAAAGCCCGACCCAAGCACAGATGCAGGTTATCAGCACTGGGACACTCAACTAGTTCGCGCAATGGAAAGCTATGGGTATTTTGGAAACAAATCTCTAAGTAAATGTGGTAAAGGGGAATTACTCAAAGAATTCTTCGCATCATTGGGAAATGGCATGCAACCAGCGGCTCTTTTCCGCAAGGAAAAAACTAGCTATCGAACTTCCTCTAGAACACACAAAAATGCATTGGATGCATGGATGGTTCGAGTTCTAGAAAAAGCAAAAAAAATAAAAGTCTCAACTACGTACAAACACGGCGTGATTGATCTTGCATTTATGCGCGATCTAATAAAACTAAGTGTGAAAGAAAATGGCCCCCTCTTGGCTCGCGACCATCTAAAAAAAGTTGGAATTAAACTTGTGATAGAACGCCATCTTCCAAAAACCTATCTCGACGGCGCTACTATTCTAACAGAAAAAGATAATCCAATAATTGGAATAACTATCCGATATGACCGTCTTGATAATTTTTGGTTCACACTTATGCACGAACTTGCCCATGTCGCGCGGCATTACGGACAAAATATTGAAATCTTCTATGACGAAAAACTTCTAGAAAAGGGTGGCATTGAAATTGACGCAAAGGAACGTGAAGCCGACGAATGGGCAGAGGAATCAATTCTACCAGAGAGTAAATGGGAAATAAGTAATGCAAAGATCACCCCTACCCCAATGGCCGCTCAAAGTCTCGCTAATGAACTCGGTATCCACGTTACTGTAGTCGCTGGAATTATAAGATATAAGCATCAAAACTTTTTCTACTTGAATAAAATAATTAATGACGATACCGCGAAAGTAAGAAAGTTTTTTCCGGATGTATTTAAGTTAACTGAAAAAATATGACCACCATAAAATCATACGTCCCTATACTGCGCTGGAGAACCGCTGAAATGTCAGCCTTTGAACGCCTATATCCTCAAGACCGAGAAGCGATAACGCCGTTCATCGAGTTCATAATGCCACCTCCAAAAACAGATAAAGATAACCGCAAAAAGATTGTGGAGGATTCAAGGAGCAAATTTCTTAGACAATTACCGGATGTAGGGAAACGCCTCGTTAAATATTGCGGAAAAAACTCTATGTTCCTTGATGTCCACCTACTCGACGGGGATATAAGAGCGTCTGCATTTGAAAGTATCTTATCTTCTGCAAGCGCAGTTGATCTCTTTTCAATCCCCGTTGTGCATATCATTCCTGTTGTAGGTACTGATGCAGACATGGCGACACGGGAAGTTGCAGTAAAATATGCCAAGATTGGCGATAGAGGGTTATGTATTCGTATTGATAATTCACACTTTAAAGACGAGGGTCTAGCAAAACACATCGAGGATTTCATTAAAAATCATACCCTCGACATTAAAAGGGTTGATATTCTTGTTGATTTACAAATCGTTGATAAAAGCATAACGGCGGAGTCAGTCATTGAAAAATTTTCTCATATTCCTAATATAAACGATTATCGCTCTTTTATTCTTTCGGGAGGGGCATTTCCAAAGGATTTATCTGAACTTCAAAAATTTGAGACTCACCAGATAGATCGAAACGATTGGAAACTATGGCAGGAAATCATTAGCAGTGGGAAGCTTAAACGTAATCCGATTTTTTCTGATTATACGATCCAGCACCCAATATTTTACGGGTATGTTCTTGGAGCAAATACAAGTGCAAGCGTAAGATACACCAACGACGAAAAGTGGGAGATTCTTAGAGGTGAAGCATTAAACTATGTAAAGAAAAACGGTGAAAAGGGACCGGGCTACAAACAGTACCTAGCACATGCTCGAGAAATCATTAAGCAGACCTTTTACAAAAAAGCTGATTATAGTTTTGGGGACTCTGAGATCAATCGGATAGCCGAGCCGAAGAATGAGAAAACTGGAAATCCCCAGATGTGGCTAAACATTGGTATCAACCACCATTTAACACTGGTTGCGCGGCAGACCTCCAGTCTCCACGAGAAACGAGCAAAGCATTCCTGACGTGATCTTTGAGTGTATCAAGATCATCTTTGAGAACTTCGGCAAGTTTCGCGTAGATTATTTCGCGCGGCTTTGAACGAATTTCAGCCGCTTCATTTTTCTCTTCCAAAATTTTCAGTGCCTCTGCTCTCCATAATAGTCGAGCCATCGAGAGACCGTCTTGAGCAGGATTTTTCCCGTCAGCTCGTATCTCATGAAAGACGATCTGATGGTCTGAAGTTTTTTTTGCCAGTATAATCCCCCACCATTCGGGGATTATAGCCAAAGCCTCATACAAGTGATGCCTTCCGACAACTAAAGTCATTTTATCAAACACAGCATTATACTCTCTCATCTGATCAGGCAATCGGTCTAGAGTATCTTTATCGCTCTTTATCTCATAGCCGTGCATGACGCTATTGATGATGGCGAAATCTATCCTCGCTGTTCCGTGGCTTACGCCAAATTCTTCAAAAATTTCCGCAGGAAGATTTTTTTCTTTTTTATATTCTTTCAGTTCCTCCTCTAGAACTGACCTTAAAACTTTACGAATGATTTTATCGTTGGTAGTCATAGAGCTAAAACGACGACGTTAGCAAACTCACACAACTATATTTTACCACAAACTCAAACAAAAGGTGAGATGTGTATAACTAACTACGCGTAGACGTTCACTTTCTCGTCCACGTAGTTGTCATATACGTGCAAATAGACCTTATGCGTGCGGTCTTCGCAATCAGGCTCGGTGTATGTCGGACCGGGTAGCTCGTCATAGAGCAGATCGCGGATGGTTATTTTCACATCGGCTCGCGTTTCTTCTTTTCGCTTCCAATCCAAGACTAATTTTTCCGCTTTCAGTTTAGCCAATAATTCTTTGGCAACTTTTTTGACTTGATCGACTTCGGCAGGATTCAAATCTTCTTTCCGGAGAATATCGAATACGGCCAGTTCTTCTTCGGTAAGATTCTCGGAAACGGCGCGACGATCCTCCTCGCTCAATTCTTTTGCGAGCTCTACCAACTGGTCGAAGAAGAGATCGAGATCATGCGAGCCCGTATTGTATTCGTGTAAAAGCTTATTGAGTCGGTCAAGAAAATGCTTGCGAAGCTTATTCTTGCGTATCATCTCTTTGATCTTTTCCTCCAGTTCCGCGCTCAAATGCTCGGCTTCGATATTCTTCGTATCAGAATCGTCGAAAAACTTCCGCAATGCTTCGAAATCTATCTTACTCAAATCCTTAAGCTTCGGTGCGTCTTTGATAACGTACTCACCGGCGCGGATTGAACGATCAAGCAAATTTTCCAAATCCTTTTTAACTTGTGAGACGTCGGTATCCTCATCTATGACTTCCCTGATGCGCGAGGCGATCACTTTGTATGCCGTTACTTCGTGGTAGTAATCTTCCGCTTTTGGCTCCGGTAGGACCGCTCGATAGTATTTATAAGCATCACTGGCCAACTCAAGATACTGCTGTTTGGTTTTTTCATCCTGCAATATCCGATTCGTAAACACATCCACGAGCCGGATTTTTTCGACATCCTGTGCTTTCAATAATTCATTGATATCGAGCTCGAGAGTTTTTAGGAATTGCCTTGTCTTTGTAACAGTAGCAAAGAGTATCTCAACCAGCTCATTTTTATCTTTGATAATTTCATCATCTCCGGCGTTGGTAGATGCATAAACTGCGAGTGCTTTTTGAAGATTCCGGAATACACCGATGTAGTCGACTATAAGACCGTTCGTTTTACCCGGATAGACACGATTCGCTCGAGCGATAGTCTGCATGAGTGTATGGTTTTTGAGCGGCTTATCGAGATAAAGGGTCGAGAGATTTGGTACGTCGAAACCGGTCATCCACATAGCACAGACGAAGACGATTCGCAGATTATTGTCCGGGTCTTTGAACTTCGTTTCAAGGTCTTCATTCAAAATTCGAGCACGCAATGGCCGCATATCTATCTCAAATTCCTCCATATCGGCGATCTCGTTTTGGCTTTGGCTTACCACCACCGCCATATCGATATTCTCATATTTTTGCGCCTGTTCTCTTAGCATCTCTTTTTCGTGATCATCCTTCGCTTTGGATACGGCGATATTCATCTTGGCCAAATGGCGTTGCATTTCCGCTTTGACCTTCGCGTACATACGAACAGCTGTTTTTTTATTGATTGAAACAACCATCGCCTTACCGTCATATCCTCGAGCAGTGAAATGAGCCACGATGTCTTCCGCGACCTTGTTGAGCCGATCCTCGCGTGTGATGAGGTGATAGAAAGTCGAAAACTCCTGCTCGAGCTTTTCCTCTTCATCAGTGGTGAGCTCATAAAAATCCATTACTCGTTCCAAGTCTTTTTGAATTTCCGGATTTTCGTTTTCAAGCTTCGGGACCCGGTTTTCATAGTAAAGCGGCACCGTTGCGCCATCCTCTACCGATTGAGCAAAATTGTACGTAGAAACGTAATCACCGAATGTTTCCCTCGTTTTCTCCTCGCCCTTGGCCATAAGTGGTGTGCCGGTAAAGCCGATGAACGACGACTTAGGCATAGCAATACGCATATTTTGCGCCAAGCGGTCATATTGCGTGCGATGCGCCTCGTCTACCATCACGATGATGTCGCTTCTGTCTGATAGGACCGGTGGTTTCTCCTCCGGCTTGGTGCCGAATTTATGAATGAGGGTAAAAATATGACGATGATCTTCGTTTAAGAGTTGGCGCAGATTTTGGATCGAGTCGGCGTGGACTTCTTCTTCATACACCGCACCGCAAGCTGAAAATGTTTTATAAATCTGCTTGTCGAGTTCGTTCCTATCGGTTACAACAACAAAGGTAAAATTGCCGGTCATCTTTCGGAATACTTTTTGCGAAAGGAAAATCATGGAGTAGGACTTGCCGGACCCTTGTGTATGCCAAAAGACACCGAGACGGCCGTTGTTCTTGTTGCGGTTCTTGATCTGCTCGAATGCTTGGTTTACGCCAAGAAGTTGGAAGTATCGAGAAATGGCTTTTATTCGTTCTCGGAAAGAATCATCAAACAGCGTGAAGTTCTCAACGATATCAAGAAGACGCGAAGATTCACAGGTGCCTTTGATGACCGTTTCCAAACTCACGCGCCCTTCTTCATCTTCGCTTTTTATCTTTTTCCATTCGTTGAAGTGCTCGTAGGCGGAAGTAAGTGTACCGACTCTACTCTCGATGCCATTGGAAATAATGATGAAGGCGTTGTGCCAAAATAGCTGCGGAATGGTGTCTTTATAATCACGGATGTTTTCCTGGTAGGCATTGCGGAGATTTTTGTGAGATGCTTTGAGTTCAATTAAAACAAGCGGCAAGCCGTTCACAAATCCGATCAGATCCGGACGACGCTTGTGCAACTCGCCGGTAATCCACATTTGCGATACCAAAAGAAAATCGTTATTTGCCGGATCATTAAAATCAATCACTTTGATATTGATGGTCTCGAACGAACCATGTTCGTCGCGAATCTCTGCCTTTACCCCATCTTTGATGAGCTTGTAGATCTCATGGTTCGCGTTGACCATGCTTGCGGTAGAGCGGTCGCGAGTGATCTCTGTTAGAGCTTGCGCTATGGCTTCCTGCGGCGCATCAGGATTGAGCTTTTCAAGTGCTGGTTTAAGGCGATTAAGCAAAACAACTTGTCCTTGGTTCTCTCGTCCCAACAAAGCATCGCCCTCATCGGAGTAGGCGTTGACGTGCCCCGTTAGAGGCCGCGAGGGCTCGGAGCGTGTTTCCGCCTCTAATGGGGTAAAATTCCAAAGCTCGCCAAAGATTTTGACGGCCGTTTGTTCTATTAATTTGTCTTCAGAAAATTCGTTCATATTATTATTTCAGTAGCCAATTTCTTTTTTGATGTTTGACAAATAACTCTCCGTTCGTGTTTTTAAATCTTGCATCGAATCTGTTGCTTCATCGATAAATTGCTGAAAGTATTTGTCTGCAGTTGATAAATTTTTAGCTTTTACATAACTTACAAAACCGAGCCAATAATACAATTGTGGCTTATTGTTGGTTTTTAGCAGGTTATCGTTAAAACGAATTACTTCCGCGACAGTAGTTTCTTCGCCACCGTAACTTTTCTCCTTCAACTTATCGCAACATTGTATCGCTTCACTATATTCTTCCAGCCAAAAATGTAGAAAAGCCTTGCTGTATAACCAATGATAACCGCCACCAGCGCGATTTTTGGCTTCCTTGATAGTTTCTAAAGCCGTATGTGCATTGCCATTTCCATTATTGAATTCAACAATTGCCCTTTTTAATAAAGCCCCGTAGTTGTTTGGGTCATATTGGAGAGATTTTTGTATGCTTGTTTGATAATCGGTACCCGCGGACGGATTGAAAAATTCAAAGCTCGCCTTCTGATCGTATTCCAGCGAAAGCAGTTTCTTGAGTGTTTCTTTGCCGATAGGAATTTGTGATCCATTTTGCGCTACATTTAACAGCGATTCGTGCAAGCGAATTGCTGTATTAAAATCACCGGACAAGAGCGCAGCCCGGCCGGAAATATAATCTAGCGCAACGACCGCTTGATTTGCTCTGAAATCGAAAGCTTGAAATTGGAGATTTTCTTCAAAAATAAGGGTGTTGGGCAGAAGAGCGTCAAATTCTTTACGCAGAAGAACTTTTTGAACCTCTTGTATTGGTCTATGTATAACAATACCGCGAAGTGAAAATATATATTTTTCTCCTTCGGGAGCATTTTTTCGCTTTTTCACTGAACCCCAAATACAGAAGTGCGCTCGTGTCTTTTTCAGCACCTTTCTTGCATCATCGACCGTTTCAATTTTCTCAGACTGATGATTTCTGAGTACCAATACATCGAATGGCAGATTTAATTCGTGAATTTTACTCTTAAAAGGGGACAGGAAGTCTTTTTTCAAGAATTTACCATCCTCTGGATTCTCAACTTGTATAGCGATAGCAACGCCAAGGCGATTTTTCGATCGCCTTGGATAACGCCAAACATAAATTGCCCAGCCGATGAAGGTAATCAGTCCCGCGCCAAAGATACCAACCGCATACCACCTAAACGGAACTTCTTCTTTCGGGACTAAACCGTACACGGACAGAGCAATAATAATCTCTAAAAGAAACGCACAAATAAAACCGTACCATTTATGAAAATAACTGGTCGCAATATCGAATATTTTTTCTATTAGTCCAGCGTCTTTCATATAGATGATACTTCAATCTCCCCGGTTACTAATTTCGGCAAAAGCAAATCTCGCGTCTGGCGTAAATTTTGGTTCTCGATAATTAAGATTGATCTTTCTTTCAAGATATCCGAAGCAATATTTTCAAATTTGATTAACAAGTCTTTATTAGGTAATAGAACATTTGCATTTATTACAACATCCCTCCTTAAGTGCTGCATAGTTGCGCCGACAGCATGTGAACGATATTTTTCTATTTGATTGGCAAGAAAATAGAAGATGAACGAGTATAAGTAATCTGCTTTCGGTGTAACCTTGAAAAGATGCTGATTTAGTAATCCTTCTCCCGAATTCCAAATATTTACTAAAAGTGTTGCAGACCACGAAAAAAGAATATCTCCGTTTTTTATGAAATACTTTTTAGGTATAGATTCGCCAGAATTCCTTGGAGTTTTACTCAAAATACCCGATCTTAATTCTGGTATTTTAATGACAGGTAACCCACTGATTCCTAAATGCCTCGGCTTAAAAGCGTAACCATTCATAAATTCTGCAATATCGCCTACTTTTGTTACCTCCCACTCCTGTGGAATCTTCCCGAAATCAGTACCGCTATCGGTCATCTTTACTTTTTCGTGATCAGGAAAATGAAAGTTAACAAACCATTCAATGTAAATAGCTTGTGCCAACTGCTCTAAAATTTGAACCCGGCGATTGTTGTTGTAAATGAGATCATCATAGACAGCCAATGTTTGTGCAATTTGTTTTTGGACCGGAATATTAGGGATTTCTACTTCCACGCTAGAAAATACAGTTTTATTTATTTCTTTATAGGTGGCTCCAGACGCAAGATTGTTGATTTCCTCAACCTTACTTTTCAGCAGATAGTATAAAAATTCATAATCAACTTTTTTCGGATCGCAGATAAAGTTTTTACTTCCTTGATTGGTGGAAGTTTCAACCTTAGTAATAGCTACTTCCCCAATTGTTGCTCTTGATGAAAAAATAACCGAATTGATGGGTAAAAGTTTCGCACTACTGTTCTTTAATCCAAGCGGAGTAATCTTTCTTTGAGTATCGAAAAGATATTTATTTTCTAAATCAGGAAGTGTCGCCCAGCGGATATCTCCACCATTCCAATATTCTGATTTAGTGCTACTTGGAGTTCCGCCAGATTCAATTTCAGCGACATCACCCAATTTCACTTTATGCCAATTTTTTAAAGTTTGAGTTGTCATATCATTTATCTCCATGTTTATTTTCATACTTCCGAATTATTTCCTCACGTTCTTTTTCCGTAATCGGACAATTATCACAACGATATACTCCGCAAAGCGATGAATACCCGCCGTCGGGCAAAACAATTCTTTCTCCGCATTTTGAGCAGTATGTCGGCTTAAAAGCGGGTGGGTTCGGTAGTTTCTCGAAATTGAACTCATTCATGCCATACCACACATACATTTCCGGCTCAAAATCATCACGGCATTTCTTGCAGGTTTTCCAATCGCCTTTATGACCTTCAGCGTGATGAGAGCCGCAGAGCGTAAACCGCCGATGATTTCGCGAACAAATATCGCGCGAGTACGAAAACATCATATACTCGCTTTCGTTGCCGCACACCCAATTTCCGCAACAGTCCGTTCTATATCTCGGTTTTTTGGATTTGCCGCACAATCCGCAAGGTGGAGTTTCTATTCGTTTTTTAACACTTTTCATTGTCATATTTAGCGCATTGAAAATAAACTTTGTAAAAATGGCCGTATTTAAGAGGATAAATCGTCCTTGCTGATTTTATTATCAACCCCCCTTGAAAATAAACCCTTGGGAACCTCTTGGCCGGGCTTCCGGTAATAACTGTCCTTTTTAGCCTTGCCAATTTTTTCCAGCAAGCCCTTATCAACCCAACCACGCAATAACCGAGACATTTTCAAAACATCATTAATCCCGGTTATCTCCCGTGCCTTTTTATTGATAACACGGTAATTCTCATCAAGATATTTACTGACGGTATCCCAGTATTCAATCTTGTGCATATTGAGAAGTAAGAGTAGGACTGAATTCGGTCTTAGTGTCGGAGGGAAAAATAGTGGCTCGTATAGATTTTGTTCTTTCATAACCTTAAACATACGATCAACCCCTTCGCCGATATCAAGGTTGGGTGCCGTTTGGAAACGGTTCAACGTTCGTAGGATTAAAGGATTACGGGCAAAACGCTCGGCTCGGATATTTTCAACAGTTATATGGCCGGGGTAGGTACCAGGGCTTTCAACTTCAACACGATCATCAAAAAACCGCACCTGAATGTCATCCTGCACGAAATAATTCCTATGTATGACCGCATTGGTTATTGCTTCTTGGAATGCCCATTCCGGTATCAGAAAAGTTGGGTTGAAAGAAGCTCCGCTCAATTTGGGAGGTGAACTTTTTACGATTCCTCGAAAATACTCAATAGCTTGTTCAATTTGTTTCATCAGAGGCCCCTCGATAGTAAATGGCCGGGTGACAAAGTTTGGCTTGCCGGTGTAAGTCGGTTTTGTGCCGTAATAATGAGAAACCTTTATCCCGCATTTACTTGTTAAGGCAACCGAAGGGTTCTTCCCGAAAAGTAACAGTCCGGCTTTAGTCAGTTCATATTTGCCGTTACCACCGACGGCCAGACCGTTATCTTTTAAGAACTGCCAGTCATCCAAGCCCGTGCTCGAGGTATCCTTTTTATATTGGGTGAGAAGTTCGTGATCTAAATTTTCAAGGGAAGTGATGCCGGATTTTTCGCCCTCGTACTTAATTGCACCTTTTTCGTATTTAAGGCGCATTATTTCTGTCGAACCAATCTTTACATTTTGTCTCCCTTTTCTAACAAAGGTATCGCCTCGTTTAAGCGAGTGAACGTCGTTACTCTTTTTAATATTGAACACTAAGAGCTTATCCGCCTGTCCTTGGGTATTAGTGATATCGAGCTCGAATTTTCCCCATAGTATAGGTGGCGGTTCAATCTCCTTATCAATCAGTTTAAGAAAATCGGAAACATTATCCGCATTTTCGCTGATTCCTAGAAGCCGTTTGTCTCCCTTGGCTTTAGCCGGATCTTCCAAGCCGACTACTATAAAACCACCGTCCGCATTAGCGAAACCGACTACTGTCTCTAAAAGATCAGCCGGTCTAATGGCGGCTCGTTTACATTCAAAAGTTTGCCACTCTTGAGTATCCAGAAATATTTTTACTACGTCTTTATCATCCATAAATTTTATATATTTAATTTCCTAAAATTCACAGCTATTTTTTTCTCAAGATCGTGTGCTTCTTCTGTAAGCTTTTGAAATTCGGTATCCAATCCTCGCACCGTTGTCTCAAAGTCCTCATCGCTTAACGTTCCGTTATCGGCGGTGCCAACATATCGCCCAGGGTTAAGGGAATAACCGGCGGCTCTGATTTCATCAATCGTCGCTACTTTGCAGAGCCCTTTTACATCCTTGTACTTCTTCGCGTCCTTCTCGCCTCGGTAACTTCGAACAATATCGGTTATTTGTTGGATTTGTTCTTCCGACCAATCACGGTGAGCTCGGTCGATCTGGTGATAGATATTTCGGGCATCAATAAAAAGGATTTTATCCTTGCGACTTGCCCCGTTAGAACTCGCAGAGTTTCTAATGGGGTCTGTTTTCCCCGTTAGAGACGACGGGGCAAGCCCTATCTCTAACGGGGTGAACTTTTTGCCCTTATCGAGGAACCACAGGGTAACTGGCAAGGTAACGTTATAGAACATGTTCGGCCCCACGGCGACCATCACATCTACTAAGCCGTCATCAATCATCTTTGTCCGGATGTCTTTCTCGCTATGTCCGGCATCGCTTGCGGAATTTGCCATGACGAAACCAGCACGGCCGGTATTCTTCAGCACACTTAGGAAAATCTGAATCCAGAGATAGTTGCCATTGTCATTGCGAGGTATGCCATACGGAAAACGCGGATCATCTTTGATACGCTCTTTATCTATCCCATTCACATTGAACGGAGGATTGGCCATCGCAAAGTCGAATTTACCAACCGAACGATGTAAATCTTCGTAATAAGTATTGCCTTGTCGGATGTCGCCTGATAGACCATGAATCGCGAGGTTCATTTTAGCTATCCGG
>Ga0209211_10005648_pt1 | contig 18569 bp, 16 predicted proteins | sample RifGroA2_FD_183992 | JGI IMG/M metagenome (GOLD analysis project Ga0209211, IMG submission 183992) | Groundwater microbial communities from Rifle, Colorado, USA - Groundwater A2 (SPAdes) (version 2) | ecosystem: Environmental > Aquatic > Deep subsurface > Groundwater | place: Rifle, Colorado... | reverse complement strand
GCTCTTTACCCCGGCGGGCACGGCCATGTTCATGTCCACCATCCAGGTCCGGTATGGGAAATACCTTATCCCCCCGCCGATCATGTTCAGGGAGAATGCGTGCGGGGAAATGGTTAGCGGCTGCGGACCTCCCGACTGATCCTGGTAGGTCGGGAAAGAGTTGGAATTGCGTCTATAATTGTAGAGAAGATACAGCCCGATGACCTGCCGCTCAGGAATCTGCGCCAAAAGCGGCCCCGCCTCCTCCTCGAAGAGCTTGGCCGGAAGCTCCTCATAGGCCGTCGCCAGGATCTCCCCCCCGGAGACGTCCACCAGACGGGCGTTGATCTGATATTTCCGGCCGAGTTTCTCCACGCTGCCCAGAAGCAGCACCTGGGCCCCCAACAGCTTGCCCACCTTCACGGCGCTTTCGGCGTCGATCGCTCCGCTCATCTGGAGCTTCTGCTCCTCGAGCACCTTATTGAGCGCCGATCGCTCCACAACGACGAAGGCGCCGCCTCTGACGAAATGGTGGGTCAGCAGTTCCGAAACGGCGACGCCCACATGCTCTTTCGCCAGCCGCTCCTGGCAATTGAGCGGCAGCACGGCCAGGGAAACGCTCTGCGGCGCCGTCTGCTTTGCTCGATAGCCGGAGACCAGGGTCTTCGTCATAGCATCCAATCTGGCCGATATGTCGGAGGCCGCTCCCGGCCCAGCCAGGACCGCCAGCAGGGCGCAGGACAGCGCCACGGGCGGCAATCGTCGGCAAAAGCTTGCGACAGGCATCATGAGTCGAGGATAGCAGAATTCCCTCTGAATTCAAGGCCTTGGGACATCTATCCGCAAGGGAGCCGCGGTCAGATTCGGCGAACCCTCCCGCGAAGACCAGCCATGAAATACCGTATAAGCGCACGGAATGACAAAGAGAGTCAGCAGCGTGGAGGAGACCATCCCTCCCATCACCACGAGAGCCAAAGGACGCAGCATCTCCAGCCCCTCTCCCCAGCCCAAAGCCAGCGGAGCAAGCCCGATGGCTGTCGTCAGGCTTGTCATTAGGATCGGGCGCAGGCGGGTGGGAGCGGCCGCCAGCGCCCCCTCCAACGGCGAGAGCTTCCTTTCCGTCCGGACAAGGCTTATATACTCGACCAAGACGATGGCGTTGTTCACCACGATCCCGACCAGCAGTATCAATCCCAAGAAAGCGGTCGCGCCGAAGGGGGTGCCTGAGACGCGAAGCGTAAAGAACGACCCGACCAAGGCCAACGGAAGCGTGATCATGATGACCAGGGGGTCCAAGAGCGATTCATACTGCACGGCCATGACCGTGAACACGAGGAAGACGGCCAGCAGGACTGCGGCCGCCAATTGGCGATTTGCATCGCGGCTCGCTTCTTCCTGACCGCCGTAGTCCAGCGTGTAGCCGGCGGGCAGCGACAAGCCCGTCAGGCGGCTTTTGATGGCGTTCAAGACCGTCCCCGGGTCTTTCCCCGAGACATCCCCCGTGACCTCCACCAGGCGCACTTGGTTTTCGCGGTCGATCTGGACCGGCCCTTCCCCGACTCGGACGGAGGCGAACTCGCGCAGGGGCACGCCGGACCGGCCCTCGGGGTAGAAAAGCAGGCCTTCCAGAGCGTTCTTGTCGGCAAGCCGCGACGGGTCCATCCTAAGACGGATATCGTAGTCGAAGTTGACCGCCTTGTCGGTGAACCGGCTGTTCACCGTGCCGTCCACCGCCGCGCGCAAGCCGTCGGCCACCTGCCGGGCGTTCAAACCGCGGTCGCTCATGTCTGACCGGCGCAGATAGACGTGCAGTTCGGGACGGACGAAATCCACCGAGAGGTCGACATTCACCAGCCCCGGGACTCCCTCGATGCGCCGCTGAATATCCGCTGCGATCTCCTGGAGCTGTCTTAAGTCGTATCCGCGCAACCGCAGGTCGATGTCGGAGGTGCTGGTAGTCATGATCCCCCGCATGGGCGTGCGCATCACCTTGACCATTCCGGGGATGGGTTTCCCCTGTTTGACGGATTGCTGGAGACGCCGCATGAAGGCGGCGGTCGAGACCCCTCGGTGCGACCGAGCCGTCAACTGTATCTGGATATCCGCCTCATTCGCCTTCTCATAGACGTTGCGCTTCATCCAGTATCCGCCCACCATGGCATACGTCCGGTCGACGCCCGGCATGGCGCGGATCAAGCTCTCGATGTCCCGGGTCACGCGGTCGGTGACATCCAGCGCGGTTCCCGGCGGGAGCTTGACCTTGACCGTGATCTTGCCATCGTCGATCGCCGGCAGGAACTCGCGGCCCATGCCGCGAGCCGCCAGAAGTCCGGCCAGAAACAACACGGCAGCCGAAGCCAGCACGGCGATCCGGCGCTGGAGCGCCCAACGCAGACTGCGCTCGTAAATCCTCGCCAGGGCGGACGTCCAATCGCCTCTCTCGGAGGAGCCGCTGGACGCGGACGGCGCGATGCGCGCGGCCAGGACGGGCACCAGGGTGACGCCGGCCGCCAACGACACGATGAAGGCCGACGTCACCGTGACGGCCAGGTCCTTGAACAGAAGCGCCGCAATGCCGCTGATCAAGAAGAAGGGCAGGATGGCGGCCACATTCGTCGTCGTGGAGGCGACCAGAGCGCTCACCACTTCGCCGCTGCCGGCCTGGGCGCCTTCCAGCGCCCGTCCGCTGTCCTGCTGGTGCCTGGTGATGTTCTCAAGCATGACGATGGCGTTGTCGACCAGCATCCCGACCGCGAGCACCAAGCCTCCCAAAGAGAAGAGGTTGAGCGTCAGGTCCGCTAGGCCCATGAGCACGAACGTCCCCAGGATGCTGACGGGAATGGCGGCCCCGATCACCAGCGTTCTCTTGAAGTGTCGCAGGAACAGCCAGATGACCGCCAAAGTGAGAAGCGCCCCCAGCAGGGCGGAGGTCCCCACGTTGCGGATGGATTGTCGGATGTAGACGTCCTGGCTGTTGGCCACGGCGTAGTCCACTTCCTGCGGGATGACGCCTTTGCGCCGCAGTTGCCGCGCCCGTTCCTCTATCCGGCCGGCCACGGAAACCGTGTTGGCGTTCGGCTGCTTGATAAAGCTCATGAGGACGCACGGCTTCCCGTTGAGCCGCGTGAGCACCCGCTGATCCTCGTGGCCGTCCACGACGCGCGCGACCTGCCGCAGCCGGATGGCGCGACCCTCCCGGTTCGCCACGACGACCTCTTCGATCATCCGGGGCCGATCGAACTTCGCCAGAAGCCGCACGCTATATTCCTTCGGGCCGAGCGTCAGCCTGCCGGCGGGGTGTTCGATGTTCTCCTCTTTCAGCAGGCGCAGGACGTCGGCCGTCGATATCTCATAGCGCGCAAGCTGCTTCTGGTCGAACAGGACTTGGATCTCCCTGACCCGGCCCCCGCTCGTCACGACCGCCCCCAGGCCGGGGACCCCAAGGAAGTAATTGCTCAGATCATTCTCGGCCCAGGTCCTTAGGCGCCGCTCGTCCCATTTCGATGAATAGACCGCGAGGTCCAGGATCGGAAGCTGGGACGGATCGGCCTTATAGATCTTCGGCTCGTCCGCGTCCGGAGGCATATCGCGGCGGATCAGGTCCAACTTGGCCCGCGTATCCTGCAGAGCGACGTCCATATCCTTGCCGAACTCGAAATACACCTCGATGGAGGTGTTTCCCTCGATGGAGCTGGAAACCACGCGGATCGCGTCCTCGGTGGTCGCCACGCTGGGTTCCACCTTCTTTACGATGTTCTCCTCGACCTCTTCCGGGCTGGCTCCCTTCCAGTCTATGACGATGCGGATGAGCGGATAGGTGATCCGGGGGAGCAGGTCCACTGAGAGGGACCGCAAGAAATAGGATCCCAGCACGACGACAGCCGTGGCGAGCATGAGAACCCCGACCGGCCGGCGGATGGAAAGCGCGGAAATACTCATTGCTCTCCTCCGGTTCGAACCAACTCCACCGCGGCCAGCCGCGCGTCGGTTTGCACCTGCAGTTGGTTCAGCCGGGCCCCGACCCACGCCTGCTGGGCGTCCAGCCACTCGAGGTTGGAGGCGACGCCGTCTCGATAACGCTCCTCGTACAGGCGCAGGCTCTTTTCCGCCATTCCCACGTTGTCTCGGGCGAGTTCCAGGCGGTCGACGGCGGACTGGCGCCGCGCTCTTGCGGTCTCCCAGAGGGAGGACAGCTCGATGCCGGTCAATTCCTTCGCCTGCTCCAATTGCGATTCCTGCGCCGCTGCCTGCCGCGTCAAGGCCTTCCGGCGGCCCCAGTCCCATAGCGGCCACTCCAGAGCGATGCCGGCCGTCCAATCAGTCCGGCCCGAGCCTATCTCGCCCCACTCGTAGCCGTAGCCGGCCGTTCCATATATCTGGGGATGGAACCGGCTGCGCGCGAGATTGACGGACTGCTTGGCCTTGGCGATCTCCTTGGCCCGCAGCCGGATCGCGGGATGCCCAGCCAGCGGGGCTCCCGAAAGCGGGGCCGTGTCCAGTTCGACCGGCTCAGTCAGTCCTCCTGCCGATGGGGCGCTTGCGGAAGACGCGCCGATGGCCTGCGCCAACGCCACCCGCGCTATCCGCATCTGATGCTCGGCGGCGATCTCATCCTGGAGGGCGTTCTGATACTGGACCCGGAGCCGCAACAACGCCTCCAGGCGCGGCAACCGGGTTCGGCGGTGCAGTTCTTCAGCGGTATCCACGAACCGTCTCACCCGCAGAGCCAATTCCTCTTTGATGCGGCGGGACTCCTGCGCCTGGAAGGACAGGACATACGCGGCTCTGACGCCCGCGAGCACATCCCGTTCCGCGAGCCGATATTCTTCCCGAGCGGCCTCTGCGCCGTACGCGGCGGCCTGTTCCCGGGCGCCATTGCCTCCGCCGGTCCAAAGCGGCTGCTTCAATGCGAGGCGGCCCTGATAGTCGTTCGGAGCGGTCCCGAGGAACCGCTGCTTGATCGGTGTCACGTACGCCAAACGGTAGTAGCTCGCGGTCCCATCAAGGGTCGCCCAATTGAGATGCGCAACGCTCTGCCACTCGGATTCGCGTTCCGCGATTTTGTGGCGTTCGCTCATGAGCCGCGGATGCGTCTTTCGGGTCCGGTCCAACAGGTCCGACAGGGGAAGCAACGACTCCCCGTCGACAGGCTCGACCATCGGCTCCGCGCGCAAAGGGGCCAGGGCAAGGACGGCCAAGAGAATCGCGGCGCATTTGGTCTTCATATCCTGTCGGATCGGGACCTATTTCTTATAAAGGTTCAGCAAATCATGCAGTTGCTTCAGCTTCCCGGCGGACGGGCCTCGGCCTCCATGGAACTGATAGATCAGGAAGCCCTCCAAGGTCCGGAACCTCAGGGAGTCGAAGGACTTCGCGATTGAGGTCGCCAGGGACGCCACCTTGAGGCATTCATCCCCGACGATGATGGACTTCTTCAGCGCTTCGATCTGGCCCTGGATGCGATTGATGTGCGCCAGGGTTTCCTGCCGTCGATTCTGGTGGGCGGTGTTCATGGTGGGAGTATAGCATACTCCCTACCCTATATGCCTGCGCATTGCCGCAGGCTTCCCAGGGGGCACGTTCGAACGACATGATGGAATGGATATGGTCCCCTAACGGCACTATGGAGGAGGGTATCTAATGAAACTCGGGATCGTCATATCGGCTGCGGAAGCGGAAACGGCCTGGAACGCGTTGCGTCTAGCGAATTTCGCGAAGAAGCAAGGCGACGAAGTCGGGGTGTTCTTCATGGGGTCCGGCGTTGACTCGGTCGAAACGGAAGACAAGCGATTCGACGTCAAAGCTCAGGCCGAGGACTTCCGGCGTGCTGGAGGCAAACTCCTCGCTTGCGGGACCTGCCTCAAGCTGCGCGAGCGGGAGGGCAGTGCGGTCTGCCCGCTCTCAACGATGAAGGATCTTTACGAGCTCGTGAGGGATTCGGACCGCGTCGTGTCGTTTTGAGCGCATGAAAGTCCGTGACAGCGGCATGCCCGAGGCGGGGTATTGGGAAAGCCTCTTCGACGTGCCGTTGATCCTGGACCGGATGGGCGTGGACGCGTCGGTACGCGACTTGACCGAGTTCGGCTGCGGGTACGGCACGTTCACGCTCCCGGCGGCCGAACGCATCACCGGCGCGCTGTACGCGCTGGATCTGGACGAGGAAGCCATGGTAGTAGCCCGGGCCAGGGCCGCAGCTGCGGGCGCGGGGAACATCGTCTTTTCGCGCCGGGACTTTCTCGAAGAGGGAACCGGCTTGCCGGATGCGGGCGTAGACTACGTCATGCTGTTCAACATCCTCCATCACGAACAGCCCGCTGAGATCGTCGAAGAGGCCAGGCGCGTCCTCAAGCCGGGCGGCAGGATCGGGGCGATCCACTGGATTCACTCTGCGGCTACGCCGCGAGGTCCGGCCCTCGACATCCGGCCCAAACCCGGTGCGATCATCGGACTGATGCGCCGGCACGGATTCCGGCCGGCCCAGGAGCACCCCATTGACCTACCGCCCTGGCATTATGGAGTTCTCGCCTTGAAGCTCCCAGCCGCCTCATCGGGCGGCTGCGGACTTATCAGGTAACGGAATGCCTCGCGGTGCATCAGTATGGGTGAGGGGACATGGCGATGCTTGATGAGGCGTTGGTAGAGAAGGCGCTGGAAGGCGATCGTAATGCATTCGGCCTGCTGGTGCGGAAATACCAAAGGCCGACTTACGCCTTGATAAGGCATCTCACCCGGGACGCTGTGGCGGCCGATGAGGTCACGCAGGACGTCTTCGTCGACGCGTATCAAAAGCTTGGGCAGCTGAAGGATGCCCGGCGCTTCGGTGGCTGGCTTAGGTCCATAGCGATGAGCCATTGCCGCATGTGGTGGCGGCGCCAGAAGAGAGATGCCAAGAACGTCCCGTTGGTGGAAGATTCCGGTAAGGCAGAAGCTCGGGAGCAAGAATCCCCGGCGCAAGACAATGAAACCCCGCTGGGCATCGATTCGATGATCCGGCGCTTGCCGGCCAAACTCCAGACTGCGGCCTTGCTATGCTTCGAGAAAAACCTATCCCCCTCCGCCGCCTCCTCGATCCTCCGGCTAAAGCCCGGCACCCTCAGAAAGCGCCTCCACATGGTTCGTTCGAAGCTGCAACGCCGGATCGTTGAGAGAGCCGAGCAGGAGTTCCGCATGCATCTGTTGCCCAACGATTTCGCAGAACGATGCATATGCCGTTGCGCGAAGTCGCGTCGCCTGAAATCCGATACGGGAGGTGCCCAAGTGAACAAGAAGGACAACTGCGGCTGCGGTTGCGGCGGCAACGCCGCGAAAAGCCCGCCCAAGGGGAAGCGGAGTTCGAAGAAGAAGTCCAGGAAATAGCCTATCCGTAGACCGGCTGGCTGGGCGGGCCGTTTTTCCCTGTCAGTCGGTCTACGGCATCCAATCAGGGTTTTTTATGGAGGGCGGTATGAAGGACTTGGCATTGCTGCTGGTTCACTGGACGCACCTTGCGGCCACGGTCGTGTGGATTGGCGGGATCGCCTTTATCCTGCTTGTGGCGATGCCGTCGTGCAGGCATATCCTGGGGTCTGAAGCCGGCAGGGTCACGGGCGAACTGGCCAGACGATTCACCCCCTTGGCCAACTGGAGCATCCTCCTGCTTGTCGTCACGGGCGTCATCCTGACCGGGACGGGTGATAGGGATGCGGTTCGATCCGTCATGCTGCTGGCGAAGCATGCTTTGGTTTGCGCGATGATCGCCGTTCATTTCTACCGGGGGCTGCGCTTAGCGCCGAGAATAGCGCGGTCCGTTTCGGATGCAGAGCGGTCGGCATTGCAGAGGCTGTCATTGAATTTGGTCAAGTTGAATCTCGGGGCTGGCTTAGCGGTTCTGCTATTGAGCGCGCATTATCAAGCCGGTTAGAACTGGTTCAAGGCCGGATCGTCCTGTCGACTTGAATGTTGCCCGGCATGAGCCGGCAATTGCTGGCTGAAGGCCGCGCTCCCGAACCCGGCCCGACGCACTGAAGAAGAAATCCTTGGAAAAACCGAAGCCCTCTGCATGGGTCGCAAAGGGCTTTGAGTTCGGATTTGAAGGAACTTCTGCCCGAGCCGGAGAAGAATCCGAACTAGTTCGGAAAACTCACCGATTGATAGGGCCAATCTCCTCCGTTTCCGAACTAAATCCGTCCGGTTGGGACTCGTCGTGGGCCTCTGCGCGGCCCGGCGGGGCCTGAAGTACGGGATATACTACGAGCCGGCTGTCGGAGGGCTGGTGCCCCCATGCCCCTTCCCTCCGGCACTCAGGAAGTTAAGCCGGCAAGAACATGCCGCACGGATAAGGCCCGAGCATCTTGAAAGGCTGGCGGGATTCTCGGGATTACCCGCAACCGACCAGTGTTGGGATTAGCCCGCAGCCCGTAGCGCCGATATCATCGTTGACACTACGCCCAATAGGGGATGTAATGGATGTATCTCGGGGATGTCCCGGGGTTGGCGACTTTGATTATCTTCGCTTTGATCGCCTCGCGGATCAGTGCGGAGACCAACTGAGACTGCTTTTCGGCGAGCTTCAGGCGAGTGCGTAAAGAAGCATTGGTGACTTTTTGACCCATGACATGGTGCAGGCAGGTATGCTGGTATGCGGTCCGCAATCGTTCCTCATGCGCCATGGCCTTGTAGGGTTTGGGCGAATATAGAACCGCTCTGAAATTATCCGGGTTGTTTATGAAATGAACCGCTGGAAGGCCATAAACCTCCAAGGCCGAGGCCGCCCGATCTATGCCGCTGCCGCGCTCCTCGCAGAAGCCCAGTTCGCGCATCCGGGCGGCGAGAACTTCATTCCGTGCTCGAGGTTGCTGGTCGATAAGGCGGTCGACGCTCATATCGGGCAAGAGAGGGCCCGGATTGGTTATCTCGATGCGGTCGTCAAAGATCTCCACCTGGACGTAGCTGTCGGTGCGCGTGTAGTCCCGATGGATGACGGCATTTGCCATCAGCTCTCTGAGGGCGATTTCCGGATAGACAGGGACTTGTTTCCGCGAGGCTTTCTCTATGACCTCGCTTGTGGGAAGGAGGGAGACGATGTCGTCGATGATTTGATCGAAGGAGTGGACATAGCCGGAGAAGAAAAACTTGTCATGATCGGCTTCCAAGCGCGAGAGACCTTTGTACCGCGTCAATCTGATCCCATAGTGCTCGCAACCCGGAATCATCTTGAAGTCCTTCCCGGCAACCAGGAGGCCCAAGAAAGTCGGCAAGAGTCCGACCGTGGTTCTTGCAGCGAACTTGAGGTTGACCAGTATCTCTTTCCGGCGCTCCGGTTCTCCTGAGACGGGTATTTTGAGTCTCGAGCACACAGGGGAGATATCCATTTCGTCCAGAGTCTTCTGGGAATCTGGGGAGCTTATCGTGAGTTCCTCGAATCTGATCGTCCGCGATTGAAGCATAGCGGCCCGGATTTCGTTCGCGTCCATTTTCCTTGTTTGGCCGGCGCTGCGGATAAAAGAGTGTTCCAGGCTTTTTCCGCGGAGGTGGGCCGGTTTTTGTGCCGCTTCCTCGATATGGATGTAGAGCAGGACCCGGTCAGAGTCAGCTATGGGTTCGATGAGGTGGTCGACCATGCCTGCAGGTTCCAGGCCGTCCCTGGCGATGCTGCCGACCCGGCTGATGGTTTCCTTTGCCTCCGCCTCCGAGACTCCCGAGATCTTGCCTTCGCGTGTCACTCCGAAAACCAGGAAACCGCCTTTGGTCCTATTGGCGAACGCAGAGATATGTTCAGCGAAGCGCTCTTTGTTGGGGGTCAACTCCCGTTTCCAGTCGAGTTCGTTGAGCTCGTGGGGGGCTGGAGGGGTCAGGCTTTGTCTCAGAAGTTCGCGGGCGACTGTATGCCATTCCTTGGGATCCATAGGGGAAGTCTAAAGGATGCTGAACGATATGTCAATATATAAACTATATGTGAAATATAGATGGAAAATCGTCGCTAACTCACCGAAGGCGGCCTGGACTATATATAAAATCAGGCAGGGATTTTATGAGATATCCCTTCTTGCTCGGGGGAGAAGGATGGTGAGGCCTCCCTTTTTCCAATCCAGCCCTCCTTCCGGGCCAACAGGAATGCGGCGCGGAGCAGGATACTGTCCTGTCCAGTTCACAATGCGACATCTGAAGCCTCTGTTCTGTTGACAACTTGAGCCTCTGACGGCCATCCCGGCGCCGCCGTGTCCCACTCCTCGTACAATCCTAGCTTTTGAAGCGTCTGCCTGACAGCCCTCCGGTGCAGGCGTTCCTCCGATATCTTGATCACATACGCCTCATCGGGGTCGCGGCATCTGCGGTTCGAGCATGGTTCCCCAGTTATTCCAAGAGCAAGGGGGAGAGGCACTTCTACTACCGCTGCAGAGCCAAGTACAACGGCGAAAAGGACTGCCCCCTGCCGGTCGTCAGGCCCGATGAGCTTGAGGCTCTCGTCATCGCGGAAGTCCGCAAGATGGGCGACGGCCCCGAATTGGCTGAGGTATTGCGGCGCGCACAGACCATCGCCAGGACCGAGAGCAAGGCCACTCAGGACAAGCTGAAGGGGAAGCAGAGCGAACTCTCCCGGCTCATGAGCGAGGAACGGAACGTCCTGAGCTTCATCAAGTCCGGGGGGCCTGGCTGGCGACAAGACCCCGCAGGCCATCATGAGCGAGCTTGAAAGCCTCCGGGATAGGATCACCAAGACCCGGGAGGACATCACGACCATCGAGACCGAGCTCCAGCCCACTGGGGAAACCAGGATCGACCCGGCCGCGGTTCGGAACAGCCTCAACTTCTTCGATACGGTGTTCGACCTGCTGAGCGAAGAGGAGAAGGCGCAGATCCTCAGGACCTTCATTCAGCGGGTGACTTACAGCCTGGAGAAGATCCAAATCAGAGTCTACGACGAGCCCCTGGATAAGAAAACGAAAGAGGGCCTCGGGCTCTCTGTTCCTGAACCTGCTGGTGTCAGTTCAGGTTCTCTGAGTCGTAATAAGACGCTGCCCGAAACCGACAATATCAGAACCTGGTTGAGGGCCCAAAACCCCGCCATATCGCTTGGATGGGAGCTTTTGGCGGGTTATCCACAACCCGAATAGGACGATGCTCGAACCGGACTGCGGACTGGCAGGATCTAAGATTGTTTGCTACTTTCAAGCTTCATTGAGCATCGGATGAAAAGACCCCTTGTCCTCATCGGTCTGGTGAGCCTCTTCGTCCCGGCGTTGGCCTGGGGAGACGGGATGATGTTCGGTCTTACGGCCAGAGACTTGGTCGGCCAGAAGGCTCAACAGGCATGGATCGACTGGAAGGATGGACAGGAGCGGTTGGTCATCCTCGTGGATCCCAAGAGGTCTTCTTCGCGGGCTGCTTGGGTCGTGCCCATCCCAGCGGCTGCCGCAGACGCGCGGTTGAAGCTGGACGAGCGCCTCCCCGAATGGCATGGGCAAGAGGTGCGTGCCGGAGCGTTGATGCGCCTGCGGCACGTTTCGGTAGTGTTCATCCTGCTCTGGTTTCTCCTTCTGCTCCCCTTGCCTGTCGCCGACGGCCCGCGCGACTCCCAGCAAGGGTTCACGCGCGTCGAGTTGGCCATCGTCATCGCTATCCTTTGGGTCCTGGCGAGCATCTCCATCGGCCCCGGGGGGTCGACGGTCTCTGAGACCGGAGTCAGGACGTACGCGCATTTCGAACGCGGCGGGCTGGTATCCGAACTGGTGGATGCTCCCGACGCGGATTCCTTGGGCCGTTACCTCAAGGGCAAGTCCGCGGGGCTTCCTCCCGAGGCCCTGGAGCCTCTGCGGGGATACTTCGGCCCGCAGTCCTGCTTCGTCGTCTCTTGGACGACCGCGGCCGTACTCGCCCAAGGGCTTGCGCTGGATGTCTCTTTCCCGAGCCCGCAGCCCTACTATCCCATGAAGCTCAGTTCGATCTACGGCAAGAAGGATCTTGCCGCCGATGTGATGGTGGCGGGATGGTGGGACGGCTCCCCGGCGATGATGCGGCACGACCGGATCAAGGTCGGCTACTACCGGGGCTGGGGAGACGACAAGAGGTTCACACGCTTCTACTTCGATGGGCCGGCAGGGGAGCTGACCGAGGATTGGTCCTTCCAGCCGCGCGCTTCCAACCGGGATCTGGAACTGGCCGTGCTCGCCGACACTTCCGCCTACTTCCCCAACCTCGCTCTGTACGCTGCGGCCGCTCTTGCCGCCACGCTCTTGGCCGGTTGGGCCGCCCTGCCCATGCCGGCCGGCCCGTGGGCCATTTTGCACTGGCTGGCGTTGTGGCTCAGCCAAGCCTTGCCTTTCATCGGCCCGCGGCTGCTGCTCAACAGGCTGTACTTGGGCAGGGACGGCTGGCCTATCCGGGCGCGCATTGCCTTCTGGGGTTTGCCGGTTATCGCCTGCGTCTTCTTCCTCGCCGGGAGCGCGGCGCTTGCAGGGCTATGGTCCATCGAGCGCGCTCCGGTGAGGATTTCGCGCCGAGGCGGCGACCTGATCATGAAGTCGAATATAGGTGCCACCAAGACGAATCTGGGGCACATCCGCTCGGCGCTGTCGGTCTACTACGGCGACACGGAGGGCGTCAATCCAGCGGATCTGGCTGCGCTGACGCGGGACGGCAGGTATCTCAAGGGTTTGCCCATGGTCAAGCTGCCACATCTCCATCCCAATTCCGCTGCAGTCCGGAACATGACCATCGCTGAGTTCGAAAGGGAGGAGTTCACGGATGAAGGCGGATGGGCCTACGTGAACGAAGGGCCGCAGATAGGGAACATCGTCGTCAACTGCACGCACACCGACTATAGAGGCGCGGTCTTCGCGTCCTACTGAGAGCAACCGGAAATAGAAAAGCCCTCCTTTCGGAGGGCTTGATGAGGCTGAGTCGATGCAAGATGCGGAATCTAATAGCCTTGCTTGAGCTTCCGCATGCCATCAAAGAGCACTTGGTTCGGACGCGGGACTTGAAGGGGAGGGTGGGGGAAAGGCAGTTGCGGGCATTGTTGAGGATTGGACAACATCGCGCCATGCTCCTCGGATTTCGGCGGATGGTCTTAGCCTGAAGGGTTCTGGCGGCTAGTTGCGAAGCTGATGCGCCACCGGTCTATTATTTCACCAGGTTGCGGGCTTGTGAAACTTGCCGTGCGCGTCTTGGAGTTCTTGTGGGAATTGGCTCGCAGCAAGAACCGACGGACGGATCGGTTTATAGAATGTGGCGTAAAGGTGAAGCTCTCTTGCCAAGTACCGCGCCGGGCAAAGGACTCCGACCTTCTTGTGCATCTGCTGGGTGACGATTCGGATGGGTTCGGCCAAGTCGGAATCGTTTGATATGACGACCGCCGTATCGTACTCATCCTGCGCGCCTTCATAGACCAGATGAGTCGCCAGATTCACATCGGACCCTTTCTCATCGGTCCGAAGGATCTCCACTATCTTGTTGGGGTCATTGGCCAGGGGCATTTTGCGGACATGTGTTGTGAACTGGCCGAATGTCACGGATAGATTGGGAATCGTCGCCAGGGCTCTGAGATAGACCTGCTGTCGGGTGGGCTGATCAGGGTCGCCAGGCCTGGCCGTGATGCGTGCTGTGTAGTAGTGGATTTGCTGGATGTTGTCTCGCGCCAAAAGTAACCGGACAAGCTTGGAGAGGTCAAGCCACCGATAGGGCGTGTTCCTTAACGCCCGGTAGTAGAGGTTAAAACCGTCGACGTAGACAAAGGTTCGCATATTAACGCAGAAGCCACCCTTGCGGATGGCTTCGCTCCCATCCCCCGAAGGAGATGGGGTTGTGTTGATATTATAGTTCCCTCAAATGGGAAATTCAATGAAAATCTGGGCCGTGGGGCGTCAGCCCTGTAGCCAGCTCTGGTCAACTTGAACTCGCGGCCCGAAGACGGTAGTTCTTCCTTTTGACGGAAGATGGTACGGCACAAGGGCGATTCCCTACAACGGCGGAGGGGACTCGGAGGGGACTCATCATTGCTGCGGAAGGGCTGTCGCGCACTCACGGCCAGGGAGGTCAAATGGAATCAGTCACGGATGAAAGACGAGAACGGATTATTACAGGCCATCTGTTGCTGCCATGACGCTGGTCGAAATCACCTTCATCCATCGTCAGCCGGAGGAAAAACGAAGGGAGGGCTTGGCTAAACCCTCCCTTCTTCATTCTCGAACTCCTGCTGTCAGCTCGAGTTCTCTTTGTCGTAATAACTGGCTGCGGGACTAGGATTCGAACCCTGACGGATCGGCCCGGGGGAGATCCCTCTCGCGATTTGCAGCTGTGCCCGGGCACAGTGCCGTCGGCCGGGGGAGCCCCCCTTCCAAAAACCGGTAAAAAATCGCATGATAGGCTTGCCAAAGCGTTCCGGCGCGAGCCGGGCGCAGAGGGCCAGCTTTAACCGGCCAGTTCTTTGGAACCCGGTGGTAGGCGCCCTACCATAATCAACCCAGACAGACGGCACTCGTCTGCAACGGAGGCGTTCATGGCTCAGAAGAAAATCATCATCATCGGTGCCGCGGGACGGGACTTCCACAACTTCAACGTCCACTTCCGCAAGAACAAGGATTACGAGGTCGTCGCCTTCACGGCGCATCAGATCCCCGGCATCGCGGGCCGGACCTACCCGACCGAACTCGCCGGACCCCGCTACCCCAAGGGCATCCCGATCCACGACGAATCCGAGCTCGGCGCGCTCATCCTGAAGCACAAAGCGGACGAATGCGTCTTCTCCTACAGCGACATCGCGCACAACGACGTCATGCACAAGGCGGCGCTGTGCAACGCCCTGAACGCGGATTTCCGCCTGCTCGGCGCCGAGCGTACCATGCTCAAAGCCAAGAAGCCGGTCATCTCCGTGTGCGCCGTGCGCACGGGCTGCGGCAAGAGCCAGACCACCCGCCGGGTGGCCGAAATCCTGCGCAAGAAGGGGCTCAAAGTGGTCGCCGTCCGCCATCCCATGCCCTACGGGGACCTCAACGCCCAGCGCTGCATGCGCTTCGCCGATTACGAGGACATGGACCGGCACAACTGCACGATCGAGGAGCGGGAAGAATTCGAGGCCTACGTCAAACGCGGGATGGTGGTGTACTGCGGCGTGGACTACGGCGACATCCTGAAGGAAGCCGAGAAGGAGGCCGACGTCATCCTCTGGGACGGCGGCAACAACGACACCCCCTTCTACCGCCCGGACCTGGCCATCGTCCTGGCCGATCCGCACCGCCCGGGGCACGAGGCGCTCTACCACCCCGGCGAGACCAACATGCGCATGGCGCAGGTCATCATCGTCAATAAGGTGGGCACCGCGGAACGCAAGGCCGTCGAGGCCGTCAAGTCGGCGGCCAAGAGGCTGAACCCGACCGCGCTCATCATGGAGGCGGACTCGACCATCTCCATGGCCAACGGCGCCGACATCAAGGGCCGGCGCGTCCTGGTCATCGAGGACGGCCCCACCGTGACCCACGGCGAGATGGCCTTCGGCGCCGCCCACGTCATGGCGCGGGCCAGGGGCGCCGAGATCATCGATCCCCGGCCGCATGCGGTCGGCTCCATCAAGGAGGTCTTCGCCAAATTCACGCACCTGAAGGACGTCCTGCCGGCCATGGGCTACGGGAAGACGCAGATCGCGGAGCTCAAGAAGACCATCGAGAAGGCCCCCTGCGACGCCGTCCTGGTGGGGACCCCGTTCGACCTCGGCCGCCTCATCAAGACCGACCGGCCGCTGATCCAGGTTTCCTACGAGATGGACGCGGCGGGGACCAAGGCGCTGGAGAAGATCCTCGAGGGATTCCTCTCCAAGGGCAAGTAGGAGGATCCCATGTCCGAACCAGCCGCGTCGCCCCGCAAGACCGTCGTCCTGGCCCTGGGCGGGAACGCCATCATCAAGCCCGGCGAAAAGGGGACCATCACCCAGCAGTTCGCCAACACCCGCCAGGCCCTGAAGGGGGCGGCGGGCCTCATCCGGAAGGGCTACGGCCTGGTCATCACCCACGGCAACGGCCCGCAGGTCGGCAACAGCCTGCTCCGCGTGGAAGCGGTCTCCGACCGCATCCCCGAGATCCCCCTGGGCGTCCTGGTGGCGGACACCGAGGGGGGCATGGGCTACATGATCCAGCAGTCCCTCCACAACATGCTGTGGCTGGAGAAGATCCGCAAGCCCGTGGTGACCATCGTGACCCAGATCGTCGTGGACCGCCACGACCCCCGGCTCAAGAAGCCGGTGAAGCCCATCGGCCCGTTCTTCTCCGTGGCCGAGGCCAAGGACCTCATCCGGCGCCGCGGCTGGGCCATGAAGGAGGACTCGGGGCGCGGCTGGCGGCGCATCGTCGCCTCGCCGCTCCCCATGCGCATCGTGGAGCGCGAGACCATCATGCGCCTGGTGGAGTCGGGCATCATCGTCATCGCGGCGGGCGGGGGCGGCATCCCCGTGGTCATCGAGCCGGACGGCCGCCTGGAAGGGGTCGACGTGGTCGTGGACAAGGACTTGGCGGCTTCCATCCTCGCCCAGGACACCCGGGCCAAGATCCTCATCATCACCACCGGGGTGGACAAACTGAGCCTGAACTTCAACACGCCGCAGCAGAAGGACCTGAACTCCATCACCGTCGAAGAAGCCCAGCACTACCTGCAGGAGGGTCACTTCCCCGCGGGCAGCATGGGCCCCAAGATCGAGGCCTCCATCCGCTTCCTGGAGCAGGGGGGCGAGCAGGTCATCATCACCTCGCCCGACCGGGTGGCCGAGGCCATCGACGGCCGGGCGGGCACCCACATCATCCACGGGCCGGAGCCGGAGCACCGCAAGCGCAGCCGCAGAATGACGCGGGAGGTACTGCAATGATCCCTGAAACCAAGCCCGTCCAGCTCAAGGACCGGCACATGATCTCGCTGCGGGACTACTCCCGCGAGGAGATCATCCACATCCTGGACTTCGCCATCGACCTGAAGAAGCGGCACAAGGCCGACGAGGTCTACCAGCCCATGAAGGGGAAGATGATGGCGATGATCTTCCAGAAGCCCTCCCTGCGCACCCGGGTCTCCTTCGAGGCCGGGATGTTCCAGCTCGGCGGGTCCGCCATGTACCTAGGCCCCAACGAGGTCGGCCTGGGCAAGCGCGAGACCGCGGAGGACGTGGCCAAGGTGCTCTCCCGCCAGGTCAACGTCATCATGGCCCGGGTGTTCGGCCACGACATCGTGGAAGGGCTCGCCAAGTACTCCGCGGTCCCGGTCATCAACGGATTGAGCGACTTCTCCCATCCCTGCCAGGCCCTGGCGGACCTGCAGACCGTGCGCGAGCGCGGCAAGGACTTCGAGGGCTGCCAGCTGGCCTTCATCGGCGACGCCAACAACGTCGCGAACTCCCTGATCTTCGGCGGGGTGCCGCTGGGCATGCACGTCGTCGTCTGCTCGCCCAAAGGGTACCAGGTCCCCGACGAGATCCTGAAGTGGGCCCAGAAGGCCGGTGAGGCCTCCGGGGGGAAGGTGACGGTCCTCGACGACCCCAAGGAAGCGGCCCAGGACTCCGACGTCCTCTACACCGACGTCTGGGCCTCCATGGGCCAGGAAGAGGAAGCCGCGGAGCGCAAGAAGAAGTTCAAGGGCTACCAGATCAACGCCGGGCTGCTCAAGCTGGCCAAGCCCGACGCCATCGTCCTGCACTGCCTCCCCGCCCACTACGGCGAGGAGATCACGCACGACGTCGCGCATGGGCCGCAGAGCGCGATCTGGGACGAGGCCGAGAACCGCCTGCACGCCCAGAAGGCGCTGATCGCCCTGCTGGCGGGCTGATCCCCCTCCGCCGCTTCGCGGCACCTCCCCCACGGAGTGGGGGAGGACCGGGGGCCGCTACGCGGAGGGAGGAGGCGCGAACGCGCCCTCGAGCCGGTGGAGCATCGCCGCTTCCTGCGCAGAGACCTTGTTCCCCATCCCCAGGAAACCGCCGCTCGCCGTGGCCACGCCCACGGCCTGGCCGATGAGATCGGCCTTGAGGAGTCTCCTCTCGTCTTCGGAGAGCTTCCGGCACAGCCCCCGGATGTAGTGGATCCAGGCCTCGATCATCTCGGGCCCCGGACGATGGCCCATCCAGTTGTCCAACAACTCGTATTCCGTGCTGCCCGGCCTGATTCCGGTGTCGCTGGCCGCCGCCAGGACCGCCGCCTTCTCCTTCTCGTCGATCGCGCCGTCGGCCCAGGCGACTTCGATGAGCGGGACGAGGGAGAGGGAGGACACGGTCTCCGGCCGGATGTCCAGCTCGATGAGCTTGCGCAGGATGCTCTCGTCGTGGATCCCGGAGACATCGCGGAGGGTCTCGATCGTCGCCTGCATCTCCTTCATCTGCCGGAGTTTCTCGATGAGCTTCCGGTCTTCCTTAAGGAAGAAGAGCTCTTCCAAGCCCAGCTTACGGCCGAATCCGCCGCAGTCATCCATGGTCATCACACCCCCTCCGGTCTTCGGGCCGGCACATCATAGTGTAGTGATTCCAACACTTCTTTACATTTAAAAAGCCGTCATACCGGCGCCAGCCGGTATCCAGACGACAAACCACTGGACCCCGGCTTTCGCCGGGGTGACGTCTGGTGCCTGGACCCCGGCTTTCGTCGGGG
>Ga0209211_10005647_pt1 | contig 18572 bp, 14 predicted proteins | sample RifGroA2_FD_183992 | JGI IMG/M metagenome (GOLD analysis project Ga0209211, IMG submission 183992) | Groundwater microbial communities from Rifle, Colorado, USA - Groundwater A2 (SPAdes) (version 2) | ecosystem: Environmental > Aquatic > Deep subsurface > Groundwater | place: Rifle, Colorado... | reverse complement strand
GCGTTCGTGGTGTCCCCCCGCATATTCGGTAACATTCTTGAGGTGTCTTGGCCAAGGCAGGGACTCGAGCATCTTGATGGTGACGACGATGTGATGGTTGATGATCTCGCGCTCGGCCGTAGTGAGCGTACCGCCCCGGATGGTGAGATTCTCGACTTCATCGTCGCTGAGAAATGGTTTAAGCAGGCAATCCGCGGAGCGGATGCTCGCAAAATTGCCGGTTTTCCCACTGGTATCGCACCATTGGTAAGCGGCGATCCGGTGCACGCGCTGCTGCGCTTCTTCCGGCATTTTTTCGCCGCCGACATTGCAGTGATGCAGGAATTCGCGGTCGTCGTCGAGCTGGCGGATGCGCGCTTCGTATTCGGCGCGGATAGTTTCAGCATCTCGATCCTCGATCCCCGCTCCTCGATCCTCATATAGCGCGCGCAGCATTTCAATCTCGGCATCGCGCTTGAGCACTTCGAAGCGGGTATCGAGCAGGTGGATGCGGTCAAAAATGGTTTGCAGTTTGGTTGCTTTATCCACCACATGCACCGGTGTGGTGATTTTGCCGCAATCATGCAGCAATCCGGCCATTTTCAATTCCTGCCGGTCTTTGTCGGTCATCACAAAGTCCTTGAGCGGCCCTCGGTCGGTACGGTTGGCCGCCTCCGCCAGCATCATGGTCAGCACCGGCACGCGCGCGCAATGGCCGCCGGTATAGGGCGATTTATCGTCGATCGCGGTATTGATAAGCTTGATGAAGGCCTCGAACAGCTCTTCCAGTTGCGCAATCAGGCGGCGATTGGTCAGCGCGATGGCGGCCTGCGAAGCGAGCGATTCGAGCAACTGCTGATCGTCCTTCGAGAACGGGACGACTGCGCCGCTTTTCCGGTCTTGCGCATTGATGAGTTGCAGCACGCCGATGATTTCGTTCTCGTGATTGCGCATCGGTACGGCAAGAAAAGACTGGGAGCGATAGCCTGTCTTGGCATCGAATTTCCTGGTGCCGGAAAAATCATAGCCTTGCTCGGTATAGGCATCGGTAATATTTACCGTCTCGCCGCTCAACGCCGCGTGGCTCACCACCATCGAGTGAATAGGCTCACCCTCCTTGTCGTAAAGCTGGACTGGGTAGAAGCTGATCGGCACGCCGCTGGTGCCGCCCATCGCGATGTTGAGTGAATCGGTGCGCATAATCTCGAAACGCAGCACCCGCTGTTCAGGCTCGTGCAGGTAGAGTGTTCCCGCATCGGCATTAGTAATGCGCTTGGCCGCCACCAGAATGGTTTCCAGCAGGCTGTTGATATCACGCTGCTGGGACAGCGCGATGCCGATCTCATTGAGTTCCTTGAGGCGATGCAGGAGGCTGTCCGCAGAATCCATGAATCCCACCCCGGTCAAACCGGAAAATTTTAGGGAAACGCTGATTTATTCACTCAATCTGTCATTGCGAGCGAAGCGTGGCAATCCAGTGTTTTTGATATAAAACGAATTCTGGATTGCCACGTCGCTACGCTCCTCGCAATGACGATTTAATCTGCGTTTCCTCAGGTTAAACGGTACAGGAGCAATTGATGTAACTACTAGCCATCTGACCAGGCTGCCCAAAAAACGACCGCCAAGTCACTGGTTATCATGAATTGCCCCTACTTGATACAAACAGCGCGGATCTGATGCATGTCGGTAATGCCCTGCAGGACTTTTTCCATGCCGTCCTGCTTCAGGGTGTGCATGCCATCTTCAAGGCAGATAGCCAGCAGCTCGGCGACGCGCGCATGCTCCTGAATCGCTTTCTTCACCGCATCAGTGCCGATCAGCAGCTCGTGCAAACCCACGCGGCCGCGATAGCCGGTGCCGGTGCATTTGTCGCAGCCGACCGGTTCGTACAGCGTGAATTGCCCCTTGTCATCGGCAAACAACTTGACCCATTCGGCATACAGCTTCTTGGTTTCGGCAGCCGGGTCTTTCTTCCAGGCTGCGGTATTGAGCAGTTCGGCGCTGTATTCGCTGAGCATCAATTTTATTTCATCGGCGGTCGCGATATGGGGTTTCTTGCAGTCGCCGCACAGGCGCTTGCCCAAACGCTGCGCGAGAATACCCAACAGGGCATCGGCAAAGTTGAACGGGTCCATGCCCATGTCCAGCAGGCGGTTGATCGACTCCGGCGCGCTGTTGGTGTGCAGGGTGGCGAACACCAAGTGGCCGGTCAGCGAAGCTTCGATACCGATGGACACGGTTTCCTTGTCGCGCATTTCGCCGACCATGATCACGTCCGGATCGGCACGCAGGAAGGCGCGCATGATCGTGGCAAAGTCCAGCCCGGCCTTCTTGTTGATCTGTACCTGGCGCAAGCCCTTCTGGGTGATTTCCACCGGGTCTTCGGCGGTCCAGATTTTGGTGTCCGGCTTGTTGATGTATTTGAGGATGGAATGCAGCGTGGTGGTTTTGCCGGAACCGGTCGGGCCGCACACGAAAAACAGTCCGTATGGCTTGCTGACCGTTTCCTTGATCAGTTCATTATTGCGCGCCGAGAAACCCATTTTCTCAAGCGGCAACGGTTCGCCGGAGGCGAGAATACGCATCACCACATCCTCGACACCGCCCTGTGACGGGATGGTCGCCACGCGCAACTCGATGTCCAGCGGACCGAATTTCTTGAATTTGATCTTGCCGTCCTGCGGTTTGCGCTTCTCGGAAATATCGAGATCGCACATGATCTTGAGGCGCGTCACCAGCGCGTTGCGGTAGGTGGCGGGCACTTCGATGTAATTCAGCAGCGAGCCGTCCTTGCGTACGCGGATCTGGGTTTTCATCTTGCCCGGCCCCGGCTCGATATGAATATCGGACGCACCCATGCGGTAGGCATCCACGATGACCTTGTTGACCAGTTTGACCAGTTCGTTGTCGGCGGCGGCGCTGACGTCCTCCTGGCTAACGGTGCTGGATTCCTCATCTTCTCCGCCCAGAGAGGTGAGCAGATCGTCCATCGACGACTCATCCGCAGCGAACCCGCCAGTGATGTCAGACGCGCCCCCGCCATAGAACGACCCCAGGGTCTGTTTGAATTCGCGTTGCGAGCAAACTCTGTAGACCAGCCGGTGCTTCGGAAAAATATTGTTGACCACCCGCGAAGCCTGGGTTCGCTCCGGATCGGTAGTTAAAATCACCAACCCCTCCTGGGTTTCCTCGATCGGAATCCAGTGGCTGCTTTCGACATATTCGCGCTTCAGATTCTTCAGCAAGTCGGCAGGCTTGATGCGATCTGCCTTGTGGGGTTCATAAGGAACCCCGAAGAAGCTGGACAACGCCTTGCCCAGTGCAGGGATGCTGACCTGGAATTCATCGATCAGGACCTCCTCGATATCGACTCCCTTGCGCCGCGCAGTGCGGGTCGCCAGCTCGAACTCGGCGGCGGACAGCACCGCATCAGCGACCAGATAATCATATTTGGTTTTGACAATGCTGCTTTGCTGACGTTGGCGCAGCGCCACGGCCATGGTCTGCGCCAGTTCCTGCACGCCTTCCTCGATCATTGCAGCAAACGAAACGCCAGCCTTATTGTTGATGACCTGAATGACTCCGATCAGGTCCCCGCTCGTCGCATCCAGAATCGGCGCGACCAGCATTTGCTTGGTGCGGTAACCGGTGCGCTTGTCTACTTCCTGCAAAAAACGCAAATGCGAACTGTAGCCGGCGAGTTCCTTTTCGTCGTAAACATCCTTGATGTTGAGCAGCTTCTTGTGCATTGCCGCATACCCGGCAACGCTTTGTTCGGCAATCGGCAGCTTGAGATCCTTGAAAGAATTCAGGCCGGTTTTGACTTTGGAAATAAGCGAGGAATTGTCTTCGGCCACCACATAGATAGTCAGCCGGTCGGCATTGAATAGCGTACAGATGTCCTTGCTGACATCCAGCATGATTTCATCAATGTTGCTGGTGGCATGTATCCTGTTGACAACGTGATTGAGATTTTTGGTGAACTCAAGCTTGAGGCTGATCTCGCCGACCCTGCCATCCGCGCTACCGGTTGCCATTGCTGTGCTCATTACTGCTCCTGTCTCGTCATTTTATTGTTGTGCCGTTTTGGGCACCGACCATAATCCGCCGTCCAGAACCTGCACATCATATCCGGCCTGCGCCAGAATAAATGCGGCGGCGGCGCTGCGTCGCCCGCTCTGGCAGTAAGTGATATATTTCTTACTGCGGTTCAGCACGCCAATCGAATTGCGTATCTCGTTCAATGGCACATTTATTGCGCCACGCAGTTTGTCATAGCGATATTCGGGCGGATGCCGCACGTCCAGCCATACCGCGCCTTGCGCCACAGCCTGCATGGCTTGTTCATAGTTTAATTTGCGCAGCAGCGGCTCTTGCATCAATGCCAGGAAATCCTGCCGCTCGAGGCGCAACAGCATGCCATTGGACTTCATGGTGACAGTCGCGTTGCGTTTGGCGCCGGAAACAAGCGCTTCCTCGCCAAATACGTCACCTGCCTTCAGATCGGCAAGATGCATGTCCACGCCGCCCACGCGACGCGTCACCTGCGCGCGTCCGCTGTCAATCATATAGTAATAATCGCCCTCATCGCCCTCGCGGATGATGATATCGCCTTCCCACACCGCAATTGCCTCGATACGCTGCAACAGCGCGCTGATGTTTGCCATCGGCAAATGTGCCAGCGGCCCGTTCTTGAGATTTTCCGCACTGAACATGTTGGAATTCAGCAAGCGCTTGATGCTGGCTGATGCATCGGGGCGGTCTTTGTGGCCGGCCGGCATGCGCGGCTCTTCCGCCAAACTGGTTTGCGAGAACTGATCAAAGGTCACCATTCGATCCAGTAGTTCGTCATCAATACGCAGCAGCTGGCTTTCGCGCAATGCCGTGGCGGAGACAATGTACGGCTGACGCTTGCCCAACGGATGCTTGGCCCACTCTGACTGTGCGCTGACTACCACTTTATTGCCGTCCTCATAAACCAGTTCAAGCTCGCCATTGACCAGATAAACCGATTGGCCTTGCAAGCCATGCAATTTGAACGGGTCGCGCCCCTGCGGAACAGCCTCGATGTGACAATAATCGAGCAGCTCGCGCAGCTTGGCCGGTTTGAATGAAGCAATCGGCTCCAATCCGGCCAGGACTCTGACATCAAGTGCGTAAGTCATCGGGTAACCCTAAAACTCAAACTCTTGGTTGTTCAGCAACATTGTCGGACAGCGCTCATGGATCAGGCTCTCAATCTCCCGCATAGTCAGCTCCACTTCACCGGGTTTGAGATGGGTAATGAACACTTCGGCATCGCGCTGGAATTTTTTCAACTCCTCGGCCAGCATGCTGGGACAAAGGTGCTTGGAAACAATGGCCAACTCCTTTTCGTCATTCGAGAATGCGGTTTCAATGATGAGATAGCGCAAATTTTCAATTTTATTGATGACATTCCATAACGCATCATTGGTCGTGGTATCGCCGCTGAATACCAGGCTCGCCGTGCCGCTGTCCAGATGGTAGCCGACTGCAGGCACCACATGATTGGCGGGGATGGCGGTTATCTTGCGCCCGTTCAGCATGACAGTTTCACCCAACTCCATCGGCTGGTAACGCATGAATGGCCGCTGGGCGTTGGGGATCCTGGTAAAGTCCGGCCAGATTTTCCAGTTGAATATATGTTGCCTGAGAATATCCAGCGTCTCCTCGGCGGCATAAACGGTCAGCGGGCAATCGCGCATGAACCCGGCGCTGTCCGCCATGAACGGAATGCTGGCGATATGATCAAGATGGGAATGCGTGACAAAAACATGATCAATCATGCTGAGTTCGGCAAGGCTGAGTTCACCGGCACCCGTGCCCGCATCAATCAGCACGTCATGATCGAGCAGGAAAGATGTGGTGCGCAGATTGCCACCGATTCCGCCGCTGCACCCCAGGGTTCTCAACTTCATCGTCCTGTCAACCTTATGTTATTTGGTCTGGAACACAAACACACCATCCCAATCCGCCGCCGGCGGGTTCTTGCGGAAGTAGGCGACGCGCTCGGCATAAATTCCGTATAGCGCAGTATCCGGCGACATGCGCTGCAGATTCATCAGTTGCAACTCGGCCTGATCCCAATCCTGCCTGAGATACAAACGGCGCACCTCATGAAATAGTTTGATCTCGTCCTGCAGCGCCTTGCCCACTTCCGTGGCCAGCCCGACCGGCTCGTAAATCGCCACGGGCTTATCTTTACCTTTTACACGCACATGGTCAAGCTCGCGATAGGTGAAGTCGGTTACGGTATTCCGGGTATTTTCACCGACGATAATGCCGACACCATATTGCTTGGTGATGCCTTCCAGGCGTGAGGCAAGATTTACCGCATCGCCCATCACCGTGTAGGCGACGCGCACTTCCGAGCCCATGTTGCCGACACTGACGCGGCCGGTGTTGATGCCTACGCCGACATGAATCTCCGGCCAGCCACGCTCCTTGAAATGCGGTTGCAATGCTTTCAGTGTCGCCTGCATCTCGATGCCCGCCAGTATGGCATGGCGCGCATGCGCGGCATCCGGCAGAGGCGCGCCCCAGAATGCCATGATGCAGTCGCCCATGTATTTGTCTATGGTGCCGCGATACTTGTAAACAACGCGCGACAAGGGCGTCAGGAATTCGTTCATCAGCAGCGTCAGCTCTTTCGGATCCAGCCCCTCCGAGATGGTAGTGAAACCGCGCACATCGGAAAACAGAATGGTCATCTCGCGGCTCTCGCCTTCCATTGACACACTTTCCGGATGTTCTGCCATTTCCTCGACCAGTTCACTCGGCACATACTGGCCAAACAAGCCGGTGATCTGGCGCTTGGTGCGCGATTCGATGAAATAACCGTATGACACGTTCAGTGCGAATAGCAGCGCAATCATCACCAGACTGTTTGCTACCAAAAACAACAGATTTCCGTAATGCCATGTAAGCAAGCTTAATCCCAGAGTAATGGCGAACATGAATACCGATACCAATATCGTTTTTGCCGGGCTTAATTGTGGCAACAGAAAACTTAACGTAATGCCGATTAACAACAGCCAGACCACCTCCGCACCGATCATGTAGGCAGGGCGCTCTTTCAGGTTCTGATCGAGAATGCCGGAGATCATGTTGGCGTGGATTTCCACCCCGGGATAAACTTCCGCCACCGGTGTGGCGCGCATATCCAGCAATCCCGGGGCGGTCGTTCCCACCAGCATGATCTTGTCCTTGAGTTGAGAAGTTTCGACGCGATCATGCAGCACATCCGCAACGGAAATGTAACGGAAGCTGCCTTGCTTGCCGCGGTATGGCACGAAGGTGCCCACATCGGCATCTACCGGAACTTTCAGCCTGCCACCGGCCGCATCCAGTTCCAGCCATTCCAGGCCGCCATACCCCTTGGCCTCGCCTTCGGCAAAACCGGGCAGCAATTCAGGTTTCCCGAACAGGGTGCGCACCATGGCGAGTGACAGGGATTCATAATATGCGCCGCCGAATTCCGCCAGCATCGGCACACGGCGCACCTCGCCGTCAAAGTCCACTATTGGATTGAAGTGTCCGGCGCTTGCGGCAGCCTGTTGCAATTCGGGAAGATTTGCTCCATACCCGTCCCAGGACGTAAACCCGATCGGCCTGCCCTTGAACGTGCCCGCCGGGAAGGCCGGCTCTGGCAATGTTCCGGAGATATGGGCGCTGCCCTGACTGGTCAGGTAATAACCCAATACCACGTTGCGGTTTTTGATTTTATCGGCGAACAGCCTGTCGTATTCTAGTTGCGGACGGATCTGCGTTAGCGCCGCCTGGAATTGCGCATCACCCTTGAGTTGTTCTTGCCCGATTTTCTGCAACACCTTGAGTCCGGAGCTTTCATCCTTCTCGGCGAACACCACGTCGAAGCCCACCACTGCGACGCCGTATTTATCGAAGAGTTTGTCCGTCAACAAGGCGAGCCGGTCGCGGCTCCACGGCCAGCGGCCTTCTTCCTTGAGGCTTTTCTCGTCAATATCGAGAATGACGATGCGATCGTCCACCGTACGCGGCATGGTCAATTGCAAACGGTAGTCGTAAAGAATGGCGGAGAGCTGGTCTACGAAATTGAGGTGGTAGAAGCGCGCGGCATTGCCGATGAAAATCAGGACTATCAACAGTCCGAGCCCGATCAGAATTGCGTTTTTTTTCACGCCGCTTAACAGACGACAGGTTTTCGTGTGCCGCTACGCGACACGTTCATTAAAGGCGCGGCGCAGTCACGACAACATCGCTGTCCTCTGTCCTCTGTCCTCTGTCCTCGGTTCACCGCTATCCCTTGAAGTAAAACTCCATTTTGACGCCGGCCAGTTCAATGACATCGTGGTCATTCAACTGATGTGGCTGATCGCCCAATGTTGCACCGTTCACCATGGGATGGCTTGCGCCCTCCACGTGGGTGATGAAATAACCGTGCGGGCGGCGGGTCAGAACGGCCACCTGCACGCCGGGTTTGCCCAGCGTGGTAAGGTTTTTTACCAACTCAAGCTCCTTGCCGGCATTGGGCCCGGTCAAGATTTGCACTACGGCCGCCTGCGGCGTGGGTGCAGCAGCAGGGCTGGCGGCGGGCTTGGATGCCGGAGCGGCAGGCGCAACCGGCGGACGAGCATCAAACTTGCCAGTTTTTTCTGCAGTGCCGGCGGCTTGTGCGGTATTTGCGTTGACTTGCGTCCTCATAAAACTGGCCGTCGCATCGCCTTTCCCTGCAGCCGGCGCAGCCTGCTTGACCGGTGCACGCAGCACCATGGTTTTTTCGAAATCAGTCGCGTTTGTCTGTCCGGACTGGTCGTTGATGTATTTCAGCTTGTATTTGCCAATTTCAATCAGGTCATTGTTTTGCAGAAAGTGCTTCTTTGTTGGAACTCCATTCACTTCCAGCCCGTTGGTGCTGTCCAAATCCTCAAGAAATGAATCGTGCAGGATGGTAACAATTGCTGCGTGTTCGCCGCTCACCGCCAGGTTGTCGATGGCAATGTCGTTGTGCGCCTTGCGCCCGATGGTCATGCGCTCCTTGTTCAGGGGATATTCCTTGATTACCATCCCATCCATGCTGAGTATCAGTTTTGCAGCCATAGTCGTGACCCTCGTACTAAATTTATTTCTTGAACCAATTGAGCAACCCTGCCAGCCAGCCGCGCGGAACGGCAAATTTGCCGTTCACTTTTACCAGTATCACCGAAACATTGTCACGACCGCCGTTATCATTTGCCATCTGAATCAGTTGCTCCGCCGCAAGCGTTAAATTGCTTTGCATGGCATACAACGTGGACTGGATGTCTTCGTCCTCCACCATGTCGTTCAGTCCATCCGAACACAACAAATAAATGTCGCCCACCTGCACATCGTGCACATGGATTTCCGGTTCCACTTCAGCATCGATTCCCACCGCACGCGTCACCAGATTTTTGTTCTTGGACAGGCGCGCATCCTCAACGCTGATCATCCCGCTGTCAATTTGCTCCTGCAGCAGGGAATGATCGCGGGTAACCGTTTCCAGCGTCTCGCCGCGCAACCGGTACATGCGCGAATCACCCACGTGTCCCACCACCACGCGATTGTCATAGAACAATCCGGAAACAATGGTCGTGCCCATCCCGGCATACTGCGGCTGGCTCTGCGCAGCCTGGAAAATCGAAGCATTCGCCTTGCGAATATTGTCGCGCAACAGCGACACCCCCAGCTCGCCGCCGGTTGTCTCGTCACGCTCTGTCGGGTTTGTGCCTTGCAGGCGTTGACAAATCTCGGTCACAACCACCGAAACGGCGATGCCGCTCGCCACTTCGCCCGCATTATAACCGCCCATTCCGTCTGCCAATACAACCAGGCCGCAGGCTGCATCCTGCGCCACGCTATCCTCATTATGCGAGCGCACCATGCCCGGATTGGTTTGACTGACTATCTCGATCGCATCTTCTACTTTCATGGTTTACCCCTGTAAGCTTGCTGCGCATTGACGCAATGCCTCGGCCATCTCTGTGCCGCTGGCATAACGATCCTCGACCTGCTTGGCCAGCGATCTGTTGATGATCGCCGCCAGACACGGCGGCAGATCCGCCCGGATAGTCAAAATATCGGTATGTGGTTCATTGGCAATGCGATACATCAACTGTGCCATCGAATCGCCCTCGAACGGGAGCTTACCACAAGCCAGTTGGTACAAGCTCACGCCCAGCGAGAACAGGTCGGAGTGCCCCTCGATCTTCCTGCCTGCCAGTTGTTCCGGCGACATGTAAGAGGGCGTGCCGAGCACCATGCCGGTCTTGGTCTTGCTCGAGTCGGTGATGCGTGCGATGCCGAAGTCGGTGACCTTCGGCGTGTCGGTTTCCGGGTCGTACATGATGTTGGCCGGCTTGATGTCGCGGTGCACCACGTTCTGCCTGTGCGCGTAGTCCAGCGCGTCGGCGACGCGGGCGATGATGCTCATTACCCTGGGCAGCGGCAGCAGGTTATCCGGCTTGGTGAACGGCATCAGATCTTTGCCCTTGAGGAATTCCATCGCGATGTAGGCCAGATCGTGCTCTTCACCCGCATCGTAGATCGACACGATGTTCGGATGATTCAGCCGCCCGGCCGTCTCGGCCTCGCGGAAGAAGCGCTCCTTCACGTCCTGCAACTCGTCCGCCTCGAATTCCTGCGCCAGTGCCATGGTCTTGATCGCCACCACGCGACCGATCTTCGGGTCCTTGCCGTAATACACCACCCCCATCGCGCCCTTGCCGAGTTCCTTCTCTATTTCGTAACGCCCCAGCATCGGCTTGGATACGCCCGCTTTGCCCAGCACCATGGTGCTGGCATTGGTACGTCCACCGCCGCCCCCACCCAGAATCACGGTTTCGGACATTTCGCGCGCCTGCGTCAGTCGTTGCTCCAAGTCGCGGAATTTGGGATTAAATTCGGCCATGTATTTGAATACCGACTCGGCCTTGTTGAACTGCCGTTTGCGCTCGAAATCCAGTCCCAGGTTGTACAGCACCTCCATCAGGCTGCTGTCCATCGGCACTTTGCGGAATTTGTCGAAAGCGATATCCAGTTGTCCCTGCCCCTGGAAAGCCAGACCCAGCATGCGGTTGCTTTCCGCCGATTCGGCATCGGATTTCTGTTTGCCCTTTTCGGTCAGCAGGTGACGCTTGGTGGTCAGCAACAAATGGCCCGCTAACAGCAGCGCGGCAGGCATCATCAATTGCAACCACATCGCCTGGGTCGTCATCAGTATGAAATGCGTTGCCAGCAATGTCACAAACAACACGCCGGTGACTGCCGCACCGATCGCCGCATTCAGTCGCGGCAACAACAGAACCAGATACAGCGCAACCAGCACGAACACGGCAAATCCGGCCATTCCCGCCCAGCCGGGGGAAACAAAGAAGTCACCCTGGAGGATACTGGACACCGAATGCGCCAGCGTCAATGCGGGAGCCATGCCCGGCGATATTGGCGTCACTTGCAGTGTGCCCACGCCGGCAGCTGACGCCCCGATCAACACAATCTTGTCGCGATATTTTTCCGCCGGAATCTTGCCGGTGAATACGTCGTAGAAGGAGTCCACCTGAAAGGCCGCCCGCCCATTGCTGTCTTTGTAGAAATAGGTGTGCATCTGCAAGGCGGGATCGGTAGCGATTTTCAGGTTACCCAGTTGCACGCCTTCGCCCAGATTGACCTGAATATCCTTGGGTTCGAGATTGAGGCTCCTGGCTGCCAGCATCAGCGACAACGATGGGTAGTATTGGTCATAGTAACCAACCACCAACGGTTCGGTGCGTATTGCGCCATCCACATCCGGAAAACTGTTCAGATGGCCGATGGCCAAGGCCTTGCTGCCCAGCACCGGGATCGGCAGCAAGGCAGCGCGTGTCGGCAGTGGCTGCACGCCATAACCGGATGCATCTTTTACGTTCGGCAGATTGTTGCGCAGCACATAATCAGGCAGCGGCTGATCGGGGTTTCCCTGCGGCTCGCCCAGATTAAAAAACATCGCCAGCAACACATCATTTGCCTTGGCTATGCTTTCACCGAGCTTCTTGTCATTATCGAGATTCTGCGCCGCATCGAGCAGCAAGGCATAAAGCTGAGCCAGTTCGGCCTGTTGTGCGGGGTCGGCAGTGTCTGTGAATGTGAAGCCATCAAGCAATTCGGCTATTTTGTAGATATACCCCAAGCCGGCGTCAACCTGAGGCTCAAAGAAAAAAGCAGTGTGACCGATTACCTTGGGGTGCCCCGCCGCCAGAATATCGACCATTTTTGCGTGGATCGCGCGCGGCCATGGCCAGCGCCCAAGGTTGGCGATACTCTGATCGTCGATGGCAATCACCGCCACCTTGTCACTTGGCACGCGCGATGAAGCGAGTACTCCCAAGTCATAAGCCTTGCGCTCCAGACTCTGCATCAGGTCGCTGCTCGCGCCCAACCAGAACACCAGCGCCACCAACAAACCGACGAACCAGTCCCTCTTCCAGAACGACCACTTGTTCATTGCCACTCCCCGAGGCTTGTTTGTCAAGCAAATTATGCCGTGGATATTAAGGTATTTTCCGGTAATACACCATAATCCTTTTGATTTGTAGTGAATTTATGGAATGGCTTTTTATTTGACCAGCAGCACCGGACAGCTTGCCAAATGCAGTACCCTGTTCACTACCGAACCCAGCAGCAACGATTGCAAGCCTCCCTGACCCTGCCTGCCCATGACAATGTAATCGACAGCCTGCTCGTTGGCGTATTGCACAATCGCTTCCGCCGGTGTGCCGATGCTGATGTGGTATTGGTAGGGCAAGGCGGTGGCGTCCAGGGCGGCGCGCGCCGGCTGCAATGCCGCCATACCCTGCTCGCGGTAATAGTCGTCGATGGTCTGCTGGTTGATAAACAGCTTGACGTTGCCGGCCGCCACATTCCATTGCACATTCAACAGCAGCAGGTGCGGCGGTTCCTTCAGCGCGGCAATATTTTTGATCATATGGTCAACCGCACGCTGTGCGTTGGCCGAGCCATCCACCGGAATCAGTATTTTCATCATTTCCCCCTTACGATTTGTTGTTCACCGTCTCGTCCACCAGATCAACCGCTGCCGCCGAAACGGCTTTGCGCAGAGCCAGCCATTTGCCGATCACCAGCACCAGCAACGCGCAGAACGCCGGTATCAGCCAGTGCAGATAGTGGCGCGCTTCGACCATCGTTGCGAACAACGCCTCGCCGACCAGCATCTCGCCCGCCACATAACCGAGCAGCGCGCCGCCCGCGTAGATGATGAACGGGAAACGGTCGATCAGCTTCAGCACCAACTGGCTGCTCCACGCAATCATCGGAATGCTGATCAACAGACCAAACACCAGTAACGACACATTGCCTTTGGCCGCTGCGGCCACGCCGAGCACGTTGTCCAGGCTCATCACGAAGTCGGCGATGATGATGGTCTTGATCGCGCCGAACAACCGCGTATCGGCCTTGATACTGCTCGCATCATGTTCCTCTTCCGGCAGGATCAGCTTGACGCCGATCCACAGCAGCAGCATCGCGCCGACCAGTTTGAGATAGGGCAGCGCGAGCAGTCCGACCGCGAAGAAAGTCAGCACGATGCGCAACCCGATCGCGCCGCCCACGCCGAACAGGATGCCTTTCCTGCGCTGGTGTGGCGGCAGGTTGCGGCATGCCAGCGCGATCACCACCGCGTTGTCGCCGCTTAGCAGCAAATCGATCAGGATAATTTTGAATACGTCCGCCCAGAATTGGGGGGTAGAAAACATTTCCAGCATTGCCCGGCCTTTCAGTGTCGGAATTTTTTGCATTCCGCGCGGCATGTGGCGCGCGGACGCAATCTTACCGAAATAATGCCTGTCACATGGGAATGATTGATATGCCGGAACGGGTTAGCGTTGGAAGGCTACCGTCACCCGCAACCCTCGGCCTTCGTTCACCGGTTGTATCTGCAAGGTTGCGTCGTGCACCTCGGCAATCCGCTTGACGATGGACAGCCCCAGGCCGCTACCGCTGCCCTGCGTGCCCAGCGGGCGATAGAAGCGCTCCAGCACCTTGGCACGCTCCTGCTCCGGAATGCCCGGGCCGTTGTCGCTCACCGACAGGCAGGCCGTTCCCGGTTCGTGGGTGATATCGACCTGGACCGACGTGCCGGGCGGCGTATGCTTCACTGCATTGTCGAGCAGGTTGCGCAATAGCACCCGCAACAGCCCCGGATTGCCGCGTACTTCGACTTCGTTACCCGCTAGCAGTTCGAGTTGCACGCCTTTTTCCAGCGCGGCCGGCGCAAGCGCGGCAATCGTTTCGGCGGCGATGTCCCTGAGTTGGCACGGTTCCGCCACGTCGCGATCCAGCGTGTCGACTCGCGCCAGCGTCAGTAACTGTTCGATCAAATGGGCGGCGCGGTCGCAGCCGAGAATCGCATTGTCGAGCGCGCGAATGCGTTCCGCCTCTGCGGTAGCGGCCCGCGCCACTTGCGCCTGCGCCTTGATCGCGGCCACCGGGGTGCGCAATTCATGCGCGGCATCTGAAGTAAAGCGCCGCTCTTTCTGCATGGAAGCATCGATGCGCGTGAACAGCCGGTTGAGCCGCTCGATCAGCGGCACCACTTCGCGCGGCGCGGACGACGCATCCAGCGCGGCAAGATTGTCCGGCTCGCGCCGCTCCACTTCGCGGGCCAACTTGTCGAGCGGGCGCAAGCCGCGCATCACCGCAATCCACAGCAGCAGCGCCAGCAATGGCAAGGAAAACCACAGCGGCCGCAGCAGGTTGCCCGCGATGCCGCGCGCCAATTCGTCGCGCACCTCGGTGCGCTCCGCGACATGGATCAGGTATTCGCCGGATTCGTCCCGGGTGCTGAACACGCGCCAGCGGTGCCCGTCGATGACGTTGTCGCTGAAGCCGCGCTCCCTGTTCGCCAGCGGCTGTTGCGGGGCATTGGCGGAATGCAGGCGCAACTGCCGCTCTCTATCCCATATCTGAAACGCGACGCGGCGGGCATATTTGTGCAGCAGCGGCGCATGCTCGGTTTCGAGCTCATCGAGATCGTGCGATGCCTGCACGACCAGCAACGAGGCAGCTTGTGCCAGGTGCGCATCCAGCACCTCGTCGAATTCCTCGCGCGCATCATGGTAGGTAAAGGCAGTCGCACCGAGCCAGACCAGCATGATCGCCGCCAAGGCCAAAGCCAGCAGCCGTTGTTTGAGCGATGCGCGTTGCCACATGTCAAATAACCTTGTCGCGCGGCATCAGGTAGCCGACGCCGCGTATGGTTTCGATCAGTTCGGGAAAAAGTTTGCGGCGCAGATGATGGATATGCACTTCCACCGCATTACTTTCGATTTCGTCGCCCCACGCGTAAAGCTGCTCTTCAAGCTGGGCGCGCGACAGCACTTTTCCCGCGTTGAGCATCAGGGCATGCAACACCGCAAATTCTCTGGCTGAAAGCTCGACCGGTTTGTCCCGGCACAGCACGCGATGAGCGGCAGGATCGAGTTTGATGCCGGCAATCTGCAACAAAGGTTCGGTTTTTCCGCTGGCGCGGCGAATCAGCGCGCGCAAGCGCGCCGCCAGTTCGCCCATGTCAAACGGCTTGACCAGATAGTCGTCCGCACCGGCATCCAGCCCCTTGATGCGGTCATTCACCGTATCCATCGCGGTCAGGATCAGTACGGGCAGCGGAGTATTGCGGCCGCGCAGCCGGCGCAGCACCTCCAGCCCGGAAAGACGCGGCAGGCCCAGATCCAGCACCACCGCGGCATAAGGCTCGGTGGCGAGCGCCTGTTCCGCCGACGCGCCGTCCTTCATCCAGTCCACGGCGTAGCCGGACTGCTTCAGGCCAGCCTGAATCGCATCGCCCAGCAGGGCATCGTCTTCGACTACCAGCACGCGCATAGTGAGCCTCAAAAATTCATTTTACGGGCGAATCGCGGTGTCGCGTGCTCGCTCATTCCTCGTCTATCAATCTGATATGCCTCGTCATTCGCTGTGCGGCTCCTTGCGCTTCATCCCGCAAAAGTGAATTTTGGAGGCTCACTCATTTCACCCGGAAAAATTATCGAGATCAATCATCATGCTGTTCGGTATACGTCACATCCGCGCCCGGCGTCACCAGCCCGGTAGCCGGATAGCCGACCCAGAATGCCACAACAGCGATCAGCATTATGACACCCAGCCAGAGATATGAGCGACGGATGCCTTGCTCCGGTTTGGCGGATTTGAAACCGGTGATCATGGCACGCACCAGATTCTCGTGATGCAGCACGCTGCTCACCACCACCCCGGCAATGTGTATGACTACGATGGCCAGCATGGCATTGGATGCGAACTCATGCAGTTCCTCCAGCGCGTCGCCGCCGATATCCTGAAACAGCATTACTCCAGTCACGCCGGTCAGGATGCCCAGCCCCAGCAGCAGCCAGATCGCCATACTTCCCGCCGGATTATGCCCGACGTAATGCGCAGGCTTGCCCCTGAACAGTGACTGCAGATAGGCGACAATTTCGCCGGGGCTGAACAGGAACGAACGGAACTGCGCATAGCGCGTGCCGAAAAATCCCCATAACAATCTGAATCCGATCAGCCCCAGCAGGGTATAGCCGAGCACCACATGGATATCGCGGTAGCGCTCCGATTCCGCGGTCAGGTAGGCGCCGGCAAATGACAGTGCCAGCAGCCAGTGGAAAACCCGCGTCGGTATATCCCAAACCAGAATACGTTGAATCATGGTGATCTCCTTTTATCCGGGTATTCTTATATTGCGTTCGCTGAAGTCGCCTCGTTCCGCCTGCGTATGGCAAGCCGCGCAATTGGCCGGGCTCTTCACCTGCGGGTTTTTCCAGACCGCCGGATTGATTTCGCGCTCGCTGTGCTCGCGCTTGAACCAGGCGGCTTCGCTGATGCGCAGCGGCGCGGTCGGCGCGCTCCAGCGATTGGAAGCGTTGTTCACCAGGAATGCGGTGATCTCCTTGTTGTCCCCGGCATCCAGCGATGCATCCGAGCCGAAATGCTTGTCCAGGCCGGCCATCATCTTGCGCCAGGACTCGGCGGGCAACAGTCCCGGCGCATAGGCGATATGGCAGCTGGAGCATTCCTGCTGGAACCTGGCGTTGGTTTGCGCGGGCTGGAGCGGCTTGCCGCGGTTTTCGCCGCCATATTTGCCGCTGTATTTCTCGCCGTATTTTTCATCGCGGTCATCGTCATCGGCCTGCGCGGCAGGCATCGTTACGCTCATCGCCAGCAAGGCAACAGCAAGCATACGGAAGAGTTTTTGATCTTTAATCGACATGGCAATCTCCTTATTTCTTGACAGTTAGCAGGTAGGCCAGCACGTCACCCTTTTCCTGCGGCGTGCAGATGCGGTCCAGCACATCGTTGCAATTGCGCTTGAACCATTTTGCCACCTTCTTCGGGCTGGTGAAGCGCTCCGCATTGGCGGACGGGGCAAGCGGATCAATGGCCTTGCCGGTCTTGGCATGTTTGCCCGGCACGGCGGGACTATCGGTATGGCAGGAAGCGCAGCTCCAGTCATTGGCATGCTTTGTCCTGAAAAAGACTTCCCCGCGCGCAGCCGAGAATTCCTGAAAACCCGGCGTACCGGCTGCCTCTTGGCGAATGGAAGCCTGTATCTCGCCGGGTGTTTCGGCAAAAGCCGGTTGTATCGCCAGTCCGGCAACGGTCACCAGCACCAGACCTGATGCACGAAATAGATGAAACATTGTTGATCTCCTTGATTGAACGATGAGGCGTGCAGGATAAGCAGGCAAGCTTAAGGAATCCTTAACGGAATCCGGGAGGCAATTTATCCATTGCCCCGGTGACTTTCATGAATGGGAAATTACAGGCTGCGGATGGCGGTGCAGGCTTCGTCAATCAACACCGGGCCGCGATAGATCAGGCCGCTATACAGCTGCACCAGTGCCGCGCCGGCTTCGATTTTCTCTGCTGCATCCGCGCCGCTCAGGATGCCGCCCACACCGATGATGGGTAGAGCGCTGCCTCGACCTTGCACGGCACAGGCCTGCAACTCGGCGGCAAGCTGGCGGGTCACGGCGGTGGATTTGCCGCGCAGCGGCGCGCCGGAAAGCCCGCCGGTTTCCGTGCCATGCGGCAAGCTCTCTACCTCCTCGCGCGACAGGGTAGTGTTGGTGGCAATGACGCCGTCCATGCGATGTTGCACCAGCAGGCGCGCGATTTGCGCGATCTGTTCATTCTCCATATCCGGTGCGATTTTTACGGCGATGGGCACATATTTGCCGTGCGCGTCGGCAAGCTTGTGCTGTTCGGTTTTCAGTTGCGACAGCAGATTGTCCAGCGCGCCCTCGTCCTGTAACTGGCGCAGATTTCTGGTGTTGGGCGAGGAGATGTTGACGGTGACGTAGCTGGCGTGGGCGTACACCTTGTGCAGACAGATCAGGTAGTCGTCCGCCGCCTTCTCGATCGGCGTGGCGGCGTTCTTGCCGATGTTGATGCCGAGGATGCCGCGGTAATCGGTGCGTTGCACGTTGGCGACGAGCGCATCGACACCATCGTTATTGAAACCCATGCGGTTGATGATGGCGCCGGCTTGCGGCAGGCGGAACAGGCGCGGCTTTGGA
>Ga0209211_10005645_pt1 | contig 18574 bp, 18 predicted proteins | sample RifGroA2_FD_183992 | JGI IMG/M metagenome (GOLD analysis project Ga0209211, IMG submission 183992) | Groundwater microbial communities from Rifle, Colorado, USA - Groundwater A2 (SPAdes) (version 2) | ecosystem: Environmental > Aquatic > Deep subsurface > Groundwater | place: Rifle, Colorado... | reverse complement strand
AAAGAAAGGCGGGAGGAACATTTTTGTGGTCTTACATTATTTTAGCCGGAACATTGGTTATCGTCCTTACGCTCGTGGCCTTCAATTCCCGGCTTTTCCAATACGCACTGCTCGCCAGGCGGCTCAAAGAAGTGGATCAGATGAAAGACGAGTTTATTTCAATGGCCAGCCATGAATTGCGCGCGCCCATTACGGCCGTCAGGGGATATCTTTCAATGATCTTAGACGGTTCGGTCGGCCCGATTTCCGAAAGCAGCAAAAAAATTCTTAAAGTGGTGGCCGATTCTTCCAAGCGATTGGCTGACTTAGTGGAAGACCTTTTGGAAGTATCGCGCATTGAACAGGGGAGGATGAAGATGACGCTTGAGCCGGTTGATGTTCAAGAAATTATTTCCGCTTCCATTACCGAGCTGGCTATTTCCGCTAAAGAGAAAAAGCTGGAGCTTCAGGAGCAAAAATGGGAAGGGGATTTGCCGAATATTTCAGCGGACAAAGACCGGATGCGGCAGATTATCGTGAATCTATTATCCAATGCCATCAAATACACTCTTTCCGGCAGCGTTGCGATCACCACATTGGTCAAAGAAGGATTTATTGAGATAAGAATAAGGGACACCGGAATCGGAATGGCCGCTCAAGAGCGCGAACATCTGTTTGAAAAATTCTACCGCGTTAAAAATGACAAGACGGCAAAAATCGTCGGTACGGGCCTGGGACTCTGGATTACCAAACAATTGATTGAAATTCAAAAAGGCTCTATTCGCGTTGATTCAATAGAAAATGTCGGTACGGAGATAATTCTCCAATTCCCGATTATTAAAAAAATAAAATAGCAACAAGCTATGGATACTACGGTACAAAAAAAGCTTCGTGTCGGCTGGTTTACTTTCACTTGCTGCGAGGATTCCACCGTGATTTTTACCGAACTTTTAAACGACCATTGGCGGGAGTGGAAGAAGCTGATTGATTTTCGGCACGCCAGAGTTTTGAAAAGTCAAAATGTGCTGGACGAACTGGATGTGGCGTTTGTGGAAGGAGCGCTGTCCTCCCAAGCGCATATTGACAAGCTTAAAGAAATAAGGCAAAAATCAAAAAAAATAGTGGCGGTGGGCTCTTGCGCCGTGGTCGGCCTGCCTTCGGCCCAGAGAAATACCTTTGGTCCGGAAGACATTGAGGCGATTCGCGAGCCGTATTTGGAAAAATTCAAGTATCTTCCCAAGGTATTAAAATTGGCCGAAGTGGTGAAAATAGACGCCCAGCTTCCCGGCTGCCCCATGGATCCGAAACAGTTTTTGAAATTAGTTGATGAAGTATTGAAAGAATTTAAGATTATAAGTTAAATTATGCCAGGCAGTGAAAATTTGACTTTCACCGCACGGGCAAAAAAAGATGAAATACGAGCCACACATTAAAAGAGATTAATTATTTAAAAAAATAGTAAAAATTAATTAATAATTGTCAAATTTCTACTGCCTGGTATGCACACCGAAACAATTTCTCTGTCCCAAATCACCAAAGTGGAAGGCTCGGCCGGTCTGGATGTAAGGATTGAAGACGGCAAGGCGGTGGAAGCGCGGTTTAAAATAACAGAATTTAAAAGATTTTACACGCGCGCCATGAAAGGCAAGCCGGTGATGGCCGTGCCCCAGCTTTTGTCCCGCATTTGCGGCACTTGCAGCAATGCCCATCTTTTGTGCGCCATAGAATGCGCGGAAAATGCTTTGGGTATTAAGTCAACCGAACAGACCGATATTTTACGCGACCTTTTGATGTACGGACTGATGATTCGCGATCACGCTCTTCATCTTTATCTTTTTTCAATGCCGGATATGTACGGCAAGGACGCGTTTTTGGAATTTGACGAAAACAATCCGGAAGAACATCAGATCCTTCACGACGCTTTTGAATTGAAAGCGGCCGGCAATTTTCTTTCCATTATTGTCGGCGGACGGAGCGTGCACGCGCCATTTCCGACAATCGGCGGTTTTATTCATTTTCCCGCTGATGCGGAAATAAGCGAAGCGATTGATAAATTGGAAAAGGCGAGAGCGGCCGCCCTGCATTGTATTGATATTTATCAAAAGGATTCGCGAACACTGGACAGGCAGGCGTCTTATCTGGGCTTAAAAAGCGATAAATTCAATTTTTTGCGCGGCCAAATTTGTTCCAGCGACGGCGAGTGCATTTTGGAAAGAAATTTCAGAAAGCACTTGGACCGGATCGTCAAATCCTACACCCACGCCACTTGTTATCTTTATAATGGCAAGCCATTTATGGTGGGAAGCCTCGCCCGTCTCAATATTGCCAAGGAAACTCTAAATAAAGAAACGCAAAAGGGAGCGGCGTCCGCTCTGGCTCTTTTTCCCTCCACCAATATTTACCGCAACAATTTGGCCCAGGCCATTGAGATTCTACACTCCATTGATGAGTCAATAAAAATTCTTAAAGAAGTAAAGATAGTGCCGGAGCCTTTGATAAAAAAATCTCCGAAAAAAGGAGAGGGGATCGGCGTGATTGAGGCGCCGCGCGGGACTCTGTATCACAAAATGTCAATTGATGATAAAGGAATTGTAACGGGCGGGGATATTGTGGTGCCTACGGGGCAGAACCAGTGCAATATTGAAGCGGATGTGGCGCGGCTCGTTTCCGATCTTTTGCCTCATACTCCCAAAGAAAAAATTGAGCTGGAAATTGAAAAGCTCATCCGCGCCTACGACCCTTGTATGTCCTGCGCTTCGCATTTTTTGAAAGTGAAGTGGCTTGAATAATTTTTAACAAATCATTCCAAATATCTTTTTCTGATTCTCCCCACGGAATGCCAATGATGGCGACTTTGGGGAGCTTTTTTAATTTTTGAAGAAGCATTAATTCATCATATAGATCAAAATCATGCATGGTTAATTTCTTATGCGCTGAAATAAATTGTCTCAAATCGTTAAATACTCTCACTTTTGTAATTCCTTGTACGGCATCAATAATAACAATACTATCATCAATCTTCTTTTCATTGTTTAATTTCTTGTCGTATATGCGACGATCGTTTAATATACGACATTCTTTAGAATTAATTATTTTTGTATTCTCAAATTCTTGGTCGCAGATTTGACGATCGTTCAACCTGCGACCGGATGGATCTTCGTCGTACAATACCCAATTTTCCAGCGGATCTTTGTGGATAAATTGAATAAGCGGGAATTTTTTTTGCAGTTTGGGCAATATTCGCAAAGCTATATTATCGCCCGCCAAATCCGGGTTTCCAAAAACAAAAATTTTCATAATATTTCAAAAAGTTTGGTTTTACTCCGCGCGCCGGAGACCAGCCGTACGCGCGAACGCGCCACTCCAAAATAATCAGCCAATACTTTCACCGCCGCTTCATTCGCTTTTCCCTCTTTCGCCTCGGCCTTCACGAACACAACCAAACCTCCATCTTTCTCCTCCACTTTCTCCACCCTCGCCCGCGGTTTCACTTTTACCGATATTTTCATAAGACATTATGGTTATTCGCTTATTCATTTATTCATTTGAGTCTGATATTGGAATATATTCTCATCCAATTATCCATTGTGAGATTATTTATAAGATTGCGCGCATAGCTTTCGTTTTGCGCAATATACTCTTTTAGTGGCTTAATCGCCGATTCTATCTTCTCGGTATATAAACGAGGATTTACTTTAATATTCACTAAAATATGACTACTTTTCACTTGCGCATTAGAATAAGCAGCGACTTCTTCATAATCGAGCGATGAGGGAAAATGTAATTTAAAAAACTTGACTTCTGGGTCGACTATTACTGAGTTTGATTCAAGGATAGTTTTAAATTTATCTGATTTTCTATCCTTTCGATATAGTCTTGAAATCAGAAGCCCGAAATTATGTTGACGAGCATTTCTTAATAGACGAATAAAAAATCCCTCAGCGTCGCCAATGCCACAAAAGGTCTTGTAAAATGAACGATAATCTTCTTCAGCTACTTTACTGCCAGCTTCTTTCGCGGTGATATTAAAAACTAATCCCCCTATAATAATATCAGCAATAAGAACAGCGGGAAGCCACTTTTGCCTTTCCACGCATTCCCGTAGTTCTCTCCGTAATTCATACAGAGGTGAGCGCGCTACCGTTTTTTGATTAGGGAAATAACTCCTAAAAGAATTATCGTAATCGTCTTGCGATCTGGTTGGATCAAAGAAAAATAACTCCAGCCGCGCTTTAAGATGATTAGTTATTTGCGGTAAGATGCGCATATTATCTCGTAATTTCAGTGGTTTTAGATTTAATTTTTCTCCTTCAACGCTTTTTCTATTCTTGAAATTGATTTGGCGGTATTTTTTTTGATTTTATGCTCCCAAACACGAATAATTTTCCACCCTTGTTTTTTATAATATTTAGAAACCTCTTTGTCTCTTGCGATATTTCGAGTGATTTTTTTCATCCAGTAGATTTTGTGCGCAGATGGAACACGACAATGTTTTTTGCATCCGTGCCAGAAACAAGAATCTATAAAAATAACTGTTTTGTATTTTTTCAGAATAATGTCTGGTTTCCCAAAATATTTTGTCGAATTTTTACGATAGCGGAATCCGGCGCTCCAAAGATTTTTTCGAAAATCTATCTCTATTTTGCTGTCTTTGCTTCGTACTTTGGACATTATTTCACTGCGTGTTCTTTTTGAAACAGTGTCCATACATAATCAAATTTTAATTTGCCAATCAGACGGCAAAACAATTTCGTTGTATTTCCGGCTTGCCATAAATGGCTTTATTTCTTTGCTTGACGGAAACTCCGCGTCAAATTCTCTCTGAACATCTTTAAGTAGATTTAAGCCGAGATTGCCACGATATTTTTTGCTTAAACAAAGTTTATACCACTCGTCTAAATCATTGATAGTGATAATGCCTTGTATTCGTTCATTTAAACCGATTTGTTTAAGTAAGGACTCTATCACTCCTTTTTCCGCGTCTATGCAAATGATAACTATTTTGTCGGCAGCAATCTCATCCGTTATATCTTCCATCAGCTCTGTCGTAAGCGTAAGGTGTTTTACTTGTATCGCGGGTCCGAAATTTGTCCACATATCCAAACCTCTGTCGGCGGCGTTCGTGACCCCAACTCGATAAAGAGCGGCGGGAATAATAAGGCTGGTTTGTTTCGCGTCAATTCCTAAAACCATCTTTATGAATCGCTCAAAGTCCTTCAAAATTTCCGCGTCTTTGTTTCCAATTTCCAAAGTTATCTGCGCTTTCAGCGCGCGAACAATTGAGGCAAATAAGGCATAAACCAGAATCTCATACATTTTATCTACGCTTCGTTTAAGTCCGGGCGTAGTTTGGAAAAGAGTAACCAATTTCATTATTGAGAAAGCGTCCGCCGATGACGATTTAATATATTTTTCAACTCCGCGGACGGACGAAAGACGAGCCTCTAACGATTTATAAACAAATGCCTCAACGAAACCATTACCTTTTTTGTTGATCTTGCCCAACTCCGCAAGCAGAGCTGGGGGCATAGCGTTTGACTCAAATATGTTGTCTTGATATTTTTGACTTGATGTACTTCGTCGACCAACCAATAGTAATGACGCTTCATCGCGCCATCGTTTTGATATGTTTCGGTATGATTCTAAATCGTTCAAATTCCAGCCTTTTTCTGTTCGGTGATGAAATAGGATTTCAGCGATCTGGATAGGCTTATACAAGTGAACGCGCGATTTGCGTATTACCGCTTCTAACGCTTGTTTTGAAAGATTTTTAGTAGGCATATATTCTTTGAACTTTCTCTTCTCTATTAAATAAATCAATCTGCCGCGGCTTAGCTTGCGGTTTTTCTTGCATTGCTTTCATCATAGCGCGCGCTACGGCTTCAATTTGAGGAATTACCACGCTATTGCCAGCTTGCTTCCTTACTTGAGTATCCGGCACAACCATTTTAAATGTGTCGGGAAAACCTTGTAGTCTTAACATTTCTCTTGGTGTAAGTCGGCGCTCTGCATTTACGGTCAGATAATTATATGAGCCATTGGCGCGCAAGGCGCAAGAATGCTGATGTATTCCAAGATTACCGCCTTTATTTTCATGTAAAACAACAGGACGAGAAGTAATTTTTTTATTTTGTTCTTTTAGTTTTTTTTCTAATTTTTTACGGAAGTAATCGCTTAAAAAATGCTTCTTATCAACCTTATTGTTTGGCTCCAAAATATTAGCAAGCGTTTTTGTTTCTGTTCCGTTTCTTGGAAAATCAAAGGGATAATTTTCTTTGAAGCCAACAAGCATGATTCGTTCTCTTTTCTGCGGCACGCCAAAGTCAAGACCGTTCAGCACTTTATAATGCACGAAATATCCCAAGCTCTCTATTTTTTCTAAAATTATTTTAAAAGTTCTGCCTTGGTCGTGCGACACTAGCTGTTTTACATTTTCCAATAAAAACGCTTTCGGTTGTTTTGCTCTCAAAATACGCTCTACATCAAAAAATAAGGTTCCGCGCGTATCGGCAAATCCTAACTTGCTTCCGATAATACTAAAGGCTTGACATGGAAAGCCGCCAGTTAAAATATCGTGATCAGGGATGTCCTCGGCAATTAATTTTGTTATGTCGCCGTGCGGTTTATCTCCAAAATTTGCCTCATACATAACTTGGCACGGCTCGTCCCATTCGGAAGTGAAAACGCATTTGCCGCCAACGCGCTCAAAAGCAATGCGCACGCCACCAATGCCCGCAAACAAATCTATAAAAGTGAATTTTTTATCATTTTTATTCGTCATAATTGTTTGTTGTTTGCCGATCTATTTTTAAATACGGATAAAATTGCGCTTCGCTTATAACTCCTTTTTTACCAATAACTTGCGCTCGTATTGCATCGCGAATCGCGCCGATTGCTTCAATATCCCACTCTATCGTTTTTGACACCGGAAGCAGTTTTTGCATTAACTCAATAATTTGGTTATCTACAAAGTCCTGTCTTTCAATTTGCTTTTTTGTTAATCTCGGCATATTTTTGCAAGGCTTATATCAATATTATTAACTATACCAAAAAATAGGCCTTGAATCAATGATTAAAAATGGCGTAAAATTGTAAAAATTACAGCGTCTGATTGGCCAGATTTATGCTTAGTTTTGTGTAGTATTCCAGCCGTTTGGTTTGGTTTGGGGTTAGGATTTCGCAGGGCCAGTCCCAGTGCATTGAAATGGTGTCGCCGATTTTCAGATCGTCAAAAGTGCCGTCATCGCCCAGTCTTCGCGCTATTTTTTTGGTAACCGGCGAGCCGAAAATGATTTTATTGTTTTTCAAAATTAGCGGCGAATATTGCACATCAATAAATGGTCCGGTAATTTTTATTACTTTTCCCCAGGAAATCCGGCAAGCATCCATACTTTCAATCGTGTGCTCTTTCTCACTGTAGCCCGTGCGTTTCATAATATTTAAAACATGAAAAGAGTGGTGCATCAGCGCGTTTTGGCCTATCTTTGATTCCAGAATGCGGAAAGATTTTTTATCAAGTCTCTTATGAAACATTTGGTCTTCAATGGAATGGCGATAAAAAGAACGCGGAGAAACATTTTCCAAAAGCTTGTTGCCGATCCAATAAGCTTCCACTACCCGTTCGTCAAGCGGATCTTTGATTTTATTGGAAAGGGCGATTTGCCGCAAATACGGATACATTGTCTTAAATTGGCTCAAAAGAATCTGCAGTCCTTTGTCCGTCTCGCCTTCGGATAAATACGCGTAAATTTCACTGGATTTATCCGGCCCGCAAAGATGGAGGCGATTGGGGGCAAAAGCATAGCGAGTGCAGCGGGTCAAGCCAGTACCGAACATATTTATTGTATTATAAAGTTAACGAGTTCACGGGTTTTTTCGTCTTACGGTATCGTTTTCGCGGCTCGTATTGTCTTGCGGTTTCGTCAAAAGGATTTGACCGATTTTACGAAAACTTACAACCATACGAGCGGCGAAACCGAAAACCTAATTCTTTAATAACTCAATACCGCTTGTCTAATCTTTCCTTGCCTTCTAACCCCATACAAGAGCAGGACAGTCCCCAGTCCAAGAAGAACGGAACTGACAATCTGAATATTCGGCATTTGGCGAGTAATGAAAATTGCTGTTAAAATATTGGTGATGAGCGTGGCTGGCACTAGCAGACTGGCCACCACGGTGGCTGGAGCATATTTGAGGGCCGTATACCAAGATAAAACATAGCCGAGCAAAAGAACAGAGGTAAGAAGAGTCCAGCCCCATTGAATCAGATTCAAGCCGGTCATCATTTGCGCTTTGTTTTGAAATAATACAACCGTGAAAAGAATCAGGGAACCCAAAACCATCCGCGCTCCGGCCAAAAGAATACTGGAAACATCTTTTAAAACTATTTTGGCAATAATATTTTCCACGGCCCAGAAAAGTGTCGCGCCCAAAATCATAAGTTCCCCCGTGTTTAATTTAAATCCTTCAAATCCGCCGACAGCAATCGTGCCGCCAAAAAGCAGTCCCATAGCCGCGAATTGCAGCCAGCCGATTTTTTCTTTCAAAATCGGCACAGCCATTATGGCCACCCAGATAAAAAGCGTTTTATGAATTAGAGAGGCGTTTAGCGCTGATGTAAGTTTTAAGCCGGTAAAATACAGAATAAAAGGAATGCTGCCGCCAATAATACCGATAAGAATCAAGAGCTTTTTTTGCTTGGGAGTCAGAGTTTTTAGTTCGCTTCGTTTTTTCCAAACAATAATAATGCCGATGATTAATACGGTCTTTCACGGCTGTCACGGCAATCTTGGTAATAAAATTATTCACGCCGGAAAATACGGCAGTCAAAAGCGCTAATCCAATGGCTAATTTATATTTATTCATAATACTATAAGATAATAATAATTTGTTGTAATTATAGCCTTTCCCCTTGACATTTTCAACTGTTTGCCGTATGCTATCATATTCAAAGTTCTTTGAGATTTTTACAGTAAATAAACTAACAATCAAACGCCCAAGGGGCAAAGGAGATGAAATGAATCCGATTATCATGACAATCGTAGGAGCGATCTTAGTTATTGCGTGCCTCGTTGTTTTACTGGGGGACGAGAAGCCTAATGCAAAAAAAATCGTTTTATTCTTGGGTGGTTTTGTTGGCGTTTTCTTATATGGCCTTGGAATTAAAAATACTTATATCGGTGATCCTAAAACTTCAATTGAGGGTGGTTCTTACACGGTTGAGGGGCATGTAGAGGTTTTACAAGACAAACAATCATATTACCATCTTATCTTGGAACAAGATGGCGGAGTGAAATTATACGCCTTGCCTAAAGATATGATTGATACCGCGCCAAGCGGCGCGAAGATGGGTACACTTGAAGTCGTGGAGAAATCCGGTCTTCGCAAAGCAATACTATATGTTCCAATTCCCGGAGGAGTAAATCCGTTTCCGTAAGGGAAGAAAACACATAAGACAAAGGCAGATCATTTAAAACATGACCTGCCTTCTTTTTTTGAAAAATTAACAATACTAAACATTTTCCCTCAACTTTTCCATTAACCTCAAATAAAAATGCACATTATGTATTGTGGCGAGGCGGAGGGCCAGAGGCTCTTGGGCCGAGAAGAGGTGACGCGGGGCATTGGCAAGTCAAGTCAAGAGGTTTAGTATCTTTGGCGTATTTGGTTTGTTTTATTCTTATGGTATTATACGAAACTTTCAGAGTTTTTGAAACTTTGAGATTGGCGAATATTACCCCGTGGCGGGCGTTTCTGGTAGGGAGAACACAGTCAAACATATCAATACCTCTTTTGACCGCTTCGGCGATTTGTTCGGGGTAGCCGACACCCATCAAATAGCGCGGTTTGTCTTGCGGCAAATGCGGAACAGCGGCGTCCAAAGTTTTAAGCATATCTTTAATCGGTTCGCCCACGGCCAGACCTCCCAAGGCATAACCATCAAAACCGATATCAATAAGCTGTTTGGCGCTTATGGCGCGGAGCTTTGAGTTTGTGCCGCCTTGAACGATAGCAAAGAGAAGCGACTTTGAGAGTTTTTTATTTTTCCTGCTTAGTTTTTCTTTTTCCTCTTTGCATCTTTTTGCCCAGCGAGTGGTGAGTTCTAAGGAATCTTTCAGATATTCGGGTGTGGCGAGCGCGGACGGGCACTCATCCAAAACCATTATGATATCGGAGCCGATGGCGGCTTGAATCTGAATGGCGTTTTCTGGAGTGAGATTGAGTTTTTTGCCGTCAATGTGCGAACGGAATTCCACGCCGTGCTCGGAAAGCCTGACCCATGAATCTCCACCGTTTTTTTCTTCCATCCTGGCGCCCAAAGAAAAAACTTGGAAACCGCCGGAGTCCGTGAGAATGGGACCCGGCCAATTCATAAATTTATGCAGCCCGCCGAATTTTTGTAGTACCTTAATCCCCGGCCGCAAATAAAGATGATAGGTGTTTGATAAAATAATTTCCGCGCCAAGATTTTTTATGTCAGCGCTGTCCAAGGCTTTGATGCTGCCCTTGGTGGCAATTGGCATAAAAAAAGGGGTCTGAATTTCCCCGTGAGCGGTTTTCAGGACTCCTCTTCTGGCGCGGTTGGTTTTAGATTTTTTGATTATCTGAAAAGACATAACGATAAAATCATGATTTTAAGTCAAGTTCAAAATTCAAAGTGCAAATTTCAAAGTCGAAGTTTATAAGTTCAAAGTTTATCAATAACTTTTAATTTTTAATTGTCATTTTGAACTTTGAAATTTTAACTTTTAATTATTATTGGATTTGATTTATATTTTCGTTCGCGGAACTGTTTTCATTTATATTCGTATTTGTTTCAATTACCGCTTGAATCACTTTTCCTTGCCCGGCGTATTTAGGGTCGGTCGGGAGATTGGTGGTCAGAACATCAAATTTTTTCTGAATGATTTGGTTGGTGAATCCGTCCAGGGCCTCAAGCGATGTTTGTTCAGTGAGAGTAATGGCGCTTCCGATTTCCGATTCTTTCGGAGTGATGGAAACCATGAAATTTGCCGAGAGTCCGGACAGATCAAGGCCGGAACGGGCCGGCACGCGATTGATGGTCCAGGCGACTTCGCGCGTGGCCGGATCAAAAGACAGAGTGCCGCTACCGGTTTCCCCGCCTTTCCAAAAAACATTTTGCGGCAGAGTGGTGGTGATTTTCGCGTCCGTCACTTCATTGGAAGCGTTGGAAAGATACCATTGGATTTGATAGGTGGTCGTAATACCTGCTTCCGGCGGGACAGGCCCGGTGCCCAGCGGCTGGTATTCGTCGTCCGTGTAGCGCGCTTCGGGGCGGAGCTGGACTTGAGTGGTGATACGCGCTTCAATCGGGGAGGCTTCCGATTTGATTTCAACGCCTTCCAAATCTACGACATTTTTTGATACGGCCTGGCCTTCGACAGCGATGACAAGATCCTTGGTTGAAACATTTTTAGGCGGGCGTTCAATAATTAGCAATGTTGCCGAGAGAATAGTTTCTTTGCCGGGAGATAATTCCAAAAGATCGGGAAATTCATCTTTGGTCCAGGAAAGGATTTTTTGGCCGCTGTTTTTTGCGGAAATAAGCTTTCCCGGTATGGTCCAGCGGATATTTTGCCAGTCAATCGCGGTTGAATCAATCGCAAGCTGTCCCGCGACATCGCGGATTATTTGATCGCCGGCATTTTTTATTTTTAAAGAAACGGCGAGCGTGTCGCCCCAATCAACTGAAGTTGCGCCAATTTTGTCATTGGTCAGGATCACGGCTTCAAGATTCGGATTGATAATTGAAATAAGCGCGTTTGTCTCGGTCTGGGAAATAAATTCGTTTTTGTCATTGCGCAAGCTCGCCTTGGCCTTTATTTCTTTGAATTCCCCGTTGGCCCCGGCAAGAGAACCGGTAATCGTTATCTCATAAGGTTTATCGGGCAAAAGCTCGGCAATCTCCCAAACGGAATTTTTGGATGCAGGTTCTATCTTTTCAGCCGTAAAATCAGTCGGCATGGTGATTTCCAGTTTTACATCTTTTATCGCCTTTTGCGAATTATTGGCCAGAGATATTTTGCCGCTCAATCGGCCGTCCGGGGCAATGCGGGACGGCAGATCCAAACTGATTTTTAAAGCCGAGTCATTCAGGCGCACCAAATAATCTTTGCGCGCATCAAAAGGCGATGAGAAATTTTCCGGCTCAAAATTGAGCCGAGCGGAAATCGTCTTGGATGAATTATTTTCGCCGACAATACGCCCTTTGATTATGATTTTTCCTTTGCTTCCGGCCGGAATATTTTTTAAATCCCAGGAATTTTTAAATTCATTGTCAGGCATTGGCGAAGATTCTTCAAATGAAAAGTTTTCGGGAAAATTAAGAGTGAGTTCGGCGTTTTTGAGCGTTAAGATCTCATTGTTTTCGTATAAAACCGTGAAAGAAAAAGAATCGCCCGAGGAAATCGTCTGCGGTCCCTGGAATTCCAGCTTGATATTTTGGCCTGAAAATTTTTTCTTTGAGCTGAACGCGAAAAATCCGGCCACGGACGATCCGGCCAGAATCAGCAAGACGGCGAAAAATCCGATCAGCCATTTTTTCCAAGCGGCCATTTTCCCGCTTTTTTCAAAAGTGGAAAAATAATCTTTCGGTTCATCCTCGCGCTTGGCTTGGTAAATATCCTCAAGCGGAGAGATTTCCGCGCTTTCTTTCTCCGGCTGTTTATCCGTCGTTTGATCTTTCTTGTTTTTTTCGGACATATTGATTATTGGGTAAAATTCAGCGATTTTATCGGACGGTGGGTATGCTGTTCGCCCCAGAGCCGTGCGATTTTTATAAATAGTAAAATGTCGTTGGCGCTCGTCTGGCCATTTGATAATTTGCTTGAGGAAAGCATCGCGAGCGCCGCATTTGGAATGTTTTGCGCCGAACTGTCTTTCTGCCGGCAGTCCGCGCAGAGCATTCCGCCATGCGAAAAACTGAAGTGCGAAAGATTGTCATTGCTTTTGCAATTGACGCAAGATTTAATTTCCGGGCCCGTGCCCAATTTGTAGAGCAGGAGCCATAAAAATCTGTAAACCAGCAGTTTTCCCACTTTTTCATTTTTCAGATTATTCAAGGCGCGCAGGGCTTCCAATGTTTGGCTGTAAATTTCCGGATCGGCCGATTTTTCCGAAATAAGGCGGTCAATAATTTCAATGATTTGAATCGCCCGAATTCTGGTTTCCCAATTTGATTCAATGCTGTCAAAGCGCTCAACGATTGAAGAAAAAGTAATCCTGTCCAATTCGCGTCCGCGGGCGGCCGTAAATTCTATGCGATGAATTCCGGACAAGGGGCCGGCCAATTTGCTGGTGATTTTGGCGCCGGATTTTACAACCAGTTCTATTTTTCCATACTCCTTTGAGAGTATTGTAGTAAGAAAATCATTTTCTTTAAATGCCCTGCGTTTTAGGACAATGGCTTGGCCGGAGTATAACATATACAAAATGCGACGAAATTATTTTATTACCTTGAATTACGAAATGAACCCGGTATGTCATTGCGAGCGAAGCGAAGCAATCTCATTTGGCTGACATCATAGATCGCCACGCCCCTTAGGGGGCTCGCGATGACAAAAAGAGGCAGTTTCGTAATTCAAAGTAATTTTATTTTCACTTGCTTTCCATCAACATTCAATGCTTTTCCATCTTCAATGATTTTCATCAGTTCTAATGTTTCAAATCGGCATTTGGCGGATATTTCTTTCCCCCAAGCTCCCAAAACATTTTTAAGTTCTGCGTCGTCTGCGTCTAAGACGGCGCTTACAATATCGTTGGGCGTGAGATTTAATTCTTTGCGCAGTCCGTTGATCGCCCGGATAATCTCCCTGGCCAATCCTTCTTGGCGCAGTTCAGGACTAATCATCGTGTAAATGGCGATTTTGATATTTTTATCTTCGGCGGCGATCCAGCCGTTTTCTTTTGAGGCCGCTTTTATCGTTTCAACCTTTTTAATATTTAATTCATCAGCAATTATTTGCAGAAGTTCTTTGTTAATTTTCAGTTTTTCAATTTGAAGAGCGCCGAGCGGCTGGCGCACTTTAATATTTTGTTCTTTCCGGATTCGATGCGCCAATTCCACGATTTTTCGCGCCAATTCCATTTCCTTTAATAACTTTGAACTTTGAACTTTGAACTTTGAACTAATTTTCGGCCAATCTTCCAAATGCACAGATTCGGTATCGTCTGATTTGGTTTTCTGATAAATCATTTCCGCGATAAAAGGCGTAAACGGCGCCATTAGTTTGGAAAGATCCAAAAGGACTTGCCGCAAAACTTCCGAGACCATTTTTCCTTCTTTGGGCGACTGGATTCTTTCGCGGCTGCGGCGCACATACCAAACGGAAAGATCGGTGATAAAATCAAGGAGCGGTCTTGAGGCGTTTGTCAGATCGTATGTTTCCATCGCTTTAGTCATTGCGGCGGCGGTTTCTGAAAGGCGCGCCAAAATCCAGCGATCCAAAACATTTTTTATCCCTAATCCCTTATCCCTTACCCCTTTAATCGCATAGGTTTCGTAAAAATTCAAAACATTTTTAACAATCAGAATCGTGTTTCTGTAAACGCTTTCAATCGCTTTGTCCGAGAGGCGATAATCTTCACCTACGGGCGTAGAAGCCAAAAGGAAAAGCCGCAAAGCATCAGCGCCGAAATTTTGCATCAGAATTTCCGGCTCCGTATAATTTTTCAGTTTTTTGGAAAGCTTTTTGCCGTCTTGCGCTAAGATCAATCCATTAACCACCACATTTTTAAACGCCGGATTATTTTTACCCAGACTGATATTTTTTTGCGTCAAAATCGTTGACAAAACATGAAGCGTGTAAAACCATCCGCGCGTCTGATCCAGCCCTTCGGCGATAAAATCAGCCGGGAAAGTGCGCTCCACCAATTCCTTGTTTTCAAAAGGATAATGCCATTGGGCGTAAGGCATTGAGCCGGATTCAAACCAGCAATCAAAAACATCGGGGATCCGGCGCATTTTGCTTTCGCATTTGGCGCAGGAAATAATCACTTCGTCAATGTATGGCCGGTGCAAATCCCGCGGCGCCTTTGATTCAAAAATATGGGTCATGCCGTTTCCTATACGCAGAGAATGCACATCGTGGTCGCGTACCAGGCCGTAGGCCGCGTATACGGTTTTAATCGGATCTTCATGGCTGACCACCAGAACATTTTTGCCCGGATATTGTTTTTCAATGTCGCCTAAGGCCGCCGTCATCCGCTTTTCAATGTCTGCCAAAGATTCGCCGTCCGGAAAGCGGTATTCGTAAAGCACGGGCGCTTTGGATTGATCCAGGCGGCATTGGGTTCTGGGCAGGCCTTCGCATCGGCCCACATTGATATCGCCCAATCTTTTATCTTCTTTTATTTCTGCCTTGATATGTCTTTTCAAAATCTCGGCCGTCTCATGAGCGCGGATAAAATCCGAGCAAAAAATAACATTGAATTTTTGCTTGGACAATTCTCTGGCGGATTTTTCCACTTGGCGTTTGCCGCGAGCCGTGAGATGAAATTCTTTTGCCGGATCGCCATTGCACACATCTTTCGCATTGTGTTCGGATTCGCCATGCCGGATAAAAGTGAACGAGGTGTTTCCGGCAATGCGCCGCGCCAAATCATTGATATTGCCAAACACTTCGCGGTGGCCATTATCGCATTCCCACACCGGCAAGGGCGCTCCCCAAAATCTGGAACGGGACACAGCCCAATCTCTGGCGCCCTCCAGCCATTTGCCAAAGCGGCCATCTTTCAAATGCCGCGGCATCCAGTGGATTGCTTTATTATTTTTAATCAATTGATCTTTTACTTTTGTTACGCCGATGTACCAGGATTCTATTGCGTAGTAAATCAAATAATGCTCGCAGCGCCAGCAAAAAGGATAAGTATGGTAAATCGTTTCCGATTTGAATAATAAACCGCGAGACCGCAAATCTTCAATAATGTCTTTGTCCGCGTCTTTGGCTTTTTTGCCATTCCAATTTTGCGGAACATCGGAAAATCTTCCTTCAAGCGAAATATTATTTATAATCGGAAGTTTGCATTGTTTATGCAATTCATAGTCATCAATGCCAAAAGCCGGAGCGATGTGGACGATTCCGGTGCCGTCTTCCATTGATACGAAATCGCCGGCAATGATTTGATAGGCATTTTCTCCGGTTTCCGAGGCCGGATAGGGCGCTTCGTATTTAACGCCAATAAGTTTTTGTCCTTTTATTTCTTCAATAATTTCATATTCGCCGGACAAAACAGACAATCGCGCCTTGGCTAGAATCAATTCCTCGCCGTTATGTTTGACTCTTGCGTAAATAGAATTTGGATCAATGGCCAAAGCGACATTGCCGTGCAAAGTCCAGGGAGTGGTAGTCCAGACCAAGAGATAACTTTTGACTTTTGACTTTTGACTATTAAAATTTGAAAATTGGGTATTGGGAATTGGAAATTTTAAGTAGACGGACGGATCGGCCGTATTGTCTTTGTAATTCAAGTTGACTTCAAAATTGGAAAGGGGAGTGCCGCAGCGCGGACAATAAGGCGTCACGCGAAAATCCTGATAAGCCAATCCTTGCTTATGGATTTGATCAAACACCCACCAGACCGATTCCATATAAGGCAAGTCAAGCGTCGCGTAAGCGTTGGAATAGTCAGCCCAGCGACCCACTCTTTTCAAAGTTTTTTCAAAATCGCCCACGGAACGAAATACGGCCTGGCGGCAAGCCGCATTGAATTTTTCAATGCCCATCGCTTCAATGTCCTTTTTAGATCTGATGCCGATTTCTTTTTCAATCAGATTTTCCACCGGCAAGCCATGGCAATCCCAGCCCACCCGGCGTTCAACTTTATAACCCTTCATTGTCCAAAAGCGGGCGACCGTGTCTTTGATGGTCGTGGCCAAAATATGGCCGTGATGGGGCTTGCCGGTAGCAAACGGCGGCCCATCGTAAAAAGAATATTCTTTTTCTTTAGCCCGATTGGCAATGCTCTTTTCAAAAATCTTATTCTCATCCCAAAATTTAAGGACATCTTCTTCGGCGCTTAGGTTAGTATTATTTATTGTTTTCATGCTGTTTATTTTAACATATTTCTTAATAAAAAACAAATTTTTTAAAAAAGAAAAACCGGCTGGTAGAATAACCAGCCGGCGAAACGAGTGAAAATTAATTATTCGTCTTATTTATCTGGCAAACGGTCTGCACCACTTTGCCTTGAAGTTCATATACCGGAGGTATACGGTGCGCCGATTAACGGGTAAAGCATTGATCGACGGGGTGTAATTTCCGGCGCAAATCAGAAGATCGTCATTTTCATAGCGATGGGTCTCCGATTTTTTTTCTTCTTTACCCTTGATGGCAAAGATGGTAAACTTCCTTTTAATAATCAAGAGAGCCAAGCTTGCAATTGATTCCAGTCCGATGCCAAAAAGCGCCAGCAGCGCTATGAATACAAGAGCGAAGAGAGACGGAACAATCGCAACGCCAAGCGCCGCAATAGCTCCGATAAGAGCGCTATGGGAAACAACCGCCGTTAAAGCGAATATGGGAACGGTTATTATGGGCGCCGCAGAAAAAGCGGGATAGAAATTGACATTGGCCGCTTTGAGTTTTGGTATAAACACCGAATCCGGCCACTGCACATCCCACCATATGTAATCTGTGTAATAGCTTATAGGATGGATTAATGGCCTGAAATCTATATATCTCATCCCGCACATCAAGAGGAATGCCGCCGCCACATATCGGACTAGAAGAGTAAACGAATACCACATTAGGGCTAAAGGCGGTTTAATCGTGTAGGCCAATAATCGCCGTTTACGATAATGGCATTGATCTTTCGCAGGACCTTCATACCAAAGGTTGACCCACTTTTTTTCCCATTCCGGAGGCTCATTGGCAAAAAGTTCGTCCGGCACCACTATGTCAATCTCGGCATTTCCTATATTAAACATGTAACCGAAAATGAGCCGTGTGTCGAGTCTGCCGCGCTGGTCTACTAATCTGAGGTCTGACAAGTAACAATCGTCGCTGCTCCAGAGAAACCTTTTATATAAATACCTATTTTTTATTGTCGCATTGCCTCCCACAATAGTAGCAATGATGCGATGCTTGCCTGATCTTTGGAATTGAACATAATCTATCAATTTGTCCAGATTTATAAGCTTTCTTTCTACATCGCTTCTCCAGCTCCAATATTCATCATAAGCAAGATCATCGTTGTCTCCGGTATACGCGTCTCCAAGATGGAAAATAAGCAATAATATGTGCGGGTTTTTAATGCCGCATTGCTTTAGTTTCTCAATTACCTCCTTATCCACGCACCACCGCAAAGGGGTGATGGCATTTTGCACTGCTCTGTCTTTTTCCTCAATCATTAATTTTAGCATTGGTATTACCTCCTTGGTTAGTTTTATTCTTCGTAATGAAGAATAAAATTGTTATTGATCTTTTTTAATTTTGAAAAGGACAATGAATATAATAATCTATCATTAAATGTAATTTATGTCAATAGAATTAAAACAGCTCCGAAAATTTTCGGAGCTGTTTTTTTTGATTTGATTTTCTTTGGTTTTACCCTCTCTTTGTTTTTCCCTTTGTTT
>Ga0209211_10005641_pt1 | contig 18585 bp, 15 predicted proteins | sample RifGroA2_FD_183992 | JGI IMG/M metagenome (GOLD analysis project Ga0209211, IMG submission 183992) | Groundwater microbial communities from Rifle, Colorado, USA - Groundwater A2 (SPAdes) (version 2) | ecosystem: Environmental > Aquatic > Deep subsurface > Groundwater | place: Rifle, Colorado... | reverse complement strand
CCCTTGTCGGTTAAAATAAAAGTAAAACTGCCATCAGCGCCCTCTTCTCTTCTTAATAGCTTAGATTTATAAAGCCCTCTTATTTCTGACCATAGCTTTCTCTCGTTTATTTTCTGCCATTCTTTGCCAACTTCTTTAAAAATTTTCCATTGTTTATGCAAAGAATAAGTGAAACTCAAGCTAAAACCAGCTAAAAATAAAAGTATAATTTTCTCTTTCAAGTCGTTTTTCTCTGACATTAAATTATCTTATCAGAAACAATCAATCCATATCAATAGCAAAAAGCTACGATCGTGGGAAAATGAGGATGAATTGAAAGGCGACAGGCGCCTTGTAATATTATTTGATCAGGTTTTTAACTTCAGAAACTGGAATTGCCTGAATCTGACCTCCTTCTCCATAAACAGCAATGCCAATCAGTCTTCCTTGAATGTCAAATAAAGGGCTGCCTTGAACGCTGTCTTTCTCAATTATATTGGTTTCAATCCTACCAGATATATCGCTACGCGTTATAAACTTGATAATGCCTTCATTAACGCTCTTTGTTAAGCCATCCCGGTAACTGACCATAAAAACCCTTTCTCCTAATTTTAAATCTTCAAGATCCCTGAAATCGGGAACCGATAACTTATCCGCTTCGAGCTTAACTAAAGCCAATCCTGTCTTGGCATCTCTTTTCAAAACCTGAAAACCCTGCAAAACTCCTTCTATATAAAAACTGGGGGTCTGGCCAGCCGGAATCAAGCTGGACAAAGTCACAATCAGGCCGTCGTTAGTCACAATCAGGCCCGATCCCTGGATTGTTTTTGTCTTGACCCCGATCACTGTTTTTGAAATCTTTTCAATCGCCTCTGTTAAAGCGGTGTTTTCCTGAATAGTCACTTCTTTCCTCTCTGTGACATAAACAGGAGGCTGTTCCAGGTTGTACTTTTCAAAAAGGGGCTTGCTGATGAAATACGGCCAGAAAATCTGATTGGCAAAAATACCGCCGGCCATGCCGAAGATAAAGATTAATAAAAAGTATAAGATGTTTCTTTTCATCGCAGAGGCGCTAGAACTTTTTCTCTTGATCTGCCGGCTTTTGCTTCAGGCAAGGAAAAGATGATTTTGCCCGAATCTTCATCAACTAAAACCGGCAAAGCGGTTTTAATCTCTCCGGTGACTATCTTTAAAGCCAAGGGGTCTAAAATCAATTGCTGGATGACCCGCTTTAACGGCCGGGCTCCTAAATTCGGATCAAAGCCCTTGTCGGCTAAAAAGTCTTTGACCTTATCTGTAAAGCAAAGATTGATTCTTTTGGCTTTTAGCCTTAAAATAACCTTTTCAAATTCCAGATTAACAATCTTTTTGATTTCAGGCTTGCCCAGATAATTAAAGATAATAATCTCGTCAATCCTGTTTAAAAATTCAGGCCTGAAGCTTTCTTTCAAGGCCTTCATCACCTTGTCTTTTAAATAATCCTTTTGGACTCCTTTTTCATCCCCTAAGGCAAAGCCCAAGGCCGCTTCCTTGGTAATAATCTCGGATCCGGTATTCGAGGTCATGATAAAAATGGCATTCTTAAATGAAGCGACTCTGCCCTTGGCATCGGTCAGCCTGCCGTCTTCAAGAATCTGCAAAAGCATGTTAAACACTTCCGGATGAGCTTTTTCAATTTCATCAAGCAAAACCACGCTATACGGCCTTCTCCTGATTTTTTCGGTTAACTGGCCGCCTTCTTCATAGCCGACATATCCCGGCGGCGAACCGATCATTTTAGAAACCGTTTGCTTTTCTATATATTCCGACATATCAAGCCTGATCATGGCATTCTCGTCATTGAAAAGGAATCCGGCCAAAGCTCTGGCGGTTTCTGTTTTGCCGACCCCGGTCGGCCCCAAAAACATGAAAGATCCCAAAGGCCTGTTCTCTTCTGAGATGCCGGCTCTTGACCTTCTGATGGCATTGGCAATGGCTTTAATGGCCTGGTCTTGGCCAACCACTCTTTTGACCAGAATGCTCTCAATTTTGGCCAACTTTTTAGCCTCTTCCTCTATTAATCTTGTCAAAGGAATGCCTGTCCACCGGGAAGTTACTTTGGCAATATCTTCCTCATCAACCTCTTTTTTCAGAAGAGGCGTTGAATTCTGAATCTTTGCTGATTTTGTTTCAAAAGACACCAGCTGCTTTAAAAGCGAGGGGATCTTGCCGTATTTGACTTCAGCCACTTTTTGCAAATCTCCTTCTCTCTGAGCCACCTCTGCTGAAAACTGCGCTTCCTCAATCTCTTTTCTTAAAAGCTTTATCTTATCAACAATTTCTTTTTCTCCTTTCCACTTTCCCTCAATCGCTTTTATCCTTTCGTTTAAATCTGCTAATTGCCGGGTAATTGCCTTGATCTTGTTTGCTAAAGTTTTGTCGTTTTCGTTATTCAAAGCCTGTTTTTCGATTTCCAGCTTCTGGGCTTCTCTTTTTAAATTTTCCAGTTCAACCGGTTCAGATTCCATTTCCAATCTCAAGGAGCTCATGGCTTCATCCATTAAGTCAACGGCTTTATCCGGTAAAAACCGGTCGGGAATATATCTGGCCGACAACTCTGCAGCCGCCCTTAAAGCCGAATCCTTGATTTTTACGCCATGATGAAGCTCATACTTTTCTTTAATACCTCTTAATATCAAAACTGTATCTTCAATGGTGGGCTCGGACACATAAATCGGCTGAAACCTTCTTTCCAAAGCTCCGTCTTTTTCAATATACTTCTGGTATTCTTTCAGAGTGGTGGCGCCAATAGCTTTTAATTCGCCTCTGGCTAAAGCCGGCTTTAAAAGACTGGAAGCGTCAATAGCGCCCTCAGCCGCTCCGGCTCCGACTAAAGTATGAAGCTCGTCAATAAACAAAATATAGTGGCCGGCCGCCCTGTTCACCTCCTTTAAAAGGGCTTTGATCCTGTCTTCAAATTCTCCCCGGTACTTTGTTCCGGCAATAATTGAGCCCAGATCCAAAGCAATAATTTCTTTGTCTCTTAAGCTCTGAGGAACTTCGGAATTAATGATCCTCTGGGCTAAGCCTTCAACCACGGCAGTTTTTCCGACTCCGGCTTCCCCGATTAGAACCGGATTGTTCTTGGTCCTCCGGCTTAAAACCTGCATTAATCTCCTGATTTCATTTTCCCGGCCGATAACCGGATCAAGCTTTCCCTGTTTCGCCAATGATGTCAAATTTCTGGCATATTTTTCAATCACCTGATATTTTGATTCAGGCTCCGGATCTGTAATTCTCTGGCCTCCCCTGATTTGAGCTAAAACCTTTAAAGCGGTTTCATAATCTAATTTGCCGAATTCAATGGTAGCGCTGGCGTCAGTGCCCCCGCTGGGCTGGATAAAGGTTGCTTTTTCCAAGATTTCCTTGGCCCGGCTGGGCACATCAAGCAAAGCTAAAAACATATGTTCAACCGACATAAACTCGTCTGCCATTTTCATCGCTTCTTGCTTTGTCATTTCCATAACTCTGGCCATATCCTGGGTTAAATAGAACTGGCCAAAGGCCTGAGGAGAGGCAATGACGGGAATCCTGGCTATTTCCAGATCAATCTTCTTTTTCAAGTTCTCATAATCGACCCCTAGCTTTTGTAATAATACCAAAACCACGCTTTCATCCTGGGAAAGCAAAGCCATTAGTAAATGCAGGGCGTCAATCTGTTGTTGGCCTCTTTCCTGGGCAACGCCTTGGGCCTGCAAGATCGCGTCCTGCGCTTTTCGAGTGAAGTTTCCTCCGTTCATATATTTTATTTTATCATAAAAAAGATAAAAAACAAGTGTCGCAAAAAGAGCGCTTGTTGTTGGCCAAAAATTAAACTATTCTGTCCTTTCTCCTAGAGTAACGCTGACAGTTTTTTCCTTGCCGTCGCTTAAAATCTTCATTGTTACTGTTTCCCCGGCATTATAATTCTGAATGATTTCCAAAAGCGTATCTTGCTCTGTAATCTTTTTATTATTGATCTCTAAAATAATGTCTTTGTCTTTAATGCCGGCCTTGGCTGCGGCTGAATCAGGCAAAACTGCTACCTCATTGTTTCCGCTGACAACCCAAGCGCCGTAATTCACGGGCAGATTATTGTCTTTCTGAACCTGATCGTTGATAATAACAGATCTCACTCCTAAAAAAGGATAAGTGATTTTGCCCGAATTTACGGATTTCTGGATATTGCTTTTGGCTAAGTTGATGGGAACGGCAAAACCAATATTTTGGGCGTCCAAAACTGTGGCCGTGTTAATGCCAATCACTTCTCCTCTTAAATTAAGCAAAGGGCCTCCGGAGTTTCCCTTATTTATGGCAGCGTCTGTCTGAATTACATCTTCTAATGTTTCTATCAATCCTCCGCCCGAAGCGGTAATGGTCCTGCCTAAACCAGATACCACCCCGACTGAAATCGTATTTCTGTATTCTCCAAGAGCGTTGCCAATGGCAATAACAGTCTGGCCAATCTCAATTTTTGAAGAATCTCCGAGCTTAACCACGGGAAAAGGCTTAAAAGAAAAATTACCATCTGCGCCGGCCACTTTTTCCTTTTCAATCTTTAAAACTGCCAGATCTTGAGCCGGATCCTTGGCTAAAACTTTGGCTGTAAACTTTTTACCGTCAGTGGTTAAAACCGTATAATCTGCTTCAGCGTCCAAAACCACGTGCTTATTGGTAATAACAATGCCGTCTTCTGAAACAATAAAGCCCGAACCGCCGCCAATCTCTTTCTTTTCTATGCCGTTTTGCCGATATTGAGGAACTTGAATTTGAAAGAAAGGATCGTTAAAAAGCCCTTCAAAGGGAGAAACATAATATTCCTCAATTACGGGCAAGTCCTTGGTAACAATAATTGAAACCACTGCCGGAGAATAGTTTTTAACCACATTGATAATAGCCTGTTCCTGAGTGGTTTGCGGCACATATTCACTTATTTCCGGATTTTGAGTCTCAACCGGCCTTAAAGCTGTCTTGTCTAAATAACTTTTTAAGGGTTCTAAAAAGGTTATTTTAGAAAAGTCCAATGGGAATTTTTCAGCCAAAACCCCGGCCGAAAAGCTTAAAATCGAAAAACAGATAATCAAAAAAGCTCCAAACAAAAGAACAAAAGCTATTTTATTCTTTTTAAAATAATCTTTCATCTTCTCAAATATTTTACTCATGATGTTTTATGTAAGATTAATTTTTTGTCTGCGCCTTAATTATTCTTTCTTTGGCTAAAACGAGAGCAACTTGTCTTGGGTTGCATTTCTTTTTCAAGCTTTCTCTCAAAACCTCGCTGGTTGCCTTTTTAATTTTTTGCTCGACAATCTTAAACATTATTTCTGAAGATTGGCCGCTCCATTCTGTAAAAGAAGAAATGACGCCGCCGCCATTGGCAACAAAATCGGGAACGATTATGATTCCCTTTTTCCAAAGCCTGTTTTCAATCTCTTCCGGAATCGGAATATTGGCCCCCTCAACAATGATTTTTGCTTTGACTTTGTTGTAATTTCCTTGATTAATAACGTCTGAAACCGCGGCCGGAATTAAGATATCCACCGCTAATTCGTAAATCTTATCTACGGACAATTTTTTTGCTTTTAGATAATTTTTGAAAGACTTTTTTTGCTTTTTTAATTTAATTAATTTATCAACATCTAATCCATCTTTATTAAAAATAGTTCCGTCTGGCTCAGAAACAGCTATAATTTTAGCTCCCATTTCAGCTAAATGCTTAGCGGCAAAACCGCCGACGTTTCCAAACCCGGCCACGGCCACGCTTGCTCCTTTCAAATTAATGTTTAAGATGCTGGCGGCGGTCTGGGCAGCTTTGGCTACGCCAAAACCAGTGGATCCAAGCTCATGAGGCAAACCGCAAGCCTTTTCCTGACAAAAATCAGCAGGCTTTCCGGTAGCCGAATTCCAGATTCCTAGAGCCTGGCTAAACCATTTCATTTCTTGTTCACCCGTGCCAATATCCGGTCCGGCAATATAATATTTTGGAATAAAGGGCGATAAAAGTTTGGCAAAAGCCTGAATAATCTCTTTTTTCTCTTTTAAAGAAAGTTTGTTCGGATCCGCCACAATCCCTGCTTTAGCTCCGCCGAAAGGAAGCTCAAAAAGGGAATTTTTCCAGGTCATGGTCCTGGCTAACCTGAAAAGCTCTCCCAAGGTCAAGTTGGCGGCCATCCTGATTCCCCCCTTGCCAACGCCAAGGGCTAAATTATCAATAATCAAAAAACCCTTAAATTTAGGTTTTAAGGAATTAACTTCAACAACATATTGGGGGCCGAATTTATCTGAAATTATCATTTTTTTTAAAGACTAATCACTGGTTAAAATATTCTTGGCCTTGTTCCAAAAAGAATCGTCCCCCTGCTTCGTTTTCATCCAATACCACCATTCTCCTCCCCAGAGATAAAACGTGTCAAGGCCGGTTTTCTTGGCGAATTCAATGTTGCCGGAAAACCTGGCCAAGGTCATGCTTTTTTCCTGCTCTTTAGAAGAAATGTCATAGAGAAGCTTGGGACCCCAGGGCTCGGCTTGCAGTTCAACAACGATCACTTCTTTATTGAAGAAATTTTTTATAATCTCTGCTTTCCGATGATAATAAATCGAGGGGAAATAATAACTAATATACATATTTAATTCGTCCATCCAGACTCGGCGGTAAAGAGTGGTGCCGAGAATATCCCCGACATCAGCTATCTTAAGCCAAAGCGACCACTCACCGCTGTCAGTGACGATCACCGGCCTTTTAAGAGGATCTAAACTTTTAACCAAGGCTACCTCTCTCTTTAGAAAATCTTTGTCTCTCTTGGGGCATTGGCCGAAAACCAATAAAGGCTCGTTTTCAACCTGCCAGGCCCATATGCTTGGACTGCCCCGGTAGCGGGAAATTGCCTTTTCTAACAGCTTTAAGACCGATTCCTGGCGTTCCTGATCCGGCAGATTTCTGGCCCAGTCGGGCAAGTGGCATTCCGGCCAGCGCGGAGTCCTCATGCCGATCACTAAAATAACTCTGGCTTCGTGCTTTTCCGCCTGGTCAATCTGCCAATCCAAATCAGTGAAATTATAACTGCCCTTTTCGGGCTCCAATAGATCCCAGGCAGTTGAAAGTTTAATATTCTTTACCTTCAGATCTTCAAGATAGGCGAGATAAACCTTTTTCCAATCAAGGCCGAGGTCCCGAGCGTGTTTTTGGGAAAAATCAACTCCCCAGGTAATTTGTTCCGCTTCCGGCGTTTTACCGACAAAAAAATAACAAATTAAGGCTATTGCCAATATTAAAAGACTAAAGATGAAAGATTTAAAGACTTTTTTTAAAACGGATTTTCTCATTTAAATGTTACTTTTGTGAAGATATTGAAATAGCTAGCAATACTAGCCCGCTGATAATTATCAGAATAGCAATGGTCTTTTGAATAATATTTTCTTTAGATATTTTCTCCTCGGCAATCTTGGGAAATTTGGCTGAAAGAATAATTGACAAGCCAAATAAGAAAACATATCTGGTTCCCTCCAGGGCGTTGATAATGGCCAGATAACTGATTGGAGCAATTGCCACGGCCCAGTTCTGCAATAGAGTAGCCAAAGTTCCAACTCCTTGGTTAGCTAGAAATATTATACCGGTCTTTTTCTCAAAAGTAGGTTTTTTCTGAAAAACAGCGGCTCTAGTCCCTTGATCAAAAAGAAATAACAGACTGACCAGAAAAGCTCCGACCCTGGTAATAATAAGAGTTGTCCAGAAAGGAAGCTCTAAATAAAGGCCTTTCATTAAGACAAAACTGAGAGAGAATAAAAAGGCGGCCAAAACGGAAAAAACAAGACTCTTAAAAGAAATTGTTTTGCCTCTTTTGACACTGATCAGAATACTGCCGGCCACAAGTAAAAGAAAAGCAATCAAATCTTTAGAGGGAAAATCAATATTTCCTTTGGAAAACAGATAAACGATGCCCATTGTAAACAAGGGCAGAGTGCCGCCAATGGCCGGGATCACTCTTGAGGCCTCAAACTGCTCTAAAGCCGAATAAAGGAAAAAACAGGCGAAAACACCGATTCCGCCGGCTAAAATAGCAAATAGAATTTGATTTGGATTGGGAATAACAAAACCAATAAAAGGAGCTAGCAGTAAAAGCAGAATTCCCGGAGCATTAACAAAAAAAGTATAGCTTTTGGGTTCTGGCGGGCCAGCCAATAGATAATCGTCTCCCAAAGCAGTAAGGGCTAAAAGAAAATAACTGAATATGGCTATTATAATCCAGGTCATTTTTCAACAATCTTTTGAATATTAAGCGCCCCCAAGCTCTCTCCGTTGATAAAGCCGCTAAAAGCCTTGTCGGCTAAATGCCCTTCATTAACCATGTCAGAAATCCATTCACTGGCAAATTTTGAGCTTTTTTGCAAAACGCCAAAGTCAGATTTTAAAAGCCATCTTTCGTTAAATTCTTCGTGAGAGCCGATGGTCGGGGCAATTATGATCGGCAATCCCAAGGCGGCATAGAAAGAAAGTTCTGACGGCTTGGTCCAAAGAATATCAGTTTTCCTTAAAGCCAGATTAAATGTTTTAAAATAATCTCTCATGTTTGAAACAAACAAAATCTCTACGGATTTTCCCAATTGATCAGCCAGGCCAAGGTTCTTTACCGCTTCTTCAAAATATTCTTTAACAGCTTCTCTGATGCCGGCCACAAGGATTATCTTAAATTTCCCGGTTTTAATTTTTTCCCTAAAGCTTTTCATAACGCTGACAGCGATTTCTTTTTGGGCGCCGGCGCCGCCAACGGCAAACATCAGGGTTAAAGGATGATCGGCTTTTTCAGGCAAATCGCCGAGCTTTTCTACAACCAAAGACTGATATTTCTGAAAAAACTTCTTTTGCGGATCAAGATTTAAAAGACGGTATTTCAAATCATCTTTTAGAATGTTTTTATCACCAATGCCACTATCTAAGGTTCTTGCCGAAGGCGAGGTCCTTATATTCTCTAGAGGCAAAGGATAACCGGTAAAAAAAATGTTTTCCGGCTTGACGCCATAAAGCTTCAATCTGTCTGCTACCCGCTTGGTTGGAGCAAAATACTTGATTTTACTTTTTTTAGGATCTAAGGGAACCCAGGTTCGGCTCATATCGGTGTCGCAAACCATACAGAAGATCTCTCCGGGATAACCAAAGAACTCTGCCATAAAAGCCGGGGTAAAAAAAGTAGAAACCAATGGCAAGGGATTCTTTTTCAGCTTTTCAATTAAGTCTTTGCCCCAGCCTTTTTTTATTAAAGAATACATTTGTTTTAAAACAAAGTCCGGTCTGGAAAGATCTCTCTTTGGATAAAACTGCGGCACTCTCTGAAAAAAATCAAAAACAGCAAAAGCAGGATTGCCAACCAGCGGCACTCTCTTAAAAGCAGAAATCGCTTCGTAAGACTTCCTTTGGTTTTGCCAAATTTTTCTATCTTTAATAGGCATGCCGTCATAATTGTTGGCGCAAATCACTTTTTCATCAGACGACAAATGCTTTAAGTTGTCTGAAGTCCGTTGATGGCCATAGCCCATGTCAACCGTAATAACCCAGGCTTTTTGATTTGAAAATATGTTTTGTTCCATATATTTTATTCTACCAGTTTTTTTGGTTTATTTAAATGAAATTTTGCTTTTCCGTTAGCTTGATCTTCCAAGTCATTAAAATCAGCAAAGGATAGACAATTAAAAGAAAAGTGGCTGGAATGCTTCCAAAAACAAGATGGCTGAAAGGAATTTTTAAAGACAGGTCAACCACCAGAAGAATATAGCTTGTCCCCAGCCATAAAAACCAGGACAAAATTTTGGCAAAAAACAAAAAGATTATTCCCGAACTTCCAAAAACAAAACCGATCATGGTCAAGTAAGGAATGATTGGCGCTAATAGAATGTTGGTTAAAGGAGAAATCAAGGACATATAACCGAAATTATATATTAAAATCGGCAAAGTAAAAATTTGCGAGGCTAAAGTGGCGGCCAAGCTTAATTTAAGCAATTCCGGAAGCTTTTTAAGTATCTTTTCTTTGAAAAACGGCTGCCAGGATATCAGGCCCGCCATGGCCAAAAAAGACAGTTGAAAGCCGATGTCAAATTTCAAAATCAGAGGATTTTCTGTCAAAAGAACAACGGCGCTAAAAAGCAGAGGTTTTAAGCCGTCAATTGATTTTCCCAGAGCCCGGACAATTAAAAATAAACTGATCATTAATCCGGCTCTCAGTCCCGACGATGGCGCGCCGATCATCAGGATATAGAGCCAAATTGAAATTAAAGTGATTAAAGAGGCTTGCTGCCGCCAAAAACCAAGACCCAGAAGAATTCCGGTTAAAAGAAAACTTATGATCGTAATATTCATTCCCGAAACCGCTGTTAAGTGCCTGGTTCCGGAAAAGTTGAGTTTCTCTTTCCACGCCTTGGGAATATTTTCTTCTTCGCCAAAGACTAAAGCCTCAAAAATGCCAAGATGGGGCGGAGACAAAAATCTTCGCCAGACCTCATCAAATTTAAACTTAAAATTAAAAAGATTTTGCCTGATCAGATTTCCTTTTCCGGATTCCAATATTTCTATGTCTGGAAAAATCATCATTGAATAGATTCTTTCTTTCTGGAGATAGCCTTGGTAATCAAATTTTTCAAAGTTTTCCGGTGTTTTTAATTTTCCTTGAATTTTTACTTTGTCTCCATAGCGATAAAAAGGATATTTAGGCGCAATCACCAACAAATTTTCTTTAACTTTATCGTTATTTAAACTCTCAACTTTTATTCTTAGTTGCTGGCTAGATTCTTTTGAATCCGGTTCGTCATTGATTATTCCAACTAAAGTTATTTTTTCGCTATCGTTGTCATTAAAATTTCTTAATTGCGATTCAAAGATTTTTTCTGATTCAGATTGATAGCAAACAGTTCCGAGAATAAAAGCAAAAAGCAAAACGGCGCAAATAAAAACCTTTTCCTTGATTCCTCGCAAGGTCTCGGAATTTAAAAACCGCTTGTCTAATTTAAATAATAAAAACGAAATCAGGCTTAAAATTAAAAGCCCGGTTGGAATTTGCCAAGAAATATTAAAAAAAGAGTTGACAAAAATTCCACCGACAAAAACGAGACAAAATAAAAAGAATAGTTTCCCCTTAGGCATATCTAAAGATTTTATCCCTCTAACGGGATTACCTTACTTTGCAGATTGTGAAAAAGGCTTTTACTGATTCGCTAGCTTCTAACAAATACTCTTTAGGATAAGTCCTGACCTTCTTAAATTTCGGATCAAGCGTCTTTTCTGCCCGAAAACCTTGTAAAAAATAAGCTTTGGCCGGACCAATCTGTTTTGCCATCTTAATAATATTTTCTTTTGAATGAATACCCGGGACTATCGTGCTTCGGAATTCATAATCAATTTCAGAATTTTTAATTAGATTGATACTCTTCTTGATATTATTTAAATTTTCCCTGCCGCCGGTTGCTCTTTTATATTCTTTCCCCAATACAGCCTTTACGTCCATAGCCACATAATCAATCAGTTTTTGTTTAATCAGTTTCTTCAGGATTTCAGGATTTGAACCATTAGTATCCAGTTTCACCAAATAGCCAAGCTTCTTAATTTGTTTTATGAAATCAGGTAAATCCTTATTAATGGTCGGTTCGCCGCCGCAGATAACGACTCCATCTAATAATCCTTTCCTGCTTTTTAAGAATTTGAAAAAATCTTTTCTTGAAATCTTGGATAATTTCCTGATTTCCTCGGACAAAACCAGTTCCGGACTGTAGCACCAGGGGCAACGAAAATTGCAACCAGCCAAAAACACAGTGCAAGCCACTTTTCCCGGATAATCGATTAAAGTTGTTTTTTGCAAGCCGCCAATAAACATAAATAGTTAGATAAACAAGGTTTAAACTAATCAAATTTTAACACGCAAAAACTAGTAAATCAAAAAGAAAAAAGAAGGCGTCAAGCCCTCTCTCTTTTTTAATTGCCTTGCTAAAACTAATTCTTTAGCCGAAACACCTTTCTTTCCTTAAACTCTTGCTGTTTGCCGGCATGCCATTGGCTTACGGGTCTCAAATACCCGACCACTCTCGAATAAACTTCGCAGGACTGCTTGATCGTGCACTGCGGGCACTCAAAATGTTCTCCTGCCAGATATCCATGCGAAGGACAAATGGAAAAAGTAGGGGTAATAGTAATATAGGGCAGATGAAAGTTTTCAAAAACTTTTTTCACAAGCATTTTTGCGCTCTGAGGATCAGAAACTCGCTCGCCCAAAAAGAGATGTTGCACAGTTCCGCCGGTGTAACGGCACTGCAAATCATCCTGCAATTTCAATGCTTCAAAAATATCGTCGGTATAATTGACCGGGAGCTGCGAACTGTTTGTGTAATACGGAACTTTCTTGGTGCCAGCCGTAATAATCTCCGGATATTTTTCTTTATCGGTTTTGGCTTGCCTAAAGCTCGTCCCCTCGGCCGGCGTTGCTTCCAGATTGTATAAATTGCCTGTTTCTTCTTGGTATCGCACCATTTTCTCTCTCATAAAATCCAAAACTTCCAAGGCAAATTTCTTCCCTCTTTTTGTGGCGATATTTTCTCCCAAAAAATTCAAACAGGCTTCATTCGTTCCCAAAAGGCCGATGGTAGAAAAATGATTGCCAAAATAATTATCGCGCATTTTCTTGACCCCATCCAGATAATGCTTTGAGTAAGGATAAAGCCCTTTTTCTATAAAATTCTCCAGAGCCTTTCTCTTTATTTCTAAACTTTCCCTTGCTAAATCCATTAATTTTTCCAATCTGGCAAAAAACTCTTTTTTGGTCTTGGAAAGATAGCCGATTCTCGGCATATTGATCGTACAGACGCCGATCGAACCCGTTAGGGGAGCTGAACCGAAAAGCCCGCCGCCTCTTTTTAAAAGTTCTTTATTTGAGAGGCGAAGCCGGCAACACATCGAACGAAAGTCTTCCGGCTTCATGTCAGAATGGATAAAATTGGAAAAGTAATTAACTCCGTATTTAGCCGTTGCTTCCCAAAGGGCGTCTAAGGCCGGATCTTCCCAGTCAAAGTCTTTGCCGATGGAAACCGTCGGGATCGGAAAAGTAAAAACCCTGCCCCTGGCGTCCCCTTCCATCAAGCACTCATAAAAAGCCTTAATAAACATATTCATTTCTTCTTGGAATTCGCCGTAAGTCTCTTTTTGGGCCTGGCCGCCAAGAATCACCGGTTGGTTTTTATAGAAATCAGGAACCTTAATATCTAAAGAAACATTTAAAAATGGCGTTTGGAATCCGACGCGGGTCGGCACCATGCAGTTGTATAAAAACTCCTGCATTGCCTGCCTGACCTGAGGATAATTAAGATTGTCGTATCTGATAAAAGGCGCGAGCAAAGTGTCGAAATTGGAAACCGCATTTGCCCCCGCCACCTCGCCCTGAAGCGTAAACAGACAATTGACTAATTGGCCCAGGGCGGTTCTGAAGTGTTTCGGCGGCCGGCTCTCTATCTTGCCAGGCACCCCGCCGAATCCCCGCAGCAAAAAGTCATAAAGATCCCAACCCGCACAATACGGCGCCAGAATTTCCAAATTATGAATATGAAAATCCTCGCTGAGAGCCGCTTCCCTGATTTCTTTCGGATAAATCTTGTTCAGCCAATAATTCTTAGAAACAAAAGAAACCGTAAACTGATTCAGGCCCTGCAAGGAATAAGTCATGTTGGCATTTTCTTTAACCTGCCAATCAAGCTCTTGAATATATTTGTCAATTGCCTCGCTGGCTTCATCCATCTTGGTAGCCGATTCTCTGATCCTCCGCCTCTGCTCCCGGTAAAGAATATAAGCCTTGGCGGTTTCCACCAGCCCTTCCAAAATCAAAACCTCTTCAACAATGTCCTGAATTTGCTCTACATGAAGAATAACCCCCTCTTTAAACCTAAGGTTAAGAATCTTGACAATCTTTTCCACTAATTTTTTAGTGCTGTTGCCATTGCCTTCATTGGTAGCTGTTAAAGCCTTAAAAACAACGCTGGCAATGCGCTCGCTGTCAAAATCAACAATGCTACCATCCCTTTTTTGGACTTTTTCTGTCTTGTTTTTCATTTTATACATTAATTAAAGATAAGTCTGTAAATTCTAGCAGGAATTTTCATATTTTTTTACATCGAGACCCCGCAGAAATTTGCGGGGCGTTTAATTATTTTAGCTAATCCAGAATCTTTAGGCAAATTTTAAGATCTGGGCACAAAAAAAAGAGTTATCCCCAACTCGTTTCTAAAAACATAATTAAAAAAACCGCTCGAATTGCGGTTTTTATAAAAATCAATATTATTTATTCTGGAATCCGGTGGCAATTAAAGTCACCTTCATTTCTCCGTTCTTTAATTTTTCGTCTTCCCTGGCTCCGAAAATAACCTTGGTTTCAGGTAAAATATTCTTGGTAATGGCGCTGGCGACAATATCAATTTCTGAAAGCTTCAGATTCTTGGCGCTAATATTAAACAAAATTCTCGAAGCTCTCTCCGGACAAGCTTCCAGTAAAGGCGAATTCAAGGCCCTTAGAGCGGCCTCCCGGCCCCGATTCTCTCCTTTGCTTAATCCTTGTCCAAAAAAAGCCTTGCCCGCATCTTTTAAGATTGATTTTACATCAGCGAAGCTAATCGTGACTAACGAGGGCTTTAAAATCAAATCAATAATTGAAACAACGGCCTGGTGCAAGATTTCGTCTGCCAAAAAAAATGCTTTTATCAGTGAAGTATTTTTTTCCACTAAAGAAATCAGCTTATCGTTCGAAATCAAAACAAGGCTGTCAACTTTATCCTGAAGATTTCTAATTCCGTTCAAAGCAATATTTCTTCTGGAAGCCCCCTCGAAAGTAAAAGGGTTTGTAATAACCGAAACAGTAAGAATGCCAAGATTTTTGGCGATCTCGGCAATTACAGGAGTCGCTCCGGTACCAGTGCCCCCGCCAAACCCAGCCGTTAAAAAAATCATGTCGCTGTCTTTTAAAGCCAGCTCGATTTCTTCTCTTTGTTCTTCAGCCGCTTTTCTGCCCAGGTCCGGATTCATGCCCGCGCCAAGACCTTTGGTAAGTTCCCTGCCAATCCTGATTTTCAGATCAGCCTGAGTTTTTTTGAGATCCTGGCTGTCGGTATTAACAGCAATCAGTTGGGCTCCGGGAATCTTAAATTTTGCCATTTTGGTTAAAGCGTTGCCTCCGGCGCCGCCAACCCCAATAATTTTTATCCTGGGAGTAATTTTCATTTTTTAAGGATTGAATGTTTGAAAAATTGCTTTTATCTTTTTAAAGATTCTTTTTTCAGAAAAGGGAAGGCTGTCTCCTCCTTCAAATATTTTTGCCCCCTCTAAAACTAAACCGCAAACCGTTGACCAGGACGGATCATCTATTTCCGGAGAAAAACCTTTTGGCAATCCCAACCGGCAGTGAAGCTTTAATTCTTTTTTGGCAAAATCAACAATTTTTGAGAGCTTGGCCCCGCCGCCAGTCAAAACTATACCGGCTGGCAGCTTAGTCTTGCCAGCTTTTTTTAATTCCCGGTTAACCTCGCCAAAAATCTCTTTAGTGCGAGCTTCAATTATTTTTGATACGGCTTTTCTGGATTCTCTCAGGCTAAAGCCGATAAAGCTTTTTTTAATATTTTCCGCCTCTTCAATTTCTGTTTTTAGGATAATGGCAATATCATTAGTAATATTATTGGAACCCAGGGGGAAAACCATGGCATCAATCAAATTCCCCTCCTCAAACACGGCCAAGCTAGTGGTCCCGGCTCCAATCTCAATTAGAGCCACGCCCAATTCTTTTTCTTTTTGATCTAAAACTGCCTGCGCTGAAGCAATAATAGAGGGCAAGATATGCTCAATTTCAAGATCTGCTCCCAGAACTGAATCGCTGAGATTTTTTAAATATGGAGAAAAAACGGCTAGGCACAAGGTTTTTGCTTCAAGCCTGATTCCTCTTAAACCCTCAGCTTCTTTTATGCCCGGCTGGCCATCAATAATGAATTCTTGAGGAAAAACTTCTAAAATTTCCTGGTTGGTAGACAAAGAAATGCTTCGGCTGGCCTGAAGGGCTCTTTCAATATCTGCTTCAGAAATCTTTTGATCTGCCCGGGAAACAGAGACCAAGCCCCGGCCAGACAAGAATAAAAGATGGCTGCCGTTAATGCTGATGACAACCGATTCAATCTTTCTCTCTAATCCTTCTCTGCAAATATTGACTGCCTCAATAATCTTTTGGGAAACCGCATTGCTGTCTATGACCACGCCTTTTCTCATGCCAATATTCTCTACCTCGGCCTGGCTGACAACCTCAAGATCTTTTTCCTGGGGGTTTTTCAAAACAACCAACGCTTTGATTGAATGGGTGCCGATGTCTAAACCAGAAATTAAGTGGCCCTTGATCATAAAACTTTTATATGCTTAAAAGATATTTTTCCTGTTTTGCCGTCATTATTTTAAAATCCTTACCCCCCTTTTCATGATTATAACCCAAAAGATGAAGAATTCCATGAATTAAAACCCTGGCTAATTCCTTTTTCAAAGATTCTTTAAACTTCTTGGCATTATTCTTAATGCAGGGAAGGCAGACAACGAGTTCCCCTAAATAGTTTTTGCCTTCTGAGGGAAATTGATCGGCTTGCCCGAACGACAAAACATCTGTCGGTTTTTTCTTTTTCCGGTAATTAAAATTTAATTTTTCAATCTGGCGCCTGCTTAAAAAAATGATTTCAATTTCAGAATCTGATTTTTTTTCTTTCTTTAAAACCTTAGCGATTACTCTTCTCAGAAAATCCCGATCAAGGCTTTTGGGCAGATGATGGAAAACAACCTTCATTCTTTTGGAGAGAGAAATTCTTTGACAATCTGGTTGACTAAATTGCCATCAGCCCGCCCTCTTTTTTTGATTTCAGGCATTAACTGGGACATCGCCTTGCCGAAATCAGCCAAAGAGCCGGCCTTAACTCTTGCGATCACTTCTTTAATTATGTTTCTTAATTCCTCTTCAGAAATAGGTTCGGGCAGATATTCTTCTAAAATAACCAGCTCTTTTTCTTCTTTTTCAGCCAATTCCGGGCGCTGGCCCTGTTTAAAGCTGATGATTGATTCTTTTCTTTTTTTAGCTTCTGAATTAAGGGTTTCAATTATTTCTTCTTCTGTTAATCTGCTAAGCTCTTCCAGTTTTTCCAATGGAGAAAATTTGCTTAATCTGGTTCTTTTTTCAATTTCCTTGTTATTCAGGCTGGCCATAACCAATCTCAAAACCGAAACCCTGAGCTCTTCTTTTTTAAGCTGGGATTCTTTCAGGTCTTGATGAAGACGTTCGTAAAATGTCATCTTTGGTCTTTAAAAATTATCTCCGCTTATCTCCGATAAGTTCTTTTGGCCGGAAGTTTGCCGAGTTTTTCCAGTTTGGCATATTCTTTCTTAAGCTCTTCTCTCCTTAGAGCCTCTTTTTTCTTGGCCTGGTCTGACTTTGTTCTTTTTTGGAATCTGTTCTTTCTTACTTTCCTTAAAATACCGCTTCGCTGCAGCCGCTGGCCGAACCTTCTGACTAAACCCTGGCTGGTTTCCCGATTTTGTCTTTTTACCTCTAAAGGCATAATTATTTTTTTCTTTTTAAACGCTTTTTAATTTCATTAACTGCTTTTTCTATTTTAAACGTATCTTGGATTCCGTTTTTCATATCCCTTAAAATAACGGTTTTTTCCAAAGCTTCTTTTTGTCCCAAGATCAAAGCATATCTGACATTAAGACGATCGGCTCTAGTTATCTGGACCTTTAAACTGTCTTTGGAAAGAGACTCGGCCACGGGGATTTTTGCTTTTCTAAATTCTTCAAAAAGTTTCAGGCTTTTCTTTTTTGCCAACTCCCCAACCTGAGCTAAAAATACTTCTTTTTTTGGATCTGCGGAAATCCTTAATTTATTCTTCTTCATTTCATTAACAATCCTTTCGACTCCGGCCGCTCCGCCACAGGCTGGAATATCTTTACCGCCAACAACTTTGCCAAGGTTGTCATAACGCCCTCCGCCGATTAAAGCAACGGGCAGAACTCCTTCTAAAGAAGGGGTTTCGCTAAAGACTTCAAAAACAGTTTTGGTATAGTAATCAAGCCCGCGAACCAAGTAAGGGTTAAGCCGATACGGCAAGCCAAGCTCATCCAAAAATTCCAAAGTTTCTTTAAAGTGATTGTTGCATTCTTCGCAAAGATGATCAATGATCTGGGGCGCCTGAGCCTTAATAGGCTGGCATTTTTCTTCTTTGCAGTCTAAGAACCTTAACGGATTTTCTCTGACTCTTCTTTTGCAATCAAGACAAAGGGAATTAAGACGGGATCTCAAATAGCTGGTTAAAATCTTTTTAAAGTATGGGCGGCAGCAACCAGCCCCAATGCTGTTTATCTCTATAACCAGGTTTTTAAACTTTAATTCTGATAAGAGATTGTAAAAAGCCTGGATCACCTGAGCATCGATAGCCGGGCTCTTTTCGCCGAAAACTTCAAAATTAACCTGTCTGAATTGCCTGAATCTGCCTGCTTGCGGGCTTTCATACCTGAAAACCGGGCCAATTGAAAAAAGTTTGACTGGCTGAGGCAAG
>Ga0209211_10005639_pt1 | contig 18586 bp, 22 predicted proteins | sample RifGroA2_FD_183992 | JGI IMG/M metagenome (GOLD analysis project Ga0209211, IMG submission 183992) | Groundwater microbial communities from Rifle, Colorado, USA - Groundwater A2 (SPAdes) (version 2) | ecosystem: Environmental > Aquatic > Deep subsurface > Groundwater | place: Rifle, Colorado... | reverse complement strand
CCCCCGCCGCAACTTCGTTGCGGCGGGGGTTCTCATTCGTGTTATTCGCGTGGATTAGTGTCGCGTTACTTCACTTCCACTCCCATTGACCGGCAAGACCCTTCAATAATCTTCATGGCAGCTTCAACGGTGTTAGCATTCAAATCCTTCAATTTTTTCTCGGCGATTTCGCGCACTTTTGCCTTGCTGATCGTACCGACTTTGCTCACCGCGTTTTTACCTGAACCTTTTTCCTTGCCGATAGCCTTAAGAATCAGACTGGTTGCCGGCGGAGTGCGGAATACCAGATCAAAAGTTCGGTCTTCATACACGGAAATTTCAACAGGCACAATATCCCCTTTCATATCTTTTGTACCAGCATTGAAGCGAGTGACGAATTCGCCGATGTTAACTTTTGCTTGACCTAGCGCGGGGCCGATAGGCGGAGCCGGATTGGCTTTTCCGCCTTCAATCAAAAGTTTTAATTTTTTTACCGCTTTCTTCATAAATTTTCAGAAAAATTTAATTAATGCTAACATACGAATTATACTAAATACTCGAATGGCTACTAATTCTATTCTTCCTTATTCGCAGTTATTCGTTGATTGGTATGCATTAGTAGATTGGTATCAGTTTGAGCTAGATTTTCTTCACCTGAAGAAAATCTAGCTCTACCGGCGTTTCGCGCCCGAACATGGACACCAACACCTTGACCTTGCCTCGCTCGCTATCCACCTCCCCGACTTTGCCTTCCAAATCTTTGAACGGTCCGTCAATAATAATAACCGCGTCATCAAGCTCAAGGTCAATATTATGTTTGACCACGCCGGAATTTATGCGTCCAAAGAGCGTTTCAACCTCCGTTTTATCAAGCGGCACCGGAAAAACTCCGGAGCCGACAAAACCGGTAACGCGAGGAGTGTTACGAACCACATACCACGAATCGTCCGTCACTACCATGTCAACCAAAACATAACCGGGGTAAATTTTCTCCTCTTCCTCAACGCGCTTGCCGCCTTTGATCTTGATTTTCTTTTCGGTCGGCACTAAAACATTGAAAATTCTGTCTTCCATGCCCAGCGATTCAATGCGCTGTTTTAAATTTCTGGCAACGGCATTCTCATACCCCGCATAGGTATGAATAGCGTACCAGTTTCTGCCCTCTTGAATTTTTTGTTTGCTCATATTATTCGCCAAACTCGATACAAATTACAAAATAGACGCGAGTGACACTGATAAATTTCTTCCGTTCCCCATTCGTGGCATTCGTTTTCATTTGTTTATTAGTGACGTGTTAAATTACTTTCTGAAGTAATACCGAAAAGATGTAATCAAAAGCGCCAAGATAAAAAGCGGTAACAAAAGAAATAACAATAACCACAATAGTGTACACAATCGCTTGTTTTTTGGTCGGCCAGCGACGTGCGCCAATTCCGCCTTGGTTTCTTGTAAATAGTCCTTGATTTTCATAGTTTGTTAGTAAAAAAGGCCTTTCGGCCGGAACAGTTTCAGCATACTCCTTTCGTAGTAGAAGTCAAGCAAAAAAGGTATCCCCCGCGACGGCTACGCCGTCGCGGGGGATGTTTTGTGTCGCTCTCTTGTGTTCGTGTACTTGGCGCGCTACCGAATCTCGTATGTAATAGAAACGTTTGAAGTAATTTTATTGGTACCGCTGGGAAGCTCCGGGGTTGCAATGCCATCGCCACCGTACGCGCTCATTGATTCCGCCTTGGCATAGTAGATTGGACCGGGGAACAACCCGTTTTCAGAAAAGCTCACGATACGGACAAGTGAAACTCCCAAATCTTTCGCCAAACTTTTAGCGCTTGTTTGAGCGTCGGCAATCGCCTTTACTCGCGCCTCCTTCGCGACTTCCTCCTGCTTGTCAACGCTGAAATTAAGACCGCTCAAATCCGTCGCTCCAAGTTCCCCCAACTGACCGATGATTTTCCCGGCGTCGTCTATCTTGCGCACCTTCACTTCAATTGATTCGGAAACCACATAAGCCGCTAAAATCCGTTTGCCTCCCGCGCCGTAAGCGTCCATCTTGGGATATTCATAACGGGGATAGATATTGTAACCGGAAACTTTAATGTCGTCAGCGTCCACCTTGTTCTTCTTTAGAAAATCGATGATATCGTTCTCGAACTTCGCCACTTTGTCTTGAGCCTCTCCGACAACTAGTGACTCTTCACTGACGCTGAAAGAAAAAGTCGCGATGTCCGGCTTCACCACCACTTCACCTTTGCCGGAAACCGTAATGGTCGTCTGGGGGGGAATATCTTTGCCGATAAGCTTCCAGCCTTTGATTTCTGAAACGGTTTTTGAAATGAGAAAAACAGCAAGCAACATCAAGACTGCGATTGCCACCTTATGCACTCGCCCGCTGCCCAAAATAGAATAAGCCTCTTTTTCTTGGTCCATATATTTTACATTTAGATTATAAATAACTAGAGAAGCAAGATGATAATATCAAAGTTTCTCCGAAAAATCAACTAACAAAACATTAGACCGGGGCGCTTAATTTTCGTCGGGTTGTAACGGACAAGAAGATACCAAATTTTCAAAAAGTGACAGCACGGTCATCGGTCCCACCCCGCCCGGTACGGGCGAAATCGCCCCAACGATATTTTTTACCGCGTCAAAATCAACATCCCCAACCAGTCGCCGTCTAGGAATCTCGTATTCAAGTTTTTTAATATCGTTAGGATTCTCCGTTCCAGGGGCTACAGAGTTAATGCCGACATCAATAACGGTCTGCCCGGAAGATACATAATCCTTGGTTATAAAATGCGGACGACCAATGGCGACAATGAGAATATCGGCTTGTCGACTTTTCTCTGGAATGTTTTCCGTTTGCCTGTGACAGACTGTTACCGAAGCCCCTTCTCTCGCCAAGAGCGCGGCAATGGGCGCGCCAACTAAAGCCGAACGGCCGATGACGGTCGCTTTTTTACCTTTGATGACAGTGCCGTAGCCAATGAGAAGCGATAACACCCCGCGCGCCGTCGCCGGCGCGACGGCACGCGCGTTACCAGCTTCAAAAAGTTTTTTGTTTTCGGACGTCAAACCATCGGTATCTTTTGAAACAATGACAGCGTCAATGATTCTCTGTCTGTTGAGGCAAGCCGGGATTGGCAACTGAACGATGATGCCGTGAACACTCTGGTTTTGATTGAATTTAATAATCGCATTTACAAGACTCGTCTCGGAAACATCTTCTGGGAACCGCTCGTGTATAAAACCCGCGCCGATTTTTTCGGCAAATTTTCTTTTTTGCTCAATATACGCCGAAGATTCCGTCAAATTCCCCACCTGAAGAATTGCTAGTGTCGGAGTTTTTTTATTGGTCCCCATTAATTTCTTCAAGCGACTGATGCCCTGGTCGCGGAGAACACGCCCATCAAGAATAATCGGCTTTTTGGCATGGTTCTGATTTTTTACGGCATTTTTATCATCATTCATAAAATCAAGTCTATCACGGCTCACATTGAGTAGCGAATGAAAATTGGAGCTTGCCTGGTAAGAAAAAACTTTTATGATATAGTACGAGCAAACGATATGAAAAATAGCTGGATTAAGAAAAAAACCGTCTACATACCGACAATCGCCATTGTGATTGTTGTCTTGTTGTTTATTTATCAGTCCGGAAAACAAGCGCCTAGAACGGTTGAAGTTGAGGTAAAACGAGAAAATCTCATCCAAGAAGTGACGGTTTCAGGAACGGTTAAAGCAAAACAAGCCGTTGAATTGGCCTTTGAAAAAAGCGGCCGTATCAAAAAAATTAATTTTGATGTCGGCGACAAAATTGAGCCTGGCGCCGTGCTTATATCTCTTGAAAACTCCGTTGAGGCGTCGTCTGTTGATGACGCTGAGGCAAAACTGCTGTCAAAACAAGCTCATTACGATGACCTAAAAAGGGGTGGGAGGCCTGAAGAGGTGAAGCTGAAAGAAACAGGGCTTGCAAAAGCCGAATCCGACCTTGCAGCCGACTATAGCGCCATTCCCAATATTATGCTTGATGTTTTCAATAAAACCGATAACGCGGTACACCGCCAAGCTGATATTCTTTTTAGCAACCAGTTTTCCGCGAACCCGCAACTGAATTTTAATTCTGCAGACCAGCAAGCGGCTTTGGACGCCCAAAATACTCGATTTGTAGCGGAAGGAACTCTTAATAATTTCAAAAAACTTATACAAGACCCGTCCACCAACTATATAAAAGCCGAAAACGATCTTGCTCAAGCTAAAAATTTTTTACAAACAATTAATGACTTTCTGATTAAAACTAACCATGCCTTAAACGCCGCCCTCAATCTTTCGGACAGCGCGCTAACTGCCGACAAGGATGCTTTAAACACGGCGCGAACTAACATCAATACCGCGCTGACAAAAATCACCGACCAAATCCAAACTATTGCCGCTCAAAAAATTTCCGTGGAAACGGCTAAAAATGAGTTAGAGCTCATAAAAGTTGGGGCAACGGAAGAGGTTCTTTCCGGAGCGCTGGCCGACATCAAAAGCGCCGAGGCAACCGTAAAAAACGCCAAAGCGGTGTTCGCCAAAACTATTCTTATCTCGCCAATTTATGGCGTTGTAACGAAACAGGAAGGAAAAATTGGAGAAATTGCCGCCGCGAACGCCGAGGTTATCGCGATCATGAGCGGTAACTTCAAAGTAGAAACTTTCGTGCCGGAAATTGATGTGGCAAAAATCGCGCTCGGCAATCCGTCAACAATCACTTTGGACGCCTACGGAAGCAGTCTGATTTTTTCAGCCCATGTCGTCAAAATTGATCCCGCTGAAACCGTGATTGACAGCGTTTCTACCTATAAAACCACATTAGAGTTTGACAAAGACGACCCAAAAATACGTTCGGGTATGACGGCCAATATCACAATAGAAAGCGCCAGACGTGAGAATGTGCTCTCTTTACCGCAACGCGCTGTTTACGAAAAGGACGGCAAGAAATTTGTCAGAGTATCCAAAGGGAAAAACTCTTCCGAGGAACGGGAGGTGACGATTGGCATCAGAGGATCAAACGGTAATATTGAAATCGCCAGCGGACTGGAGGAAAAGGAAAGAGTTTTTGCCTCGGGCAAATAAACCAAACCCCGCGTCAACCTGCCGGGTTGACGCGGGGTTTGGTTGCCCTAATTTTATGGCGTTAATAGAGATAAAAAATATTAGCAAAACCTACGCCGATGAAGCCGTGGCGACCACGGCGCTGAGAGATATTTCCATTTCCATTGAATCGGGAGATTTTCTTGCCATTATGGGACCGTCAGGATCCGGCAAATCAACCCTTCTCCATATTTTAGGATTTCTTGACAAACACAGCGAAGGGATATATCTCTTTCAAGGCAAAAACGTGTCTTTGTACAACGACGAAGAACTGGCTAAAATCAGAAACACCGAAGCGGGTTTTATTTTCCAAACTTTTAACCTTTTGGCGCGAACCACTGTGCTTGAAAACGTCAAACTGCCTCTCTTATATTCAACCGTGCCGGAACGCAATTGGAACGAGCTGGCGCTCCAAGCGATTGAAGCGGTTGGACTGTCGCACCGATTAAATCACGAGCCGTCGGAGCTCTCCGGCGGAGAACGCCAACGGGTCGCCATCGCCAGAGCGCTCATCAACAAACCGAAAATTATTTTTGCCGATGAACCAACCGGAAATCTTGACTCAAAATCAGGTCAAATGGTTATGGAAATCATCCAAAAATTAAACAATGTTGGACACACCGTCATACTCATTACCCACGAAACCTATACCGCCGAAAACGCCAAAAGGATCATCCGACTTTCAGACGGGCTTATCCAAAGCGACGAAGTCATCGTTAATCGGCGCAAGGCGTTTGAAAATTTCGTAAAATAGGTTTGAAAAACCAATTTTCAATCAACGCCTGAAATGTCCCAATTTTAAAATTATCCGCCGGGACGGATTGGAAATTCACTGGAAATTGAAAATTATAAATTAAAATTATGACCTTAAAGCACAGTCTGAAAAACGCTCTCACCGGCCTTAAAACGAATAAAACTCGCTCTTTTTTGACTATTCTCGGCATTGTCATCGGCATCACCGCCATCATCCTTGTGATGTCACTTGGCGCCGGAGCGAAAAAATTTATTCTCTCTCAAGTGCAGGGGCTCGGCACAAAAACCGTGGCGGTCATTCCCGGACGCCAGCCGACCGGTCCTTCGGACTCCGCTCAAATTTTCAGCGACTCTCTCAAGGAAAAAGATTTGATCGCTCTCAAGAAAAAAGAAAACGTGCCAAACCTTTCCAAAGTGATGCCGATTCTTTTCGGCGGTGAAACCAGTCTCTATGAAAATAATACCTACCGTCTTACGGTATTTGGCGGTACAGAGCTTATTTCAAGCATTTTTGATTTAGTCCCGGAAAAAGGGCAATTCTGGAGCGAGGATGATGTTAAAAGTCGAGCTGATGTCGTGGTTATCGGCGCTAAAGTCAAAGAGGAGCTTTTCGGCAACCGAGAAGCGATTGGAGAAAAGATTAGAATTAAAAACCGCAATCTGCGTGTTGTCGGCGTTCTGCCCAGAAAAGGCCAGGTGTCATTCTTTAACTTTGACGAAATCGCCGTCATCCCATACACCACCGCCCAAGAATATATTTTTGGAATCAAGTATTTTCATCGGCTGATTGTTGAAGCGGACAGTGAGCAAAATATAGACACGGTAGCCGAGGATATCCGAGTTACCTTGCGAAATTCTCACGGCATCACCAATCCGGACAAAGACGACTTCTTTGTGCAAACCCAAGCCGACCTCGCGAACCGGCTCGGTTCTATTACCACGGCACTCACTCTGTTTTTAGTCGCCATGGCTTCCATTTCCCTATTCGTAGGCGGAGTCGGCATCATGAACATCATGCTCGTATCCGTCACGGAGAGAACCAAAGAAATCGGTCTGCGAAAATCAATCGGCGCCACCAACCGAGACATCTTGACCCAATTTCTGATTGAAGCAACGGTGCTCACCGTTCTCGGAGGCATAGTTGGAATCCTCCTTGGCGCGATACTTTCATTTGTCATCGCAGAGGGATTGACCCGCTTCGCCGCTATTTTTTGGCAATTTAACTTCCCCTGGAACGGCGCCTTTTTAGGCCTCGGCGTCTCAGCCGCAATAGGCCTTATCTTTGGCATCTACCCCGCCAGAAAGGCTTCTCTTAAAAGCCCCATGGAAGCACTGCGGTACGAATAGCAAAATTTTCACCCGCTTTAATTATTCCCAAAAAACTTCCATTTCATCCTCACTCATATGAAAAACATAGCAAACTTGGGTTACGGTGTTAAATGGGTAGTGAATAAGCGTAAGGATGTTTCTTCCTATAATCCGACGATGAATGATTTGAAACATTTTCATCTCCTTTCGTCAGTAAACAGGTGAGTAATGGGAATTGCAGAATTTGTTTGGAAACTTTTTCAGATGATCAAAAAATTGGTATATAATTACAATCACTAAAATTAGTCTATGCTCCCAAATAAATTAAAAGCAGGAGATCAAATAAGAGTTGTTGCGCCTTCACGCTCAATGTCTATTATTCCTGAAGATGTGCGAAAAACAGCAACCTTTAATTTAGAGAAGCTCGGACTTAAGGTCTCTTTTGGGAAGCATGTGGAGGAAAATGATTCCTTTAACTCATCAAGCACTAAAAGTCGTTTGGCTGATCTCCATGATGCCTTTGCGGATCCGCAAGTTAAAGGGGTGTTCACGGTAATTGGAGGATTCAATTCTAACCAGCTTCTCAACGGTATTGATTGGGATCTTATTAAAAAAAATCCGAAGATTTTTTGTGGCCTTTCGGATATCACAGTATTGAGCAATGCCATCTATGCAAAAACAGACCTAGTAACATATTCGGGGATGCATTATTCAACATTCGGTCAAAAAATTCTCCAGGATTACAATGTTAATTATTTTAAACGTTGTTTAATAGAAAGTGGCCCGTTTGAAATCAAACCGAGCGAAAAATGGAGCAATGACAGCTGGTATAAAAATCAAGACGCCAGAAAATTCATGATAAATGAAGGGTGGTGGATTTTAAATGAAGGCAGTGCAAAAGGAATATCAGTGGGAGGAAACTTATCGAGTTTTAAACTTCTATTCGGTACTGAATACATGCCTAACTTAAAAAATTCAATACTTTTTCTGGAAGACGATAATTTTACCACTAACGATGTGAACGAATTTGACAGGCAACTTCAAGCTCTTATGTATCAGAAAAATTTTAAAAAGGTCAGAGCCTTGCTTATTGGTCGTTTTGAAATTGGAAGCGGAATAACGCGAGAATTGCTCACAAAAATCATTGCGTCTAAACAAGAATTGAAAAATGTACCTGTCATCGCTAACATAGATTTCGGACATACTGACCCAATGATTACATTTCCAATTGGAGGAGAAGTGAAACTTAACGCGCAAAAAGAAAATTCATTCATCGGAGTTTTAAAGCATTAAAAAACAGCGCGACTCTTTCGAATCGCGCTGTTGTGTCTTGTGAATAGGCGCGGGACTGCTTCTTCGGTGAATCCTCCTATGAATGCTTCGATACATAATTTGTTACCTCCATCTCTCAAATGGATGAATGATGTTCATGGGAGAGTCTTTCAACGGATTGCGAAAGAGGGGGTCTTTTACTTCCCACGGGGTTTCCGTCTGAATGATAATTATATCCGATAACATGGAGTTCAATGCGAGGCATTCGTACTTGTACTGAATCAGTTTCCCCGCGACTGCCTCACAGACTGGGACATCCTTCAACCCTTTGTTCGGAAACGCTTTTATATGTTGAAAAAGGTTGTGATACGGCACAGATTGGGTGATGGTAGCACTTTCAGCCGCATAAAATTCCTCGTAGGAAGGCGGTTGGCGAGTACCAGAATTGAACATCTCTTTGCAACCCCTTTCAACATCTGACCACAACCGTACATTCCAGCCTGATGGAATATCTGTGTCCTCAATAACCATTGTAAGCCATGTGGTAATTTCTTCTTGTGTTGTTTCCCACTTCCAGAATCTCAGAGGTTCCGTGTCGTCAATGATCACAAGCAATTGGTTTTTGTAGCCAACAATTTTAAGTTGGCTCAGAAAACCATCCATCTTCGCCCTAAGATTGGCTGCAAACACCATACCAAGGTTATTTTCCAGCAACTCCCTTTTCCCGTCGCCGTAAATGCAAGAAAAGGCGACGAAGTTCGGATCTCCTTGGAGTGCTGAACATACACCTGGTACATTTATTATTTCACCTTTTTCTTCTCTCTCGATCACTTCAAAAAGTGCTCGAGCTGAACCGGACAACCGTTTGATTGCCCGACGATCACATGTATCGTATTCCATAGCACGCCTATTCTCAAAAAACTGTTGAGCCACTTTTTCGCTCATCCGCAATCGCGGCAACGAAAAACGGGACACCTCGTTCGAGAGCCCGTTTGCGTGTACGAAATATTAAAAAAATAAATGCGTCAAACACAGACCGACCCTCGAAATTGTCGGCTGTGATGATGAATCGTGTTAAATTGTGTTATTTGATTTTTCATATTGTTACCCTCCGTGTCCGCTACTCTTTACTTGGATAAAGAGTGGCGGACAAAAAAATAATAGAAGTGAAGCTAAAAGAACCTGACTTGACGAACCTTTTTATTTCTGACGCTTAGAGCGCCCGATGGCCAGTTTGTAACCTCCCGCGCCATGCTTATACCACTTCTTTACCCGCGCGATGGTTCTAGAGCTAAGACCTGTAGCTTCTTCAATGCCGGCGTAATGGATACTGTCCGCAATAGCCCGCGCGGCGTAGAAACGTTTGGAAAATTCAATGATTTCCGACTCCGTCAGTAAATCGCGCATGAACGCCTTCATTTCTCCGCTGTCTTTCATGGAAAGAAACGCCTGCGCGAGCGCCAACGCGTCGCTATCAGTGATACTCCATTTTGCCTTTGTTTTCGGGCTTGTTTGCCGGTGTTTTTTCAACATAAGTAATTCGCTACTTTACTCTTTACCCAAGTAAAGTGTAGCAGAATACCCCTAAAGCTGTCAACTCTCCCCCGTATGATGAATCCCGTAGTAGAGTGGACTCACTATGGGACAGGTTTTGGCATAAATGTAAAAACAAGCGAGTCCTCGAGCGCGGTCCGGTATAGCATCCGCCCGAAGGCGGATTGCTGCGGGATCTGCTGCGGGGTCAAGTGATGCTCTTTACTTAAATAAAGAGCATCACTATGAATATGGAGGAATAATTAAAATTCCTTGGTAGTGCCTTCGGGAATATCGACAAAGTCAATGCCAGCGGGAGGAAGAAATTTTTGCGGAATCAGACGGGTAACCTGATTGAATTTGAGCATGCCGTCATGAACGGGAAAACAAACTTTTGGTTTGAGAAGCTTGGCGTAATCAATCGCTTCACTAATTTTCATCCATGGTCCGGCAACCGGCAGGGCAAGAATTTCAATTGGTTTTTTAGGGTTGTAGAAAGCGTCTCCTGGATAGAAAAACTTTTTTTGAAAAAAGTAACCGGTGTTTATGACTTCAGCAAACTCTTTATAAATTAACGCGTGCTTCTCACCGAAACCTTCAACGTGAATACCGCCACATTCTGTTACTCCGCCGTCTTCAAGAAGCTCGTGGAAAATTTTCTGTTCATCCAGCAACTTACCGACACCGCGATTGGTAATAATTTTCGCCCGAGGATTGTTTTTCAAAACAGTCTTGAGCGACTTCAGATGAAAATGATCTTGATGCTCGTGCGTGATGAAAATATAATCAATATCCCTTACTTCGTTTTGCAATGCTGAATAAGTACCCGGGTCGGTCATAATCCGAACACCCTTTTCTTCTATAATTAAGCAACAATGTCCAAGCTTGGTTATTTTCATGAGAAAACATTTACAACTTTATGGAAGAAAGAAACTTTTTAAATTCTTTTTCTATCTCAGGGTGTTTTAAACCGAAACGCACCGTCGCCTTGAGAAAACCGAGTTTACTGCCACAATCAAGCCACTCGCCCTTAAGTATCCTGCCATAAATAGCGTCGCCACGACGAAGTATCTTTTCAAACGCGTTTGCCAAACGAAACTCGCCGGAAATTTCTTTTGATTTGTCTAATTCTTTAAGAACCGAAAAAACTTCTGGGGTAATGACATATTTGCCCGGCGCAACGATGTTGGAAGGAGCTTCGCTGGTTTTCGGCTTTTCCACAAAATCAGAAATTTTCCAATGTAAACCGTCCATCTTCTCACCTTTGATGACTCCGAATTTAGAAACCTCTTCTCGCGGGATTTTCGCGAGACCGATAATCGGCGCGTGAAATTTTTCGTACGAATCAAGGAGTTGGCGAAGCGCCGGGATTTTGCCGTCATAAACGCAGTCACCGAACATCACCGCCACCGGTTCATCGTTAACCAAGTGTGACGCGGTCAAAATCGCGTCCCCGTCGCCTCTCGGCTCTTTCTGGCGCACATAGGAAAATTTGGCAAGATTGCTGATTGCCCTAATCTCCTCGGCAAGCTCTTTTTTGCCTTTTTGCCGAAGCGCTTCTTCCAATTCAGGCGAACTGTCAAAATGGTCCTCAATCGCCCGCTTGCCCTTGCCAGTCACGAAAATAATCTCCTTAATGCCTGAAGCAACCGCCTCTTCAACCAAGAACTGAATAGCGGGCTTATCCACGATGGAGAGCATTTCTTTGGGCTGGGCTTTAGTCGCCGGCAAAAAGCGGGTACCTAACCCCGCTACCGGAATAATAACTTTTGTTACTTTTTGAACCATGTTGTTCGTGAGTATACCAAAACTCTTGCTAAATGTAACCGGAAATGAATACCGGAAATTACAATCGTTTTGACCTAACGCCAAACCTCTCAAGATGCTCCGCTAGACGATTCGCGGGAAGACTAACTACATTCCAATAATCACCTTCAATTTTTTGTGCTTTGCATAGACACAAAGTTATTGGCGAAAATACTCTTTCTTAAAAAGCTCGTAGCGCCATTGTTGGATTTTCGGCGCGCGCTGATTTCTGGCAGTATGCCAAACAGCCCGGCAGTATTCGAAATGTTCACGATATTTTGAAAGCTCAGGAAGACCGGCTTCGTGATACAGCGCGTCAAAGCGCTGGTAATACAAATCTTCCTGCTCCTTCGTGACGACATAAAGCCGGTAATACTCGTACTCGCGGCTGGCAGGGAAATATTTGTTCTGAAAAATGTTGGTAACAATATCATAACCGGCCGGCGCGTAATAGATTTTTTCAAAATCAATAACCCCAACGGAAAAAAGGTTGTGCGAACAAAAATCTCCGTGGGTCAAAACGAGTGGAAAAATCTTGACGGCCGAAACCGCTTCATCGAAAAGCTTCAAAATTTTTCCGCCGAACTCCGGCAACTCTTCCGCCAAATCCTCCGGCCTCACCAACTCTGTGATTGATAAACCGTTTGAATTGGAAACTTTGGAGCGAAGCTGGGTTCGGGCGAATTTTTCCGTGACTGCCAAAAACTTTTCAAAAAGCTCCGGAGAAATTTTTCCGCGTTTTTCGATGTCTTCTTGAAAAAGAAAGCTGAAACATTTTTCACCGAGAGATTTTTCCAAAAAATACGCTCCCTTTGAAATTTCTCCTCGTCCGACAATTTCCGGTACGGGGAAACCAAGCTCATCAAATTTTTTATGGAGAGCCGCCATCCGTTCAATAACGCTCCGCTCCCCCACCCGAGCGTAGAGATTGCCTGAAGTGTATATGGCAACGCCGCCTCGCCTGGTTTGTTTTACAAACTTAAACTGCTTGCCGTCTATGTTAATGTCGTTTGAAAGCATGGAAGTAGTATAAACTAAACGTAAATAACGCGCATCGGAGCAAAAGAAAACTCGCTCACACTGATGAGCGAGCAACGGAAAACTGTTGTACGGCGGCCGTCTTCATCGCTGAAGAAAACTGGCAACCGTCAATCCCAAAGTCTGCCGATTAACAAAACAGTTACAACCGACATTGCTTAACAAAACGCGATGTTCGGCAAGACCGACAATGTGAAGACGGGCAAAACGGCTTCGTAAGCTTTTGATAAACTCTGAAGCGCCCTGAACCCCTCCCATAACGATAACTGCCGCTTCAGCTTCGCCGTTGAAAAAAACACTCGCTTCTTCAACTGTCCCTACCACATGAACTTCGGCGCCTTCCGCGGTAACATCCAAAATCGGAACCGGTCCTTGCCAACCGTGCCAATCGTCAACCACTAGCACTTTTTTCATAAAATCTCCAATGTCCTGAATTGAACTAAACCGAACCAATGATACCAGATCCTGGACATCAGCGACACTTGAAGCGCGCATTTGAAATTTTTAAATTACACCCTTTTCTAATAGCTGGCGAACGTAAACATCAAGTTCGGATTGTGCTTTGATCTCAGCCAATGTCAGCCATCGGTATTCAACATTTTCCTCTTTGTCTAAAATCGGTTCGCCAAAAGTATCGGCGACATAAGAAAGCCGAACTATGTGCCAATCGGCATTCGGCATAATATCTTGAGCGGCGATGAGACGCGGTTCGGAAATAATTTCAAGCGCTGTTTCCTCCTTCACTTCTCTCTTCAAGTTCTCAATAAGAGTCGTGCCTGGGTCAATTCTCCCGCCGACGATATCCCACGCGCCTTTAACATCTGGATACTTTGCAGGCGATCGCTTTAACAGCAAATATTTGCCGTCTTTGTTTTTCAGGAACGCTTTAACGCCGACTTGCAGGTTAATGTTCATAGGGATTAACACATCATTATAAAACTTTCGCGATAAAAACTAAACCCAGTATGCCGATAAAGTTAAAAATGAAAGAAATAGGAATAAGCACGATAAGTTTGGTCTTTGAAAGCCCCATAAGGGCCAGACCGAGTTCATCCGGCAACGGCGAAGCTATAATCAAAGCACCGAAAAATGGCGCTAACCATTTGAGAAAACCGAGGTGAAATGAAGAAAAAAAGTGCCGATGCCAAAACCGACGAAAAATTTTCATCAAATCGTCGGCGAAAACATCTCTTATCAGGAAAAATAAAATGAGGTCTCCAAACAGAGCCCCGAGAGCGCCCCAAAACGCCACAAGAAAAAGCGGTCCCGACAAAGCAAGCCCGGCCAGAGCAACCGACGCTGGAGCTATGGTAAATGCGGATGTAAAAAACATACCGGCAACGAAACTGCCTAAAATTTTGAACTCTTGAGTCGCGGTCAGAAAATGATTTATCGCCCCGAATCGAACAAACGCATATGCCGCTAAAAAGCTCAAACCGATAATCAGGAAATCTTTTTTTAAACGACGAATATTTTGTTTCATTGTTTGATTATACATCCTAAATTTACCGCAGTCTTTTATAACTTTCCGGAACTCCGCGGATTGGAATATTGCACCCGTTGTAGATAAACTCTACGCCAAATTTGACAAAAATACAGTTTAATGTTTTTATAAACACAAGTTGTTGCTAATTGAGGCAAAATATGCAGAATGGTACGAGGAAGCCGCTTTCTGATTGCATCAGAAAATGGCTCAAACAATCGCTCCTTGACGAAATTAGGGAGAAAACACCGAACAACTCATAAGAATGAAAACGACTAAAACTCTGATTGGCCTGCTTTTACTTGTAATGGCAGGGGTCTTCAACACCCGCGCTTCCGATGGGATTTGGATATACGCCAGTTACGGTCCCAATGACAAAGCGACGGCCACCTTTACTGATTACAGGAAGAAAGGGATATCCTTCCTGCGCGGTGGCGCCAATCCGGAGGCTGTTATGAATAACCCAAAGGATTACGCTCTGGTGACTAACCTTCGCGTCAACATGCTGATGGCGTCGGATCACACGCCACTCTGGGACGGCATCATCAACCCGCCCGCCAACGACGATCAATTGGGAAGCAGGTTGCTATTCCCACTGCGAGTGGTTTCTGGCACGGCCTTCAACCTCTCAAATCTCAAGATTGTGATCTCAAGCTCTGACGGCAACAGTCAGATGCCACCGGGCAGTCTCGGGTACACCCCAGTGCTCAACAACTATTCAGAAGCCTTGGTTGGGCTGTGGTACGGACCGGATGACGTAAAAGGCACGGCCGACGATGAGACGCGGGTAAATGGCAACGGCAATCAGCTCGTCAACGAGCTTTACTACATTGGACCCGGAGTCGCATATGCCGTTGAAAGCCAAGGAGACGCTAACCTGGTCAGAAATTATTTGGATGGGTTGCCGGCACCTTTCGCGGTGACAGTAACGGTATCGGTAACCGATGGGACTAGGACCATAATTCCTGCGGTTATCCGAAAAGTTGGCATTCAAGGGGTTCGGGGAAAGCTGAACGTGACGGGACAAACTATCTCTGTCGCCAGTTCCGGACACTTCTTCTTCCTTGAGAAATCGCCTAACCTCGCTGACTGGTCGTTGGCGAACACGGTGACATTGTCTGGGGGAGATCCGGTCATCATCGGGCAAAGCGAAAGTCAGTTTTTCCGCCTTGTCCAACGGTAAATGTCTTCTTTGGTTTCTCCCGCTTTTCTTTCGAAGGCTTGAGTTTCCAACCCCGTATGCGTTATCACAAGATTTGTGTACGGGTTTTTCATAAGCAATATAGAAATAATATTTTTAACAATGAGTTTATCAGAATAATTTTATTGGCTTATAAAAAATTTATGAAGAATCAAAACAAAATCACTAGCTTGTACTCGGCCTCTGTCGCAATTGTTGCGTTAGCGGGAACATTCTTGTTCTTGGTATTCCTGGTGCAATTCGCGAAAGCGGAATCTTTACCGGAATCATTAGCGGAAATTTCAGGTGTTCCTGCTTCTTCCGGTTCAGGAAACAACTCTTCTGGATCTTCTGTTATCCCAGCATCATCCAACTCAACCAACACTTATGTGCCAACAGCATCCAATTCAACCAATAACGATTTTGGTGGTTCAGTCCCGGGAGCTTCAAATTCAACTAATTCCGGAGGAACGGCAACGCCAGCCGCTTCCAATTCCACTAACAACTCTGGCGGTTCACAGTCCGCTCCGGCAAGCTCCAATAGCAACAATAATTCTTCCGGCGGAGCGACGAACGGTCCACCTGCTCCGGCGGCTTCCGGTGGCGGAGGTGGAGGTGGAGGTGGAAGCGCTGGCAATGGTCCGCCTTTCGCCCTTGGCTCCTATCTTTCTCAGTTTAAAGCAAGTCCGGCAGTCAATTCCGTTTCCGTACCACCGTCGGTATCAGCCGTGAATACGCAATCGACAGCGGCTAAAGTGTGCAAGTCATATCTTAATGATTATCTTTCGCCTAAAGCAAAAAATAATCCGGCTGAAGTTACCAAACTCCAACAGTTCCTCACCGAACAAGGATTCGTCGTAGATATAAACGGCAACTATGACGAAAAGACTACAAAGGCCGTTGAAAATTTTCAACTCAAATATGCCAATGATATTCTGAATAAAAGTTGGGGCGTCTCTTCGCCAACCGGAGAAGTCTACATTACGACAAAGCTAAAAATAAACGATCTTGTATGCGGTCAGGCGCGCGATTTTAAGACGCTTAGTTACCTTGGTAGCGAACTTGTTGCGCGAAATAAAGCTCTTGCTTTAAAAAATTCCGGTCTAACATCCAGCAATCTTCCGATTCCGAACAGCATCGTAACTTCCGGCACCGGTCTTACCGTGAGCAACTCTTCAAACACTACAGTGACTCCAAAGGTTTCCGCGACAAGCAATCCCGCAACTACCTCCAATCTGGCTGAAAGCTCCACCTCGACTAGAAAAAATCAGCGAACGAGCGTCGCTGAAGCCTTTACCGGACTATGGCACCAATTTGGCGCCGTGATCAAATCTGTTTTTGGAAGGTAAAGTTAAATTCTTAAAACCCCCCTCACCCGCGAATGCGTGGGAGGGGGGTTTTAATAAAATCCAAAAGATATGAAAACTATCTCGGGGTGCCCATCCGGTGTCGAGCCGGAACTTATTCCTCCACAGGGAATCGTGCAGAGCCGCTACACTATGGGCACCATCATACAAAAGCTTACAACTAAAATTTTAAGTTAAAGGTTTATTTATAACTTGGCGACTCTTCTGTTATACCAGATTTGTGATTGGAAAGTCTAGCGAGGGCGTAAAGAAGCGAGGAGAGGCGATTTAGATAAGCCTGGGAACGCGTTCCGATTTTTCTATCACCCGCCTCAACAACGGCCGTCACCCGTCTCTCGGCACGGCGGGCAATGGTGCGGGCAACATCAAAAATTGCCCCAAGTTCGGTTGCTCCCGGAATGAAAAAACTTTTTATCGGCGGCATTTCTTTTTCAGCGGTATCAACAATCATTTCAACCTCTTTAACTTTTTTCTCGTTCACCGTCTTTCCTTCCGCCCCGGCTAATTCTGCCTGAATGATAAAAAGATTCTCCTGCGCCGCCAAACAAATTTCTGAAAAGGTTTCCCCGCCAATAATTAACTGGGTTCTTTCCTTTTTATTCGCGCCGTTAGCGCTCATTCTTTCGGTGTCAAGTTCGGCAGCTTTCGCCCGACATAACCCCAGTATAGAACTCGTCTCATCAAGAGCGCCGAGCGCCTCGGCAATCGCTGAACTTTTTGACACTCTCTGGCTACAGCCGAAGGTTTTGGTCGTACCTTTGTCTCCGGCGCGGGTGTAGAGCATAGAAATAGAATTTTAGAAATAGGAATTAGGAAACACTCTTTAAACCTTAAAATTTCGCCTGGAGTAATTATTCAACCTTAAAAATCAACGCTCCTTCTTTGGCCTGTTGTGAAAGTTTGATTGCCACTTCCTGGTCTTTCTTTCCACTTTGAACCGGCGCGTGATCAAGCTGCATGGAGGAAACCGAATCCTCAAACTCTTCCTCGCCCCGCTTGACCTTGATTTTGTCGCCGACCTTGAGAACGCCGGTGAGTTTTACCACCGCCACCTTGATTTTGTCGTACCAATGAGCGACTCTGCCGATTTCTTTTTCTTTTGTTTTTTCCATAAAAATATGGTTAAAAAGCTAATAAATCAGGAGACGACTTTTGTACCCGCATTGTAACACATTTTACTCAAGTATTGCACTTAGAGTTAGATTAGAACTGGGGTTGGAGTTAGAACTGAGGCTAGAGGTTTTACTTTTACAGAAATATGTTATAGTACATCCATGCTGACCACAAAAGACATTAAGTTACTGACCTCCGTACTCGCGACCAAAGAAGATGTCCGTGAAATAAAAACTGACGTAAAAGATTTGCGGGACACAATCGAAAAATTGGTAACTGCGATGGATAAACTTGCCGGAGCTATTGACGATTTGCGTCTGGAATATGCGGCAATCAAAACGCAACTTGATAGGCATGAACGCTGGATTCAAGAAATTGCAAAGAAAACGGGAGTAAATCTAAAAATTTGATTGCGTGCGCCCTAATGTAACTTCTTCAATATCTTATAACGCTTTTCTCCGCATCCACCCCAGTACCAGAAAAGGGACTGTTGCCGAATAGCGTTTTCGCCACTTTTTGTCTAAAATAACCCTTATTCCTGCGTAGCAAAACCGATGATTTTGTCATTCGGCAACAGTCCCGAAAAGACTGCGATACCAGAGCGAAACTCGGTACGGGACAGGTTTCCAT
>Ga0209211_10005638_pt1 | contig 18587 bp, 14 predicted proteins | sample RifGroA2_FD_183992 | JGI IMG/M metagenome (GOLD analysis project Ga0209211, IMG submission 183992) | Groundwater microbial communities from Rifle, Colorado, USA - Groundwater A2 (SPAdes) (version 2) | ecosystem: Environmental > Aquatic > Deep subsurface > Groundwater | place: Rifle, Colorado... | reverse complement strand
CTGCTGTGCTCCAAAGTGATGACAACATTTCCGTTCTTATGTCCTTGCTCGACATACCGGTGAGCCTCGGCAGCCTCTTCCAACGGATACCGTCTGTCGATAATCGATCTGATTTTTCCCATCTCGATAAGCTCTTTGACGGAGATTAAGTCTTCAACACTTCCTGGCGCAATCGCACAGATGACTTTCTTGGTGCCTCCCCTTGAAGTCCAGAGCATTTGAAAAAGTTGTTTCATCTTGAAACTGGCGAAAAGAAGTTTCCCATTTGGTTTGAGTGAGCTTTGACACTCCGAGAACGAACGTTTGCCCAAGATGTCAAAAATCAGATCATATGATTCACCGATTTTGGTGAAGTCATCTTTAGTGTAATCAATGACCTCATCCGCTCCCAGGGATTTCACAAATTCCAATCTCGGCGTACCACAGACCCCGGTGACTTCTGCCCCGAAGTGTTTGGCAATCTGAACCGCGGCTGAGCCTATCCCGCCGCTGGCGCCATTGACCAGGACTTTTTGCCCTGGCTGGATATTCATTTTGCGCAACAGATTCAACGCCATGATGGCACCATAGGGAACAACGGCGGCTTCCTCATAGGTCATATTGGCCGGTTTTATGGCCAGCACACCGTCTTCAGGCAAACAGAGATACTCGGCATAAGCGCCGAAGCTGGGACCGGGATATCCAAAAACCTGGTCACCCTTCTTGAAGCGTGTCACGTCCTTGCCAGCTGCTTCGATTTCCCCTGCAAACTCACTCCCCAGGATGGTCATCCTTGGTTCTCTGAGGCCGAAGGATATTTTCGCCAGCAGCCAGAAGAGAAAAGGCATGTTGAACTTGCGAGGAGTGACTGCTTTGAAATTTCGCGCCAACGTATCCCCGAAATTCACCGATGTCGCACGGACTCGGATCAGGATTTCATTTTCCCTGGGGGCAGGTTTATCGACCTCTTTGAGCTGAAGGACTTCCGGTGGTCCGTATTTCGTGCAAACAATGGCTTTCATAAGAATCTCCCACGCATTTCAAACAATGTTTCTTCAAAACGCAACTTAGCCATCAGTTTTAGCCGCGTTGCGGAGCGCTGCGGAAGCGATGTCGGCTGCGACCGGTGTTAGGTTTTGCTGCCATGCTCCACCGTGATGACAATTTTTCCCCGCGCATGTCCTTCTCCGAGATACCGGAGAGCTTCAGCCGTTTCACGGAACGGGTAACGTCTATCGATGATCGGCACGACTTTGCCGGCTTCCAGAAGGTTTTTCATAAAAACCAGATCGCCCTGGTTCGGTTTTCCTGTTACGCCTCCCATTTTCTTGCCGCCGGTTTTTGACATCCAGGATCCCAGGAGCATGGCCTGAAAGATCTGGCCCATGGAACCTCCGACCATGACATAAATGCCCTGGGGAGTCAGGGCGCGCTTATAATCAGAGAGCGGATGATATCCGTTCGCTGCAAGAATCAGGTCGAACTGCCGCCCACCTTTGGTGAAATCTTCCTTCGTGTAATCAATGACATGGTCTGCCCCAAGCGAGCGCGCCTGCTCCAGATTCCTGCTGCTGCACACGGCTGTGACTTCAGCACCGAACGATTTGGCAATCTGCACCGCGAACGTCCCCACCCCGCCGGATGCCCCCTGAATCAAGACCTTTTGCCCTGGCTGAATTTGCCCTAGATCGCGCAGACCCTGCAGGGCAGTGGTGGCCGCCATGGGCACAGCTGCGGCTTCCTCGAATGTCAGGCCGGTTGGCTTAAGCGCCAATGCACTTTCGGGAACAGATACATACTCGGCAAAACCGCCATCACCGCATGCGGAGATATCCCCGAACACTTCATCACTCGGCCGAAACTGCTTGACGTTTCTTCCAGCAGCTTCAATTCGTCCGGCGATGTCTGCGCCTGGTATCGCATGTTTTGGTCTGAGCAGCCCCTCCGTGAGGCGGACAAGGAATATGTCAGCTGTCAGTAGATGCCAGTCATACATGTTTACAGATGCCGCATGAATTTTAACCAGGACTTCATCGTCCTTGGGAGTAGGCTTTTCGACCTCTTTAAACTGGAGAACATCCGGTGATCCGTATTTTGTGCAGACAATGGCTTTCATTTCTTCCCTGTACATTTAATATCTTGATTTGAGTGTTTGTCGTTTCCCTACGGCAGGTATGCGAGTGTCGGTTTGCCGATTGCCAGCCGTAGTTGCTTTGCGATAGAACGACTGTGGCAACAAAATGCTCCCGAGCATTAGAGCGTGTCCGCTTGATCAAAAAGGGTTTTCAAGCCATCAGGCATCGAGCGTCGCACAACCCATGAAATGAACTCGAGAGAGTGATCGTGCGCAGGAAAGGTGAACACGTGTATGTTCTGCTTATTCATTTCCTGAGCCCTTCGGTGCATATCCAAGACTCCCTCCACGGGACAGTTTGCATCGGCCACGCCGTGAAAGAGAAAAACAGGCAGCTCGAGCTTCAGAATCCTGATCTTGTTTGGTTCAAGCGCCCGATGTTCATCGATCCACTGCGCCCCGATTCGAAAGAACGAGTTCCATATCCATTCATCGTCTCTCCGCTCAATTGCACCGAGGATCGCCTTCAGCCGGGGTTGGAGCATCAGGCGAAAATCGTCCGTCGTCAACACGGAGTCGCGGTTCATATCGAGTTCTTCGAATTTCCTCCCTCCCACACGTGCGATGGCTCTCGGATCGGCATTGGCGTACTCGCTCTGCTGGATGACACCGTCGTTGTTTGTATCGAAGAACTTCCTGTAGTTTATCATCGAAGACGCGCCGCTGTGCTGCCAGAGTATTGTCGTGTAGACGTCGTCGGAAGGTGTGCCGGCCAGGAAGAGCGCATCGATCGCAACACGCTTTCGCTCTGCCGCAAGACTGGCAATAATCGCACCCTCACTCCAGCCCAGAAGGATGAACCTGGCGGAGGCGAGTCTCTTGTCGGTTCTCAGATATCCGATGATATCCTCCAGGTCGCTGACTTTTTCCGACGGTGTGTAGTGTTGGAACTTCTCCTTATCGACCTTGTCAAAGTACGGTGGCGTGGTATCAGGAAGAGTGTACCGTGTGCTGTAGCTGAAGTAGGCAATACCTCGCCTGCCGAACTCGTCTGCAAAGTAGTCGTGGTATCTAAATGTTGTACTTCTCCCTATCTTCCGGAAGTTGTCGTACGTGTTTGGACCAGTACCGGGCACGTCAATGACGATTTTGCCCGTGAAACCGGTCGAAGGGATTGTGAGCCGTCCTTCGATGATCTCGCTGTTGGAGGCGGGAATCCTCAACATTTCCTGAGCGTGGATCTGGGTGACAGCGAGGACAAGAAAGAGGAACGTGATTTTCATATTGTTTCTCCGAAGCAGGCGTACATTTGTGCGGTTCAATTGGCTCATGCTTCCCTGCGATTTCACAGAACCCTGTAAGGTTATCAAATCGCGTCGCGGACATCCGCATCATAATCCTATTTGCTTATCCTGGCCAACAATTGTTTTGCCCGGATAAAGTTCGAATCTATTCTTAGTGATTCAGTCAAACTCGTTTTTGCTGCCGCGATATCCCCCTTCTCATAGAGCGTCAACCCCAATACATAATGGTTCATAGCAGAAGCTGGATACAAGCTCACGAGATAATTCAAAAGGTCGATTGCTTTATCAAACTGTTTACCATTTTTTAGATCTGCAGCTATGTCAATCAGTATCCCTTCTTTAGGCCAGACCGTAAATCCATACTCCTTTGATATGTTCTCGAAATGAGTCTTTATTTCTTGAACACTAAATTGCTTTCTTTCAGCAGTCATTGTGCACTCGGAAAAGAAGAACAAGAGGGCATTGTTCAAAGTCACTTGGGGGACATGACCGCAATTCTTGATTAAATCCAGCTGTGCCTTCAAACCAATGGGCGATTGGTTTTTGAGGATATCTTCAAAAGCATGAATGTTGCTCGTTACTTCGACATAATCCAAATCGCCATACGAGACGTAGAGTTTGTTCTTAAGAGCGCTCTTGGTCTGGAACAATGACGTTGTTTTGTTCATAAAGAAATCCGGGCACCAACCGAACATTGGGCTCGCAACTACATACGCATCAAAGAGACCCGGACTATTCAAAAAGCTGTACAGTACAAGTAATCCGGCATTTGATTGCCCCATGAAGATCTTGTAATCATTCGTCCGATACCTCTTCTTAATCTCAGGTAGAAGTTCCTCTTCCAGGAATCTGCTGAACTTGGAAGCCCCGGTGACGTTTCCAGAAGCATCAGGACATGCCCAGGTATTGTCTGCAACCCGTGTGTTTGAGATTCCGATCAAGATCATATCAGGAATTCTCTCGCTCGACAAATGGTCTATCGTAGCAACTGCATTTGCGAATGTTGATGAATTCTGAGCATTCATGAGGAAGATAACCGGATATGTTTTGTCAGTCTCCCCATATCCGTCCGGCAAATGCTCCAGATAGGATACTTCGCCTTCAAGGATTCTTGACTGCATTTGTCGATACTTTCCTATCGTAACATTCTCTTGTGCTGTAAGGTTGATTTGAATAAAGAAAATCATGCACAATAGGAGCGTGCCGTTCTTCATTTATCATCTCCGCTCATTTGCTGTTTTGTACATGCCATTCCCCCATATCAGGAGTTTAGCGTCGTGTCCCAGGATTAAGAGTCGATTCTGCCTTCTGAATTCGAGGACCTTTACTTACCCCCTGCGATGACACCAAGGTCGGCGAGCAATGGAGCGCTTGCCCGCCGTGTCCATCTTATGGCGGGAGTACTTCGTGTTTCTCATTGATTCCATGAATGCCGCTCACTGCAGATATCGTACCGCAACCCCTTGGGCACCCCCGCCTTCCTCGGCCATATTGAGTTTAAATCCAATGATGGCATTGGCTCCATATTTTGCAGCGTGAGCCCTTAGGTTGTTTTTTAGTTGATCCCCTGCATGATTGGCGTCACTCGTGTAGGTCGACACATATCCAACAACTTCAAATTTGACTGAAGGATACACGCTTGAATAGATCTCAATGGATTTCGGATCCGTCATGGTGTAAGTTTTCGAATCTCTTAGATAGACCGCGTTCCCGGTACAACTCGACAAAAAGAACGATGCCAATACTACCAGCATGAAAACATTGAAGTTCTTCATTTTAGAAGTCCTTTGTATTATTTGGCAATTTTGATTGCCGTGCCAGAAACGAAATATGAGTGTATGGGGATTGGGATAATAATGATGAATACTACCCGAGTTTGAATCTTTATTTCCACGTTTACGACACCGTCAGCTCCCATTTCCGCCGCTTTTCTCTGTAATAACTCGATGCCTTTCATTTCGGATTTTTCAGCCACAACGATGTGTCCAATCTCTGTTGCTGTCGGAGTTGTTTCGCCTTGAAGAAATATTTGTACTTTCTCCGGAACTGTCGCCGGGTATGGACGCTCCTCATTTGTCAACGTCGCTTGGTATGGCGTGCATCCCGTAAGCCATACTCCTAAGACGAGTAGAAGTAGATGCATCGATCTTTTCACTTGAACCTCCTTATTAGATTCTCGTTGTATTATTTCCTGATAGTTCTGACGCATATGGAATTGACCAGCCCCCCTGGATGACACCAGGTTTGGCGAACCACTTCTACCTGAGGTTCCCGATCGCCGATGAGGCCACCCAATAGATGGTGTTCCCGGCGGAAGACTGACGGGTAAAGAACAAGCACTTCTTGTCAGGGGACATGTGAGCGCCATACTCATCGTCGGAGCTATTGAATTTGTCCCCAAGATTGATGGGCACCCCCCATCCCCCATTCGCATCACGAACGCTCACATAGAGATCCGAACTCTTGCCGTCCCTGGCAGAATAGAAAATGAGGAAACGCCCATCCGGGGCGATGCAAGGGTCGCCCTCAAAGGATTTCATGCTGATGGGAGGGCCCACCAGTTCTACAGCCGGCACCCGAGATGTGTCACTATTCGCTTTGTAGACCTGCATCATTCCTGATCGTGATGAGCCAAAAAATAATGTCCCATCCACCATAGTGCTGCCGCGGTACTCCTTGGCGTTACTGTTAATTGGAGGGGGCATCGCGACGGGTGTGTCCCATCCCTGAGCCGTATGTCTCACGGTCCATAGGTCCAGCGTCCCGATCCCTTTTCTTCCGGTGAAAGTGAGGGTGGTTCCATCTGCTGAAAACACGGGTTCGTGCGAAAAGGTGAATCCGGAAAGGAAGGGCGGCTCCGAAAATGGCGTCCACATATTGTTCACGCACTTCGAATAGTAGAGTTTCGCGCTTGAATATGTTGAGTCTCCCACCGCGAGGAAAAAGAGAGACCCGTCCGGAGAAAATGCTGTGGCTTCTACCCACGCACTTACCGACTTAAGAACCTCAGGAGCAAAAGGGACGGGGGTCTCGCCAGGTAATGTCTGGCCAAAGTAGATCCCTTTGATCGGATCGGTTTTGATATCCGTTTGGCTAAAGGGGGTGATCGCCGTCGCGAAGAACAGAGCTGAAAAGAGGATGAACCGACGAAGAGCGATCAGTTCCGAAATCGAGAGACGCATTTTGTGCCCCCTTTCCTATCTTTGTTATCGGTTCCAGAAGGAAGAAGACATAACAATGCAACTGCGACAATCTTGTTCATGGAGCTTTACCCTTTTTGAGAATTGGTGGGATGGTACGTCACGGTGCAGATGGTTCACACTCTATACGCCGACAACTCTCCAAGGTTGCGATCACAAGCTCATCGAAGTGTCAAACATCCAATGTGCGCCCGCTGACCAGCGTTCGCTCATCGGGATCATTCTGTCCTGAAAGATTGCTGCCTCACATCATAGCGCTGCACTTTTTCCGCCGAAGCTGCTCTGTGTGCCCATTGTGAAGCACTGAAATGATTCAGTTGACAGCTTCCATCTACGACTCTGGTGAGAAGCCCTTTCTGTGGACGGAGCCCCATAAACTGGAGTCCGCCTGAGAGCCCAAAGGGATGAGGTTTTTCGGGGCGTTGACAGAGGAGCAATCGTCATTCTGAGCTGAAAACTCCATGATCGCCGCGAAGAATCCACAACGACGTTGCTACGTGAGATCTCTTAATCCCAGTCAAAGCTCACTTCCTCCTCCTTCAACTTCCATCGCTTCGGGAAAGCACTCTCCATCCAGTCCAGCGGTTCTCCAAGAGGCAAATCCTGAGAGGCCAACGCAAAGCTCTCCTTGATCATCGCTTTCTGTGCCGATCCTGTCGCGTCGGGTTGAGCTGAGATAAAGAGCGGCGTACCGCTTTTCGCTACGAGATGCATCCATTGTTTGTTTTTGTCCCACGCCACTTTGTTGGTCACGCCCACACAATCGGGATCGGCGGCATAGAATATTCCGTGATGCATCCCTCTGAATGCCAGCGTGTTCACGCCCATCTTGCGTGTTCTCGCCCATTCATTCCCTGAAGTGTCGTCGCCGATGCGATTCAACTCAAAGAGCCCTGCCGAGAGATGACTGATGGTATTGCAGGCTAAGACATACGTATCCCCGGCCGCTCTCCGGATGGTTTTGTAAAGGTTAAGAATGATCTCTGCATTGGTTTTGGAATTGTCGTGCATGCTCCACCCAGAACTGCTGATCGCTCCATCTCGCATCATTTCAAAGCCCCATTTCCCAAAGATATCAAACGAGGTGAAATCGAACTTTACCAGATCGTAACACCAGCTATTGTAGACTTTGAAAAGTTCTGAAATCCTTTCCAGATTCTCAGGGATAGTAGGATCCAGCACCGGTCTTTGTGCATCTCTCCCCTTCACCAGGGGCAGCATCAAGGAGTAAGGATCGTTGTGGCTTCCACAGAGTGGACGCGTCCAGATCCCGGGGCGCATTCCGGCTTTTCTGATGCGCTCGGCAACCCGGCTCATGTCTCCAAATTTTGAATTGGGAAGATCCAATCGATCTCCCCACCAGGATTCTTTCGGCAGAGATGGCGACGTCACAAACCAACCGGCATCGATGACAGAGAATGGTCTGTTGCTCAGCCCCTCCGCCATCGGCGCCATCATCCTGGTATGTTCCAGAATCAGGTCCTCTGAATTATCCCCATACGTGAAATACCAATCATTGATTCCGTACACAGGCTGCGCAGGCATTCGCGCATTATCACACATCGTTCTCATGAACCTTCGGGCAGTTTGGAACGGAGATTCACCTGGATTACTCTTCGTCGTGACCATCTCAGCAGCCAGCAGCTTTCTGCCGGACAATTGAACGGCGCTCCCCCCAGAACGTGTATCCATCGTTAAACTCACCCGCTCCTTCCCGACCTGCCAGTAGCAGAAGGATGCGGTCCCCGTTTTCACGCCAACGCCGATCGTGCTGCGTCCGTCATGTTCCATGAAGTACCAGGGCAGTAGTTCCGAATCCGATGGCACATGCCACGAGACATCACCGTACGTTCGTTCCCAATGATCATTCAGGATTCTGGAATTGTCGCGCCCTGTTTGTTTCCAACACAGCGTCACTGCGGTTAGACTTGACCGGGGAGACTCAATCTCCACAGCAATGCTTTCGCCTTGTACCAGCAAGTCAACGACCAGGTCCTTGAATGTCCAGGACTCTCCCCTGCCCGTCAACGTGACGAGCTGGTCGCCCAGGATAGCAGTTACCTCATCAGGAAGATTCATGATTGGTCCTTTGTGCCTGTTCGCGAAAAGAACGTCGCGCATGAGGAGCGAGGCGAGCGAAACGCCTGCGGCTCGAATGAAATTATAGCGATTCATTGGTCCATTCAACAAGCAGCATGATGTTCACCCCCCCGATGCCCGAGGAGAATCTTTTCTGGGTCGATGGGGGGCGTTGGTTTGAAAGCAACAACAAATTCGTATCGGTTGCAAATAGTTCCGCGGGGGCTCTCCAGAGTCTTTCATGAACATTTCCCCCGTTGGAAGAAATGTAACGCAGAGGTGTGCTCTCGGCGGGCAGGCAGGCGATCACCCTCAACGACCCCCCATCACCCTTGCTTTCGTAGGGAATCAGGACTATTTTGCCCCAGCTTCGAGTTTGCAGCCCCCAACATCTTCAGGCACTATTGCTCTGATTGTGCATGCCACCGGCAATCAATATCGGCATCATTGGATGTGGTGAAATGGGGGAGATCCACGCCCGCTGCCTCAAGGAGATCGGCACAGCCACCATCCGCGGGCTGTGCGACACTGATGAAGCCAGGGCCCGCAAGCTTCTCGCATACTCACCCGACGCATACGTCTGCTCCAACCCCGAGCGCCTCCTGCGCGATGATTCCATCGATGCGGTCTATGTGTGCACACATAACGACAGCCACGCCCAACTGGGCATTGCGGCAGCCAGAGCCGGCAAGCACGTCATGATGGAGAAGCCGGTCGCGATCTCCCTCCGGGAATGTGAGGACCTTCAGAACGCTGTCGAGCATTCAGGCATCCACTTCATGACCGCCTTCAAGCTTCGTTTCTACCCCTCAGTGCAGAAGGTCCGTGAGTTCATGCCTTCACCCCTCATGTGTATCGCACAAATGACCGACGAGCGCTGGCCCGATTCGTTCTGGGCGAACGATCCCGTTCGAGGCGGAGGCAACGTTATTTCCCAGGGATGCCATGCAGCAGATCTGATGTGCTATCTTCTTGAAAGCGAGCCGGTCAAGGTCTATGCAGCCGGAGGAAATTATCATCATCCTGGGCTTGACATCACTGACGCGCTGACAGCGACTATCACATTCGCAAGCGGCGTGACAGGCAGCCTTGCCGTAGGGGACATCGGACTGACCCCGTACGTCTCCAAGCTTTCTTTTCAAGTGATGGACGGCACTCGTAGCGCTCATCTGTATGACAGGCTCAAGCAGGTATCCATGTGGGACGGAAAACACGAAGAGCACTACACCGATTCTGAAGAACTCGGTTTCCTGCTCGAGAACAGGGAGTTCCTTGAGGTTGTTGGCCGAAAGGCACAACCATCCGCCACCTTGCGCCACGGCATACGAGCGACGGTGCTTTTGCTGAGGGCAATCGAGTCTATGAAAACAGGACAGCCTCAGTCCGTTCAATTCTGATCCGGAGAGGCACACAGAACCTCATGACCGCACTCAATCCGATCTCGGATCAACGTCGCTGGCTCCTTCAACTTGCGCGCGAAGCCGGAGATAGGCATTTTGAACCAAAGACCGGGCTCTGCCTCATCGTGCGTGACACGTGCTGGTATGCAACGAGTCTGCTCTTTGATAATTCCCTGGAACGAAAGAACCGCGGGAACGAGCTTCTCCAATCGCTCACGAGCAGCGACGGTACGCATACACCCGCCTCCATGCTTTCTCTCCTTCACGGCGTTCCTGATCGCCTTGACGAGAGAACGAAAAACGCCCTTCGATCCGCAATCCGCTCCGAACTTGTGAACGCTGCGGGAACAGAATGGAAAGACGGGAACGTCAACCATCCGCTGGGAGCCTACTGCACGCTCATCCTTGGGGGCGAACTGCATTCCGAATCGTGGGCCGTCGAATTAGGCCTGCGGCGTCTCGGGCGATTCCAGCAGCGGATCGGCGATCATCGGTCGAGACGGCTACGACAGTCTGAAATGTCAGAATACAACAGCCTGACCTATACCGCGTTGGATCTTACGTTTCTCGCTTTGATCGGTGAATATGGACAGAATCCTGAAGCCAGGTCACTCGCACGCTTCCTCGAAGAAGCGCTCTGGCTGAACGTCTCCATGCATTATCACGCTCCGAGCGGCCAGTTCGCCGGACCGCATTCACGGTCGTACTTTGAAGATTCGTTCGGCGGGTATTCTGTTCTTCATGGCGCACTCCTCGCCGCTTCGGGCAGGCAGATCTTCCTTGACCCCTCACTGTCGGTTCGATTTGACCATCCTTCGGACCTGCTCCAGAATGCGCTCACAGCCATCACGCCGTACCATTTTCCCAGGCGTGCCGCGGCGATCGCATGGGAGAAGCCGTTCCCCTTCTCATTCCGGATGACAACCTACGGAGAAAGTTACCACGAAAACAGCCGGAGAGTCGTGCGCCCCGATGGTGCCGACCCGGCACGCAGTTCTGATCGTCCTTTCGCGTTCGACGAAGAAGTCTATCCGGGCGGCTGGACCGATCTGACGACATTCATGACCCCCGAATTTGCACTCGGCTCGGCTGCCAAACCATATGTCAATGCGGGACATTCTGACTCTGTCATGCTTCGCATCCGGCGCTCCGATGAAATCAAGTCACTTTCCGACTTCCGCTCGGCTTTCACACGGGGAGTTTACAACGGAGCGTTGCCAGGCGTCCCGAATTCATGCCACACGAGCTCATCGGACGTGGATGCCAGCTATCTTTCGGAAGAAGGGCGGTGCGCCACATATCAGCATGAGAACAGGCTGATCGTCTCATACTCTCCAAAACGAGCCGGACACAAGGGGATCAAGAGCTTCAGAACGGACTTCATTTTCTCATACACTACTCCATTCGACATCATCACAGTCGATGGAACGCCGGTCACCAGATACCCGGTCCAGTTGCGCACCGGTTCGCGTATCTGCATCCACGACGGTAGGACCTTCATCCTGCTCATCCCATTCGAGCCCGTTCCGGCAGGCGGGAGTTCGCCGTTGCACCTTTCAGTCGAAAAAGACTTCTTTCTCATTTCAACGTACAATTATGATGGCCCTGCGAAGGATTTTGCACGAGACGAAGTCAACAACTGGAGTTCCGGGTTCTTTCTGGAGCTATGGACTGAGGACCAGTTCGGCGATTGGGCAGAGTTTCTGGATCACGCACGCGCCGTCAACGTAGAGGCGACTGTTGAGTCGAAGATTCGGCGAATCGTCGCCCGAAGTAAAGAAACCGTGATGGAGATTCTCTACGATCCATTCCGCGAGCATATCCTTTCACGCAAATGGTGTGGGATGGAAGAGGAAATCACTCACATGGATGTCTCCGCAGCCGGGGTGTCGGAGGGTCCTTTCTGTCCCCGGACGCTTTTCGGAAGCGAAGCGCTGAACCGATGACCCGCGACGGAATGAGCTTCAGACAATCGCTCGGCGGGTACGCGTTCATCGCCCCATGGCTTGTCGGCTTCCTCATCTTCACCGCCGGCCCGATGATCGGTTCGCTCGCCATCAGCCTGCACTCCTGGTCGATGCTCTCGCCGCCGACCTGGGTTGGTTTTGAAAACTATCAGTCCATCATCACCGAAGATCCGTTGTTCCTCACAAGCCTGTGGAATACCGGATTCTACGTGATCTTTTCGGTCCCTCTGTGCATCGCGGCCGGGCTTGCTCTGGCGATGCTCCTGCATAACCGGCTGCCGGGAATGGGATTCTTCCGCACGATGTTGTTCCTCCCTTCGATCATGAACATCGTCGCAGCTTCGGTGCTCTGGCTCTGGGTTTTCAATCCCGAATTCGGTCTCCTCAATACGTTTCTCCGCTGGCTTGGAGTACAAGGCCCGCTGTGGCTGCAAAGCGAAGCGTGGGCAAAGCCCTCGCTGGTGATCATGTCGCTCTGGGGTGTCGGCGGAACGACGATCATCTTCCTCGCCGCGCTGCAAGGCATTCCCCAGGAACTCTACGAAGCTGCAGCGCTCGACGGTGCGGGTCCGGCCCGGCGATTCTTCCACATCACGATCCCGATGATTTCGCCGGCGATCTTCTTCAGCTCCATCATGGGAGTCATCGGAAGCTTCCAGGTCTTTGCCCAGGCATTTGTCATGACCGGCGCTGCGCAGGCAGGAAGCGAAGGCGGGCCCAACAATGCAACGCTTTTTCTTGTTCTTTATCTCTACAAGAAGGCCTTTCTGGAATTCCGGATGGGATACGCCTCTGCACTTGCGTGGATTCTCTTCTTGATCATTCTCCTCTTCACGGTGCTCCAAACAAGGCTGAGTAAGAACCGGGTCTATTATGAGGCGGGCGAGTGAACGAACCTCGATTATACGACAGTAGACCAGCGGCGATCGGCACGCTCATTCGTTCGGGTGCGGTCTACGTCATCCTGGCGGTCCTCAGCGCCGGCTTTTTGCTGCCTCTGGCATGGATGCTCTCTGTTTCACTGCAAGACGTCCGCGGAGTCTTCGCTCAACCGTTTGCATGGATACCGGCTCAGCCGAGGTGGGAGAATTATTCCGACGTCGCCACGCTCATCCCTTTGGGACGGTACTTCCTGAACACGGTTATCGTCACAGGGCTCGTCCTCGTCGGAACGCTTCTTTCGTGCAGCCTCGTCGCCTACGGATTCTCGCGAATTCGTTTCCGGGGACGCACTGTTCTCTTTGCGCTCTGCCTTGCCACCATGATGCTGCCGGGACAGGTCACCATGATCCCGCTCTACATCTTGTTTTCCCGCCTGGGGTGGGTGGACACGCTCTGGCCGTTGATCGTCCCCTCTTTCTTCGGGTCACCGTTCTACATATTCCTGCTGCGTCAGTTTTTCCTCACCATTCCGCGGGAGTACGATGAAGCGGCACGGCTGGACGGCGCAGGACGATTCAGAATCTATTGGAGTATCATACTGCCGCTCGCCCGTCCGGCGCTGATCACTGTTGCGCTGTTCACGTTTATCGGCACGTGGAACGATTTCTTCACTCCATTGATCTATATCAATTCCCCTGAACATGCCACGCTGACACTGGGGCTGAATATGCTGAAGTCGCAGATCGTCGGGACCGGTATGACCCAGTGGCACCTGCTAATGGCGGCGGCGTGTATGGTCATGGTTCCGAACATCCTGTTGTTCACACTCGGTCAGAAATATCTTGTCAAAGGCATTGCCATGGGAGGTCTGCGGTGAGTTCGAATGGGTCGATGGCCTTTCTTCTTTTCGCAGCCCTCATCGTTTCCTCGTGCGGAACGAAAGAGCAATCCAAGACCGGCAAGGCACGCATTTCCTACAACTGCGCTGCGAATGCCGTGGAGATCAAACATCTTCAGGGCGAGATCCCCTCTTTCGCTGACTCAACAGGCGTCGAGATCACGCTGCAGCCATTCACCGGCCAGGAGAAGCTGTATGCGATGATCGCAGCCGGGCAGCCGCCGGACATCTTCTACACGAACAATGTCCTCCGGGACAGGCTGGCGGCGGAAGGCCGATTGCTCGACATGCGTTCTCTCAGCGCCGGTGATCCATTTGTAGGCCGTCTCTGGCCCGATGTGTACCGTCAGGGTTTCTCCGCCGACAGCGGACTCTACAGCGTCGGCAACTGGAACTTCACGGCCGGAGTGTACTACAACAAAGATCTGTTCGACAAGGCGGGCCTTCAATATCCTGACACCTCATGGACATGGAAAGACCTCCTCGCCGCAGCGCGGCGCATCGCCGCCGAAAAGAATGCCGGCGGAGAGCCGGAGCACTATGGTCTCTTCATACCAAGTCACTTCGTCGAGATATTCGAGCTGATGAACGGCGCCTCGACGCAGGAACGGTCTCTGTTTCTGAATCTCTCTGAAGCTTCTCTCGAAGTCTACCGGCAATATCTCACGCTCATGAACGATCGGTTGATGCCAGACCTCCGTCGGATGCAGGCGATGGGCATGCAAGCGTCGCAGCTTCTGCAGACCGGAAAGGTGGCGATGCTCGTCGAGTCTGTGCCGCACCAGGTGTTGTTCGAAACGCTCACAATCCGCTGGGGCGTTGCTCCGGTCCCGCGCTTTGGAATCCGCCCGGTCCGGTGTTTTCGCTCAGAGAGCGGCGGATTGTCGATCAGCTCTCAGACCGAGAACCCCCAGGCCGCATGGAAAGCACTGAAATGGATTATTGCCGGCGCATCAATCTATCAACCGAACCCCGTCCTGAGGGATGCAGATTTCGTCTCCGGCTGGGAAGCCCGGTATCCCCAGCTCGTCGGCAGCGGATTTCGTGAAGTATGGCAGCGTAGTCTGAAATACCCGGCTGGCGATCCGCGATTCTTCGTGCGCTTCTCAAGCTGGACATCCGCTTCTATCCTCGAGCGCCTGCAGCCGTTACTCGATAAACTCTGGGCACGGGAAACGACGGTTGAGGCGCTGGCCGCCTCACAATCAGAAATCAATCGGGCTGCACGTACTGAGCTTGACCGTCTTATCCAACGGGGTGGCTTGGGCAAAGAATTCATCACAGCAATCAAAGAACAACTCTTACAGGCCGCGCGTGAGCCTCAGCGCTAAACAGACTGGAGCTGCGGACCTCACAGTCCTTGATGGCGTGGATCAGATTGCTGAGATCCGCGAACTCAAGCTGACCTCTGCGCGCTTTCGTCCGGGTGGAAGGGCGCTCGTTGGTGAGACTGTCCCGCTTTTTCTCTTTTGGATGCAGTACGCCAATCATCAGGACCCGGAACGAAATACCGGCGCTGGAGGACAAGTCGAGATCGTTTCGCAGAAACCTGATCAGGTCGTGCTCAAGTGCACGGGGACAACCGCTTCAGGCGCATGTTTAAGCTCGATGGTTTTGACGATCCGGAGTCTTCAAGATCCCGTCCGCTATGTCTACTCCGTCCAGGCGACTCTCGATGTCATATCCGAACAGGGCTGGCTGGTGACTCCGAATCCGACTCAGGGTGAAGTCGAGTTCGTCAACTTCTGGCCGGATGGGACATATTCGCCGAACCCGAACGATCCGAAAAGGTACCAAGCTTGCTGCTTCGTCACACCAGCAGGCGTTGAGAGAATCCCTCATCATCATCTCGAGACTTCGGACAAACACAACATCGTGATGAATCGGGGGGACAGGTTTTTGTGGCTGCAGGAAGATGAAAACCCGTGCCTTGCCATACTCACAGAGAACACAGTCACGGCCGGCCTCTGTGCGTATATGTGGGACGCGCACTTTGCGTATAGAATCTGCAGAGAAGGAAAGGACATTTTACTCCCCGCCGGATCGCATTTTGAAGCCGGCTACGAGCTGACGTCGCTGGACGGGAAGGAGGCAAAACCGATCGTCGACCGGGCAGTGGATCGACCCGCGCCGGAGCTCGCCTCAATCCCATTGTACGTTTCCGGCGTGAATCGTTTCACACGCACTCTCCAGAACATTAAGTCGGATTGTCGTTACATCTGGCCATGGGAAGCCGAGAGGGATTCGGCATCAACTCCGGTATTTGAAAATAATTTTGGATTTGATGACTCTTCGTGCCTAAGGATCGACTCGAGCGGTGCCGGAAGATCGTGCTGGAAGGTAACCACGCTTGGACCCGCCTTTGGCGGCGACCCCTTCGTTGGTGGGACAAAATACAAATTGTCAGCTCTCGTGAAGACTTCAAACCTCGGAGGAAAGGCGATGATTGCCGTGCGGCTCCACAGGGAGAATCATGGAAGCGTGTTCGATATTCAAGGCTATGAAACGTTCACATCAGCCCAGGTACTTCAGGGCGATTCGGATTGGAGCATGTTGAAGGTCGTCACTCCTCCCCTGTCCCCTCCGCCCGACCGGCTTCATCTTCTTTTGATCCAGGAAGGGAGCGGAACGACGTGGTTTGATAATGTACTCTTTGAGGCACTCTCGTGAAGCAGACACATCCGGAAAATCATCACGACGAAACCCGGCCTATCATGGTCTGGTCGATCACCGACGCAGTTATTGAGGACCGCAAGCTGCTCGAGAAGCAATTCTGTGATCTCGCGGATGCAGGTTTTGGCGGTGTGGCTGCGTTCGTCCGCTGCAGCCGGTATTCCTGGGAGGATCCGATGGCTATCGACGCATGGCGTCATATCAATGACATGTGCCGCAGGCGCGGGATGAAATGCTGGCTCGGTCCGGATCCACGCTTCGTTTCGCACAAGATTGTGCATGACTCTTCCGCATTGGAACTCGTGCTCTTTGGGAATGCCGCCAAAGCTGATGTGGTGCCTAACACGGCAGATGTACGAGACGGCCGGTACACTATTCGTTGCACGCTGCTGCCCCGGCACGTCCACACGCTGACCGACGTCGCCGTTGAATTTGTCCCGATTGGACTCGCAGGAGTCTATGCATTCAGACGCGGGAAGGCGCTCCTGGGCAAGAAGGACGTCGTCGATATCTCACACGGAGCACGACACTTCTACAATGCTCGCGACAAATACGTCGAGGCCTTCGGTCTTGTACCGAAAGGAATAGACGACGAATGGTCTATGATCGCCTTCTTCCACGTCCAGACGAACCATTTTGATTTCTCCAACCGTCAGCACCTTCGAAGCTACGGAAAGCTGCTTGACCGGCTGAAGGCTGAAGGATGCCATCCGGATGGGATCATGTGGGACGAGCCGGGCTACACCTGCCAGTATGGTTCACTCCCCTACTCTTCTTCGATCCGAAGTGCATATCAGGCGACCAGGAAATATCCGATCGAGCGTGATCTCTGGAAGCTTGCATTCGAGGCAGAAGATTCCTCTCACGTCCCGGTCCGTCTTGCATACTACCGCTCGGTCCAGAACTCCGTCGTTCGTGCGGAATTGGATCTCCGCAAGAAGGTCCGACGCCTTTGGGGTCCTGCAACCATCCTGGGCATTCACGACACCTGGCACTTCGAGTCAGCTGATCTGTGCGACATGAACCACGGATCGCTGAATCTCTGGGAGACAGCCAGGGCCAAAAGCGGCGGGTTCGTTGACCTCGGTGCGGTGAACAATCTGAGAGCCCATGATTCTCCATGGTACTCTAACCTCGCAGCGATGTCGGTCTTCGCTGCTTCGCTTGGAAAATCGAGCGAACGCCCCCTGGCCTACAACAACCTCTGGACCACCGGCGACGACGACGGGCGGGGATGGCAGAAGGAGATTATGGAACACTGCGTCAAGGTCATGGCTCTCTTCGGCACACACTGGCTGGCTCACGCGTACGGACCCGTCGGCACAATCGGCCAGGAGCGCACATTCCTTGGGACGCCCGAGCTTCCGGGCTATCCGGAACATTCAACGTGGCCTGCGTTCCCAACATGGAATAGCTTCCTGTCGGAAGAACTGAACAAGATCGGCAGCAGACTTCCATCGGCTAATCTCCTCGTTCTCTATCCGGTGGAGTCACTGTATGCGCTTGCGGACCTTCGTGCCGACAAAGCTGCAGAAGAGATCTTCGCGCTTATCCTCTCCCTTCTCGATAATCATTTTCACGTCGATGTCATGGCAACCACTCTGGCGCGATACGGTCATTGGGCCGGGAATCAGTTTTGCGTCGGATCGGGCAAGTACGATTTCATCCTGTGTCCGTACGCCATCGTCATAAACCGCCAGCTGCTTGGGAGTCTGAAAGCCGGCAAAGAAAAAGTGGCATTTCTGTTCGGTACTCCAAATACTTTTGAAGACGGCAAATCGATACCAGCTTCTCAGGGGCACGGATCCTCTGAACCAGCTGACGTGTTGACCCGACTCAAGTCAATGACCGCACTTCGGCCGGTCAACGCCCCGGAGAAATGCTGGGTTACGATGACTCAAACAAAACAGGGCAAGATCGTTTCGCTCGTTCCTTCCAGAGCAGGGTATCGCTACGGAGGAGAATTGAGGATCGGGGACACCTCTGTCATACTCCCCGAGACTGATGAACTGAAACGAATCTTCTTCCCTCTGGTGGGCGAACCGGTGTCTTTGTGACGATACCCCCCTACGTCCCCCCTGCAGACCCTGTGAAGCTGCTCGGCACTTCGTCTCTCAAGCCGGCGAGCAAC
>Ga0209211_10005637_pt1 | contig 18593 bp, 17 predicted proteins | sample RifGroA2_FD_183992 | JGI IMG/M metagenome (GOLD analysis project Ga0209211, IMG submission 183992) | Groundwater microbial communities from Rifle, Colorado, USA - Groundwater A2 (SPAdes) (version 2) | ecosystem: Environmental > Aquatic > Deep subsurface > Groundwater | place: Rifle, Colorado... | reverse complement strand
TTCGAGTACCACTTGGTTTCTCGGCAACAACTCGACCGTGTCGCTATACAGGAACTCGGCATCCAGGTTGATAAATCCCTTGTTGGCGCCCAGCACGTTGGCGATGCCCATGTCGCCGAACACGTTGACCATCACCTGCGCGGTGGCGTGGGTATCGTCCAGCACGCCCGCCTCCGCAGACTTGCTGCCGGAGCGGAACAGCAGTTCGAATGCGCACAGGCTTTCCTTGCGGTCGAGAATGGGCTGGCGGGCGAGAAAAAATTGCTGCATGGTGTGGCCTCCAACATATTGCTGCATGAGGAAATATCTTTCAGATAACCTGCTATGGAAATAAAGCACCCCGCAGCAAGCTACGGGGTATTAACGGCGCTCTCCAAACTACTGGCTTTCGCCAGCCGTCGCCCCAAGGGACGGGGAATTTACCCGGAGAGATTGAAGTCGTAAAAATGGGTTTCCAGAACCATCTTCAACGGTTCACCCTCTTCCTTGATGTGCCGGATCAGGCCATTTCTCAAGGAATCAATACAACCATCTCCCTCTAATTCAGACCATGCACCATTCTTTGCTATCAACCAATCTTTCATGTGCTGAAATTTATTTAACAAAACTTGATGAGCCAGCCCATGTTGTGTAAAGTCAAAATTGACCGCTTGTGCAATATTTGCTTCAACTGAAAAACAGACGCATAAACAAGTTCCCAATCGATCAAATTCCTCAGGTAGAGCAACAATATTTCTTGCCATGATTGAGTGGACTACCCCGTCAATCATGCCGAACACTTCTTTATGTGCGGAATCGATGACTCTGTTCCCGACGCTCAATTGTTTTGTGCACCTCATATCCATCATGGTCTCCCGCGTGCATTTTGTGTGGTGCGCTTGCAATCAAGATTTCGTATTTACCCACCCGGGTTTTAGAACCAAACAATATTCGACACAAAATCCGTGCACGAACTGTATTCGCTTTTTCCGGCAATTCATATATGCCGAAATATCTATATATTCCGGCGTAGTCTAATAAGCGAACTGGGTGCCGGTGCCTGTCCTACATGACATAAACCGGATTCATGTTTCTGGCGCGTAAACCCTGAACTCGCGCTTATTGAGTATTAGCAAGGGCTTGAATGATGGTGAATGCTGCCAGTGCGTAGCCCTTTTTGGTTCCGACTTGTCCGGCTTAGGGCGAATTGAATAAAAAGTGCATATTCCGCAATCAAACCAAGGAAATTCGCTGTTTTTTTGAGTATTTTTTATCAAAAATAGTTTTGCAAGAAGCTCATTTCCCCGAATAAGGCGGGGCCAGTCTGCGGAACCCATGAGTAAGCACCACCAGCAGGAACAGCATATTTCTAATGGCAATGCCGGGAACAAAATAACCGGGGCAATGCGGTAACTCACTGCCCCCCGCGAATGCTGTTGCAACGGCACCTCCAAGCCGTTCTATCCAACCGATACTCCTCGGCCACTCAATGATATTGTGCAGCCATTCCTCGGGTATCCCTTCTTTACCCACCCGTGCACCGATGATGGCTCCAAGAATTGCGCTGGCCGTGTCAGTATCGCCGCCTGCCGAAATCATTTCCCGCAAGCCTCCCTCGAAATCGTCTGCATGTCTCAGCCAAACCTGAATAATGCAGGGTGCAGTGTGGTACATATAGCCGGAAACACCGTCCGGTGAGCCGATGGCAGCGGCAAAAACATCGACGTGTTCTCCTTTGGCGGCAGATTCTGCGGCGCTTTTGAGCAAATTCAAAAAATCTGTTGTCGGCTCGCCAGCCAGCAATGATTCCAATTTGCTCAGGAACCTTGCCGAAGTCACGGGTAAGCCCGTAGCGCTCTGGTATGCCGCGAGCGCAACAGCCAGCGCGCCGTAAAATGCTTTAGGATCGGAGTGCGTAACCTGGGTCGATCTCAGCACGAACTTGCGCAATTTTTCGTCGGAGTGGCCCAGAGCCACACCAATAATCGGGCTTCTCATGGCAGGGCCATTGCCTGCGGAAAAAACACCGCTCCGGTTTGGCGGAAATCCGATCCAAAGCTTGAGTATCGACTTCAAGGTGGCCAGCCCAATACCCGCAGGCAGACCCAGCAACCACCATCTGAGTGACCAAGCAAGCCGTCTTCCATATTCATCAATATCACCGTGCGCACCCATCAGCGCCAGCGCCGAAAAACAAGCGTGCTCGGTGTCGTCCGAAACCATCCCCTTGCCGAATAAGAAATGATGGCGCCCGTTATCCGGGAACATGCGTGAGGCGCGCAGTGGACTCAACCCCTCGTAGGGTAGACCGAGAGAATCCCCGGCAGCTGTTCCGAGCAAGCATCCTATATAGGCTTTTTCGTTCATCGCTTCGGGCGCCTCAGCACGCCGATACACATGGTTATTCGACCCGGTCATGCCGGTAGAATAATTTTTCGGCCACTTCTTCCTTGAGCACACCTATCGCTGTGAGGCCGATTAGAAAAAAATTGATCGGCATGAGAAAACCGTTGGCAATGGTCTGTGAAAATCCTCGGGTGGAATACAGGAATTTTTGCTTCCCGCTCAACTGCCGGTAGTCTGGCGGCCAAGGAAGTTCAGCGCGGCTCAACTCCGGATGCCTGGACAAGAATGAATCGATGTCCCCCTGGTAATGCATGCCGCCTCGGGTGCCGATGAGAAATCCCAAGGCCACAAAAAAGGCATACATCATCGCGGGATATATCCATTTCAGATAAAACAGCATTGCGCAGAATAATAGACTGCCAGCCACGGCTATCCAAGCCCACGCAGTAATCCGCCTGTGCGAAGATGGCGGCAACGTACCAAGCTCTCTCATAGTTGCACCTCCTTGTAATGTCACCGACCCATCCGCTCGTATTGCCACTTGCTGGAAGGCACCTTGGGGTCACTTCTACAATGCACCGATAACACCTCGCTGAGATTGATGGTGCTGCCTCCATGGAGGCATTTCTCGTTTTCATTGCGCCTGTAAACCCACAAGCCGAATTCGCTTTGCTCGGCATTTGTGACGTAGGTAAATCTCCAATGCCCATGACTCGAGCGCGCGAACTCTCCTTCCACGCGCCAGCCTTCCGGTGCGGGAGAGCATCGGCCCCGCTCTTTGCATTCGCGCTGCAAATGCGACGCAAGCTCCTCCGTATAGCGGCTTGATGCTGCTTCAACGATAAATCCGACAGCTACAGCGGTGGCGAATATGGCGACGGTTAGCAGCGGGCGCAGGTTAGTCTTCCATGCCGGGAAGCGGCCGGTCGATGGATTCGACTTGCCTAATCCGGATAGATTTCTCAGCAAAGCGAGCAGAGCACCGAGCGCCGCGATCCCGCATATTATCCAGTAAAACAAACCGGTAGCATCCCATGGCATCACGAACAGCGGCAGCAAAAGCAACGGGGGCAAAACTTGGCTGAACGAAACATTCGATTTTGAGGGTTTCTCTGTATCGGGTTCCATAATTCGCGCTCCTAACGCAATTGGTAATTCTGCAAGCGACGAGTGATGCACGGCATCGCCGGATAGATCCATTTCAGATGAAACAGAGTCCAACGGAATAGAAGGCCGTCAGATGCGGCTATCCAAGCCCGCGCAATATGACGCCCGTGCGAAGATGGCGGCAGTGTATCAAGCCCTCTCACAGCCGCGCTTCCTCATGTTATCGGCTTGCCACCGGCTCATCCAGATCATCGAGCCTGACACTTCCATTTCCCACTCTCGGGCGCGTAGGAGCAAGGGCCGGCAACGGATGGGCTGTAGCTCAACCGATAGGCGCCCGAGCCTTCCTGTCTTGCATACTGGAAGCCCCCCTTCAACCCGGGCTTCGGAATCGCCGGCAACAGCGCGGGAACCATGGCATCCAGCCGTTCGGGATATGCGCCGTGCTGCCGCTTGTACTCCTCCAGCTTGCTCACCAGCATGTCCCCCTGGCTTCGATCATGTGACACATAAACATAAACTGCTATGGTCGCCAACCCATAAATGGCAGCCTTGGCAAAACGTGCGCGGGTAGCGACCGGCTTGCCGCTCACTGCCATGACGAGCGCGATGCCGACCATGAGCACCAGCGGCCCCATCGTCATCGGGCCATGGAGAACGATGAGCAGAGCGGCCAGAATGCCTCGGCTGATCACGACCGGAATGAGCGAAACTTTTGCGGGCGGACTGCCTTGTGCGCCTTGCCTGGCAAGCCCTACTTGCAGTTTGCGGTTCACCCAAAGCGCGTAAGGTATGGGCGCAAGCCCGAGTATGAACATCCATAGGCCTGCCGATGCCCACTGCAAAGACAAACACACAAAACCGCCTGCAATGATTGAAAATGTTACCGCCAAGGCAATACGGCCGCGGCGCTTCAGTCCATTGACGAGCGCATCACTATCATTTCCCGCTGGGGATGCAACTGCCTGCACTGCCTCCATTTTATTCTCCCTTACTATGGTTGAAATATTTTGCGACCGGCTTCAGGGCTTGTTGATGTACCTGACGATGCGCACCTCGCCGCCATAACCAGAATTTGCCACTTCTTCCCTCATAAATTCCATGACTTTTTCCGGCGGATAACTGCCGACTCCGGCACCGATAAGCGGAAATGCGATAGACGAAAACCCCCTGTGCTGCGCCAGCGCCAAGGCATTTTTCACGGATTGCCTGATCGAGTATTCCGACGGACACCAGAACATATTGATGCCAGCCACATGAATGATGGCCTTGAACGGCAACCTGCCCGCCCCTGTTTCGACCGCTTCGCCGAGAGACATGATCCCGTGCCTGCCAAGCTCACGAAACGGCTGATAGCCGCCTCTCCGTTTGATCGCCCCAGATACGCCGTGAGGAATCAAAAGCCACCAAGGGATAATGTTCCGGTTCCAGGCGTTGACGATGACCCCGACATCCTGATCCAGTAAGTCACCTTCGACAATTTCTAGCATCTCGCAGTTAAAACACAAAGTAGAGGACGGATACCGCCACGAGAACCATGAACGGCATGGCATAGCCGAGGATGCGGATAAAATTGGCTTGCGCCGTCGCTTGTGGCCATTCACCCTCCATGAACGCGAGTATGACGCCCCGATTCGGGCGCCATTCCAGATTCCACATCAGTCCGGCACAGATATACAACACCGACGAGGCAAATATATTCGGCAGCCAGGTTATGGGGTATTGGCCGTCGCGCAGCAATATATAGAGGTCGTAACACCAGCTTGCGGAAAACAGCCAGCAACACATCGCCACATACGCATGAGAAGCACTGGCCTTGCGCCGCAAGAAAAGATAGAGCGTCCCTATCGCCCACGGGGCGCTGGCAAAGGTCAGCAGCGACATCATGGCCGCGTCAAAATAGTCCCAAGTTGGATCAACCGTGTACGGCGCTATCCAGGTCATGCCGGAAGCGGCCACCGCGAAGCTGGTCAGCTTCCATGGCGCCGCCATGAATTCACGATAACCGGTAGAGAACAGCGAGATGGTTTGCCGGTTACGGAACGCGACAACGATAGCTATTACGCAGGCCAGAAGATAGCCTCCAACGTAAACCTTTAGCGCTAAATTCATCTCTCGGTTTCCTCTTGATTTAAATAGCTCCAAACAATCGTATATGCGCTATTTCCGCAACTTGGCCAAGAGCCGGAGTATTTCCAGATAGAGCCAAATGAGCGTCACCAGCAAGCCGAAGGCCCCGTACCACTCCATATATTTCGGGCTACCGTTTTCCACCCCGGACTCAATGAAATCAAAATCCAGAACCAGATTCAGCGCTGCCATTAAAACAACGAACATGCTGAAAAGAATACCGTACAAGCCACCTTCATGAATAAAGCCAATCGGTTTCCCAAAGAACATAAAAGCCAAATCAACCAGGTAAAGTAAAGCGATAGCGCCTGTGGCGGAAACAACCCCCAATTTGAAATTCTCGGTCGCTTTAATTAATCCGCTTTTGTAGGCCGCCAACAAGCAAAGCAATGTTCCAAAAGTTAAGCCCACGGCCTGAGTGACGATCCCTTGAAATTCGGCTTCAAAAGTGGCTGAGATGCCCCCGACTGCCAATCCTTCGAGGAGCGCATAGATAGGGGCGGTATAGGGCGCGGCCTGCTTGAAAAAGACGGTAATCAGCCCAACCACAAGCCCGCCTAAAACACCCGCTCCCATTAAATAAAGAACCATAGTGCGGTTATCAGCCTCGAAGAACTTGCCCCATGTCCATGCGGCTGTAATAAGAACAAGCGCCAATAAAATTGCCGTTTTATTGACCGTTCCGCCGAGCGTCATTTTTTCATCTGTCTGGACATTAACCGCAAATGTCTTGCTGTTTAGTGCCGGATTTCCGGATCTCATAAATTCTCCATTCTCGGTTCAGTTATGGTGGCGCTCGCCAACTCTAATCCCATGTTTTACTTGTTTTTGATTTGAAGTTGTATGACTCTTTTACCGGTGGCATAGGCATATGTGACAGGTGCGCATCATCAGGATTATTGGCGAAATACATAAATTTGCCCCATCTCCCGGTCGGGACAGCGGCCAAATACTTCGGTGCCAATTGCTCAAGCGCATCTGGGTAGCGTTTTTCGATCGCCTTGTATTGCTCGACGGCGGCGATAATGCTGTCATAGCTACGCTGTTCCTTCTCGCTCGCCTGATGGTCAAGCATCCAGCCCACGGAAACCGCAATGGCGTAAATCGCGAGTCTTGTCCAGCATTGCCGCCGTAACCCGCAAGGTTCCTTTCCTGCACTAACGGCCATCGGCAATAGCACTCCAATGACAACAAGGGCGGATAAATTTGCCAACAAAATACTAGAACTGCACATCAACAACACAAATCCCGCAAACAGCAGGTTACCGACCAGTATCTTCCAATAGGGCTGTAATTTGATTTCCTCTTTCGCCATGAGCTTGGCCAGGCTTTCCACCTGCGTGTCGGTCAGTGGAATGTTGAGTAATTTGATTTCCTCTTTCGCCGTGAGCTTGGTCTGTTCGTTTTCAGCTCGGCGAATACGAGATCCCAGCTGCAACGCGTAGAGCAGCGTTAAAAATATCAGGAATGCTATCGGTCCGGCACCCTCATATCCCAAACTCGCCAACACGATGCCGAGAAATAGAAAAGCGAATATGACGTACCAGACAATGCGGCGATGTCGCCTCAGTTTAATCAAATCGACAGTTGCTACCATAATCACTGGCTCCTCAATAACCCGCCAACGAAATTACTACCAAGCACCCAAGTATTCATCAGGTCACCTTCGCAGCTTTTATCTCGCCTCATTGGATTTCAGTTTTTTTCACCTGCGCAGCTGACATTCGGTATTGAACTTGTTGGCTCATTTTCCCCAGCCTAATGAGTTCCAATATTTGCTAATGCGACCACGCCCAGCAGCAACACAATGATGAAGGCGAGTACGGCAAAAAGCGAATACGAAGCGACCTGGCAAGCCGTGACAATGATAGACACAACAATCCCCCAAGCTAAGGTTGAGCAATGAACAGCCTCATTAGCTGCTACCTTTTCTGTAGGCAAAATACTGCTTCCAGCCTTCGCTGTTTGTCCATTCAAAAATCAGGTTGCCATCCTTATCAATCTGAGCTACCCCGTTATTCCAACTTTTAAGCGAGCCATCAAAATGCACCTGCCCTCGACCCGCCTTGTAGCGCCCAGCCACGCCAGCGCCGTTCATCTGATAGGTGCCATTGGGCAGCAAATTGATCGTTCCCTTGCTCCAAGTCGGAGCGATGCACCAGTACATGCCTGCCAATCCACTCGAATTACCCGGCTGCGGCGTTGGTGGCGGACCGATTGGTGCTTGGCCAGCATCGGCACGAGCATCATAGTCAATCGAGATTCTCGACACGCGGTCGCCGCTATATTTGAAATCGAGTGTGTACGACCCCAGCTTACTGCCATATGAATTGCCGAAGACACTTGCCACATCGGCCTTGCTGCTGCCGACCCCGATACCGCTACTCAACTTTACGTCAGGGCCGTTAATGTACAAACGCGAAGAGCTTGTGCCATAACACTGCTCAAACTTAAAGACTCCGTAATTCATAGCACAAGAAATGGAGCTTGGTTCGGGCTCACCAAATTGCTGCCGCACCTCGTTGCTCCCCCATCGCAGCGACAGGCCGTTCGAAATCGGCTCGACGGCATTGCCTTCCGCGTATGCGAAGCCCATGCCCTTCTGGTTCGAGTTCGTTGCCTGATGTGCACCGTTTTCCGCCGAAGTATTTTGGTTTACATCCATCGCATGAGGAACGCCGCTCGCAGAATGAAACAGGCTGATTGTTGAACATCCCTGAAGCAGGATATTGCCATCCAATGTTTTACCGGCAGTATCTAAATTCGCATTAAATCCATAAGTTGACCAACCTCTTCCGCCATCACCTGGTGGGATTCGCCAGCCATCAACATTTCTGTTGTTTGGGCGAAATGTCACACTGGAACCGTTAATGCTAAATTTCCCTTTAAAATATCCATCGAACGGGCCAAGCCTTGAGTTCGATGCAAAGCATCTGATTGTTCCGTTGAGATTTTCATCCACGTCTATATCGACGTTAGTCTCACCTTGCCCGCATATGTAAGTGCCACTCCATTTTCCAACAAGTGCACTCCTCTGTATCCCGCCAGCCTCGACTCTCTGTATCGGAGCTGCCTCGACTCTCTTCATTGGAGCAGCTTCAACTCTCCGCATCTGACTTGGGCAGCTAACGTAACGCCCCTTCATTGTGCATCCCTGATCGATTTGCGCCTGGCTTAACCCCTGCTGATTTGGGTTTGTTGCCGCCAAGGCACTGGAGCACAACACCAGCGCAACAGTAATTGATCCGACTACGGCTCCAACTTTCATTTCGATACCTCCTCAAAAAATACTGCACACTTGAATCAACATCTCCCTGTAGCACCGGCTCGCTCTAACCCGTTGCTTGAACTCTATGCCTGATTTGAATCTCACCGCTTTCCAACCGCGAACGCGATCGGGAAATCGGTGATGCCGCCGGGCGCAATACTTACCGGAGACTGCTGCCCTTTGGTCAACTCCTTCACCCGCTCCGTCACGTAATAATCCAGCCCCTTATGGGTGATCTTGCCGTTTTTCTGGAAATCGGCCTTGCCGCCCAAGCCCTCCACTACCGCCTTGGTAAATACGCCATTGCCCCAGCTCGGAGACTCCTGCGACAACTGTCGCCCGGTGGAAGCGGTGAACACGATCACCCCGTTTTCCGCCGAGGCCAATTCGCTGACGAAAGCATTGACATCCGTGATGCCGCGCGTTTTGGCCGTGCCCAGCGCGTTACCCGAATGGCAGCTATCCACGACTGCCTTGCCCGCCAAAGCGTTAAGGGTGATCTTGATGTCGTTTTCCCCTACACCGGTGCGCACCAGTTGATTTATATCCACGTTGTGGGGCAGGAAATAATAATTGCCGGTGTTGTCGTTCATGCCATGTCCTGCCAGGAACATCATGCTCGCGCGGGCACAAAGCCATGATCATTTCACCCTGAACAGCGAATTATCCCTGCCAAAATTAATAATATTCGGCGATTGCTGATACCCCAGTTTCTTCGATATTCCCATCGTATCCTGACGTGCCTGCTGTCCCAACTCCACTACGCTGACCTGCCCATCTTGGTTGCTGTCAATTGCCCTCGCCTCTCTCATACTCTTTAATAGGGTATGGGTAAACAGCCCGTTGCCTTCATAGCCGTCCATAGCGGTCTGGGTGCTTCCGGCGGAGGCGTAGATATGCAGCCCCATCTTTTTTGCCATAACCGACATGCGTGCGTCATAGAGCCCGCTGATGAGGTTATCCACCCCACCGGCATGGCAGGTATCGAAGATAAAGAGCTGCGACAGGGCTTTGATGTTTTTCGACATCCCGACGATCTCGTTCGAGCTGATGAAATTGGCGAGGTTCATCGAGCCGTTAAATCCGGCGGTGATGATGTAGTATTGGTTTCCCAGCATCACCCCATGCGAGGCAACAAATAAGATGAAGCTGTCCCACGGCTTCACCTTGGCGGATAGTGCCTGGATTGCCTTCTGGATGCCGTCCTTGTTGGCCGCACTGTCGCTCAGGCCTTCGATGTGGATGTTCTGCGGTTTGTAGAGGCTGCCCGCTTTTTCCTGCATCATTGTCCGAAAGTCTTTTGCATCTTTGGCCGCATACTGCAAGTCAACAGATGAATCGCCGTAGTGGTCTATCCCTACACCCAACACATATAGATGCGGCTCTTCCGGTTTTCGGTCAGCCTTGAAGCGGGCTGTTTCCAACGTACTCTGAATGGTATTGGGTGCATTGAAGGCAGCCACGCTAATCTCGTTTTCACCGGGCAGAGCTTCCAGCTCCTGGCACTCCTCGAACTCATTACCCTTGTCAGTGGAAGCGATGGGAGAGTGAGCCTTCTGCACTACCTGAAAATCCCGCAAGCCGCGCTGGATGGTGGCGCTGTCCAGTGAAGCGAGTTTTATCTTTTTATCGGTTTTGCTGGCGACCGCCTCGCGGTAAAAACCATCCGATTTGACTAGCTTGCCGTTCTGGAACAGCCGCACCTCACCGATACCGCCGCCAGTGCTGGTCGCCTTGTAGCAAACCTTTTCCTTGTTGCTTTTGGAAGATGATGGCACTTTGGTAAATTTCAATGTTGGGGGCGGGTTTTTGAGCGCTTGAGTAGCGGTGATGGTGATCAGACCGGAGATGTCGTCCCCCCGAAATTTGGCTTGCACGATATCGGGGCGGAAAAATACATCATAGAGCTGGCCGCTGGGGATAAAGCGGGCTTCCTTGTCTTTACCCTGGTTCAAATGCCAGCCGATGATATCCTCGCCACCGGGCGAAGCATCGTAATAGCCTTCCGGTGTCCACATGATCCAGCGCTTCCTGTCGGCATGTGGGAAAAAGGCGAGTTGCTCAACGCCATCAGAGGCGCGATACCAGCGGATTGTGCCATCCATGTGAGCCGCTACCACCCAGCGACCATCTCGTGACACGTTCACTTGCACAGCTGGATATTCAGTAAATTTTTCCCAAATTTGTTTCCCCTCTCGATCAAAAAAATACAAAGTCATAGGCGTTCCCAGTACGAAACCCGCATCGTCAGGACGCATTGCGGCACTTTCAACAGTTCCATCTAGTTGTAGTTGCTTGCCGTTGAGCTTGGGTATTTCAGTACCTATATCTGTTAGAACTATGCCTGAGCCTAGAGCATTTGATAAGGCTGGTGCAAGTTCAGGCGTGTCATCGGCAAGAAATTTGCGTTGCACGCTGTCGAATACCGCTATGGATTTGCCGGATGGCTCATAGTTAAAACTCACTCGCGCGCCGTCCCGCGAGAGTTTTAATGCCCCATTCCTATAAAAAAAATTCACTATAACTGGTGCATGTAAAAGTTGTTGTTCTCCCGTATCTTTTACAATACCCCAAGACGGTTCAAAGGTAGAAAAGGCAAGTTGCCCACCCGGCAGAGGGACAAGAGAGCTAATCGCATTCCCCCCCCCCACCGGCCAATCGTTAGCGACACCTGTGCCACTATTCGCCCAACGTCGAATAAAAAATTGCTTGTTACTATTCATCGTTGCACCTGAAGCATATAACCATTTTCCGTCTTGCGACCATACGATGCGTGACAATGCTTTATTGATCCCAGCCGTGTCCGGGGCGAAGTGTAGTTCCAGGCTGTTGCCGTCCAACACATTGACTGCAGAAGTATCTTCAAATCCAACGGCAATGTGTTTACCATCTGGAGAAAAGCATGCATTTCCAGGCAGTTTGCCACCAATGGCGGGACGTTTGGCAAGCAGGGTGAGGCGGCTACCATCGAAGCGGTAAAGGCGCAGCAGGCCATCATATGAAGTTGTTATTAACCGTCCATCGGTACTAAAGTTGGCGATATAACTATAAGTGTTGCCTCCATAGTCATCATCCTTTGCGATCAGGCGGCCATCGGCCACATTGAACAACTGCAAGCCACTCTTCCCCAACATCACCGCTAGGCTACGGCCATCTGGGGAAAAGGCCATACCGCCAATAGCCGGAACAATTAGCCCAGTCATGCGGCGCAGCAATTGACCTGAGGCGCGGTCAAAGAAAAGCACAGAAAATGTCGGCTCACCTAACGTGATAACTCCACCAACGGCCACCGTCTGACCGTCAGGGGAAATTGCCACGGACAAGAGATTCCCCTCTGCCGCACCCCATACACTGCCAAGGAAGATTGGGGGTCTCAGCGTAGAAACTAACCGCCCATCGCCAAGGCTCCACACACGGGCAGTTTTGTCGAATGAGGCAGTTACCAGCCAACGACCAGCAGTATCGGTGGCGGCTCTAGTAATTGAAGAAGTATGTTCGCCGGGTTCAATGCGCAGAATGGGAGTCTCAGTGGGCGGTTTGGCGGGCAGCGGTTCGGTAGGTAGTTTGACAAGCACAGGCTCTATGGGCGGTTTAACGGGCAGCAGCGCAGCGGGCTGTTTGGCAGGCGGCGTGACAACAGCCATTGCCACGCTATCGCCGGATGCCACCGTTACTGCCGTCATTCCTTTGCCTTCGCACGGCGAATACGAGTTAAATCCCCGAAAAATTGATTTGCCGGTCACCGCTATCGCGTAAGCGCCCGGCTTGGCGTAGGCCTTGGTTAGCGTACGCGGGAACAACCCCTCTTTTGCATCGATCTTGATGTCGCGCACTTCGCCATCGCCAAACTCGACAGATAACCCGCAACGGTTCTGTTTGGCATCTCCCGTCAAAGTGATAAAAACTTCTTCACCTGCTTTTGACGGGCTTGGATTGACGCTGACCCCCTCAATGGCCGCCATTGCAACCACGGGCGTTAAACATACCGCCAATAGACCAGACAAGATACGAGTTTTCATTGGAGCTTCCTCATGCTATTAAGGTCGTGCATTTTGCTCTAACCTATTACATATGCTTACGATTTTAAGATTTTCTGCAATAACGAAAGCATGGTGGCCGTTTTATTAGCTGCCTTTTCTGTAGGCAAAACACTGCTTCCAGCCTTCGCTGATTTGTCCATTCAGAAATCAGATTGCCATCCTTATCAATCTGAGCCACCCCAGTTATTCCAACTCTTAAGCGAACCCTCAAAATGTACCAGTCTTCGCCTAGCGATATACCATTCCGCCGCCGGTCGCATTCCACATCAGACGCCTTTGCTGTTCCATGGCATTGATTTGTGCCTGATTCAAACCTTGCCCCTTCGGGTCAATGACCTTCCCGCGCTGATTAGCTTGAACTTGAGTGTTGGGTTGAGATTGAGTCTGCTGGGCGGGGCGGTTTCTTTGTACGGGAGCAGCCTCTACTCTCCGTATTGGTGCAGCTTCGACTCTCCGTATTGGAGTAGCCTCAACTCTTTGCATTGGGGCAACTTCAACTCTCTGCATTTGACTTGGGCAACTGACGTAACGGCCATTCCTTGTGCATCCCTGATCGATTTGCGCTTGGCTTAACCCCTGCTGATTTGGGTTCGTTGCCGCCAAGGCGCTAGAGCACAACACCAGCACAACAGTAATTGATCCGACTACGGTTTCAACTTGCATTTCGATACCCCCTCAAAAAATACTGCGCACTTTAATTAACATCTCCCTGTAGCGTCGTCTCGCTCCAACCTGCTGCCTGTTCCGAAAAAACAACTGTTGATATCTCATAAAACATGACGATTATTTCTATCTGCCGCTAATCCGACTTACGAATCTGGTTTTGGCGCGATACCGAAACCCATCCATGGTCATTTTATTTACTACCCGTTACTCCGCACCCTTGAGTTTTTCCGCAAGCCTTCGAGCCAGAGCAACTGCTTTTTCGTTATTGGGCGTTTTCTTTTCTGGGTCAACCGTAATGCGGAGCTCGGCCAGCACATTGCCTTGGCGCATAACGAATATCCAGATATGTTGCTTCATACCAGATTCTTTATAAATCGGATCCTCGCCGCCGAATGAGACAAATTGGTCGCACAAACCACCGACATCTGCCAGAGACGGCAGATCCTCGCTGAGTTTGGGGAGAGACTGCATATAGGGCTTCTCTATATAGGAATAGGTTTCCATAAAGGACTTGGCTGCCAAAGCGCTGGGGAACGTCCAGCGGCTATCATAGATACGATCAAATGCATCAGGATTTTTCCATTCAGACCACGCCATATTACCGAAGCGAATACCTGCCAACCTGGCGAAATCGGCATCCCTATAATGATAGCTATCATCATCCAGTGTTCCACCTGATTTGCTCATAGTTCCAGAAAAATCCTGCACAGTCAGGAAAAGCGCACTGAAATGTTGGTCGCCGATCCCGATGAGACGTTCCTTCGGGTTCTTCAGTAATGCATATTGTTCCTTGGCCGGCGTATAGTGTTGCCGCATCGATTCGGCAAGCCATTTCTCGGCTTCGACTGCATTTTGAGTGACTCCGACACCCGTAAAAAGGAGGCGGCTCAGGTGAAATTTCGCTATCTCGCTGTTTTTTTCTGCCGCTTTGCGAAACCACTGCGCCCCAGCAACCGGGTTTGCCGCCACATCCTTATCGCCTTTTTCGAGAACCAAACCCATCATGATCTGGGATTCAGGGTTACCGCTTTCCGCTAAGGGCGTAACCAGCGTCATGGCTTTTCCAACATCCCCAGTTTTTAATAACTCTTTGGCTTCGGAGAGGATCATGTCAGGAGTAGGCTTTAACGGGCGCCCAATTTTTTCCGGTTTGGAATTTTTATCCTCGATCAACTGCATTTGAAGCTCGACAATGCCGCGCTCAGCACCCTTTACAATCTCGGCAAGCTTGGCAAGTTCCGCAAATCTGGCTTTCGCTTCTTCAAAGCGTTCCAGCCGCCGCTCCAGTTCACCGGCAACGAGCTGGTATCTAAGCCACAGTGTATTTTCGTCGGGAGCTTCAATTCTTTGTACCCCGGGAGCCGCCCAGCGATTAACAGCTCTTGGTGTCTTGGAAGCAACAACTTTGCGAGGGCCATCAGGATACCGGCTCTGTAGCATGGACTTGTAGATATCAAGAGTTTCCGATGCATACTGGCGATATTGTTCACCCGGTTTTGCCTCCCATGTAGCCTGAAGCAGGGTGAAGGGAATTTCATTCTGCGGCGCGCCTAAATATTTTTTCAGTCTTGAAACCAGGTAATAGTTGGTGTGTATTTTTCGCAAATTTTGGTATTCCTCGGATAGAACATACTCCTCCAGCCGGGCGAGTTCTTCTTGGGTAAATTTGTTTTTGTACATCACCAAGCCGTTGGATGGGCATCTGGGAAGTGGGCTGGGCGCAGCCAGCCTTCCGTAGGGTTTGAAGTCAAGAAATGAGCCAACCTGGTATCCGCTAAGCTGCGCGAGAGAACTGAATGTTTCCCCGCCAATCGGACAGGTAAAAGATACTTCCTTAATTATGGAGGCTCTTGCCGTGTGCGATACGAGTGACAGCACCAATGCGGCGGCGATGAGATATTTTTTCATTCAAACTCACGCTTGCACGCTATTCCGCATCTTTGAGTTTTTCCGCAAACCGCCGAGCCATAGCGGTGTCTGACTGCTAGCATCGTGAAATTCCCCTTGTAACCCCGCTTCGGTATGTTCATCGTTTTTCTTTTCAAAGCACCCTGGTTTTTCGTTATCCCGAAAAATAAAATTTCCGGAAAGCATCAGCCTTATCAAGTTGCCATAATTTTCATGCTTTGCATCTCATAAATCTTTATTGGTTTCTTTACGGGTTCTTTTCTTTGATTTATTAGACAACATTTTATTGCTACCAGAAGGGTTTGGCATATCGGTTGTGACACCAACATCCGGCAAATTGTGGCTTGATTTCCAAGCTTCGTAGATAGGATTCATCTTGCTTTCCAATGCCGCAAGAGCCTCTACCCGTTTAGGGGATGCCGGGTGAGTTGAAAGAAAATCAAATCTGGATTTTTGACCGGTAGCCTTCATCATTTTTTCCCACAGTGTCACTGCGGCATGCGGGTCATAACCAGCTTTAGCGGCCAGTTCTATGCCTATCCTGTCAGCCTCGCTTTCCGCCTCTCGGCTGTTTGGCAGTGTAATCAATGCTAAAGCAGCCAGTGAGGACACTTCGTTGGCGACCTGTTTGTTTTCCTGATTTGCTGTCGCGGTTACAGCAACCACAGCAAGATCCGCCGCGAGCCGCACAGACATTTTTTCGGCAGAGTGGCTTGCCAACGCATGCGAAATCTCGTGACCCATCACCTGGGCAATTTCATCATCCGTAGGCTCAACCTTGTTGATCAATCCGGTATAGATGGCCATCTTGCCTCCAGCCATGCAAAATGCATTGACTGTTTCCGGTTCGTCAATGACCTCGATGCTCCACTTCCAATCCTTGGTTTCAGGCCTATATGTCACGGCCTCCGTAATTAGGCGATCCGTTATTTTCTGAACGCGAGCAATAAGCTTTTTGTCTTTGCTTAATTGCCCAGACTCGCCCAGCCCTGCGATTAACGAGCTATATGCACTCTCTGACTGGGCAATGGCCGACTGCTCCGACACCAACATTAACTGCGATCTCCCCGTTACGGAATTGGTCGCACAACCAGACATAATGAAAGACAATCCTATGAATAGAATTCTGTATGCGCGTCGGTGATGTTCATTCATATCAGCCCCTCTGGTTGAATCTGCCAAGCTTTAACCCAGATAATCCATTAGCCCGTCATTCCCACGCAGAGCCTGCCCCCGCAAGCGGGGGAAGGAGAAAAATAGATGCACCTGAGTGGTTACGATAACTCAAAAAAACCAATCCTCGCATCGCCCCATGTTGCAATACTCCTGTGGCATTTTGCATGTGCTGCGCAAAGGGCATTCCCACTTTCTGCGTTTGCCGTTTGCCGGTTTTACAACACGAGCATCCTGCCCGTCATCGGTTTGCGGCAGTCTGCTAATTTCACCTGGAGTGCTGAATGATTGCGCCGCATCCGGTTTTCGCACCCGCAATGATGGAAACAGTTCGAGGGCTTCACCGAAGCAGTCATCGCGCCAGACACACTCACCCTTGCCGCATTCGCCGCTAACGTGTGTCGCATAACAGGCGCTCTGCCCGTTCGCGGTTTGGATCAGTCTGATAAGCTCTGCATGAATACTGAATAGCTGCGCCTGCTCCGGTTGCATGATGCCCCCTTCATATCCTGAATTCATCTGCTGGCACTCCTCCAAACAGTGTGGCAAAAGAATACTGATTCAAGCGTGCATCAGGTCGCGGGTATGGCCTTGCAATTCCTGTTTCACCCCATATTCGGCCAAGCCAAGCTTCCGGGTTGCCTGCATTGCCTCCATGCGGTTATTGACGCGCAAAGCGTGATATATCGCCGCTACATGCGCTTTGACGGTTCCTTCGGCAAGATTGACTGCTGCGCCAATTTCCTTGTTGCTGAGCCCTGCGGTCAGGTGCTTCAGAATATCCATCTGGCGCACGGTCAAGCCGTACTCATTGGCATTCGGGCCGCGTCTGCCGTCGCGGTTATCTTTATTCCAGGTTGTCGTGGCGAATTCCCGCAATAGCTGCGGCCGCACACAGATGTTGCCGGAAAGCGCCAGCTTCAAGGTATCCAGCAATGTCGCCGCGCTTGAATCCTTGCGCACAAAACCGCTCGCGCCATAGCCCATCGCCTGGTTTATGATGCGGCAGTCTTCCTCGCCGGATAGCACCACGACCGGAATATGCGGGTAATGTCGGCGGAACAGCCTGACGGAAACCGCCCCTTCGCTGCCGGGCGTTTTTAGCTCCAGCAACACCAGATTCAGGTCGGGATGCTGCCCGGCAAGTTTCAACGCATCGGCGAAACTTGCCGCCTCCAATATTTCGTCTACGCCTCCAGGCAACTGCCGCAATACATGGCGCACCCCTTCGCGGAACAACGCATGATTATCAATCAGCAAAATCTTCATACGGGCTTCCTCCCCCCAAGCCGGGCGAACCGGAACAAAATGTGCGGTTATTTGATAAGCCAATTTAGCCCGATATTTCGCCCAAAACCATGATGCAAATGCACTATGCTGGGTATAATCAGCCAAAAATAAAACAACAAACCTTGGGGGGAGGAGCATGTTGCAGAGTCTGTCGCGCACCCTGCGCGAGATTTATCGCCTGAGCCGGGAAGCGCCGGTGGCAGATTTTCAGGATGCCGCCTTCGAGGCGATGAAGGGGCTGGTGCGCTTCGAGTCCGGTTACTGGGGCGGTGGGCGGGGGCCTATCGAGGCGGTAGTAATTCACTATGTCCACCTGCACCGTCTGCCTGTAGGGGAGATGAGCGCCGCCTTCGAAAAGGTGAAATCCCACCCAAAACATATCGAAATTATTTCCCGTTGCGTCATCAACGCCGGACAAGCCCAGGCTTTCGATACACGGGAGGCGGGTATAGACGATTTTTACAGCCCTTATGGCATCGACCAAGTCGTTTCGCTCTACCAGCACGATGTCGATCTTGGCCTATACCATGTGCTCTCCCTGTACCGCAGCGGCGAGGAACGCTTTACCGAACCGGAGCGCCTGCTGTTCGAGAACGCCGTGCCGCATCTGCTGGATGCGTGGCGGGAGAGCAAGCTGCTGCATATCTCAGGCGTCAACCGCGATACCTGCCCGCTGACACCGGCGG